>Ga0233413_10000694_pt1 | contig 15746 bp, 21 predicted proteins | sample Na_anoxic_6_MG_FD_189019 | JGI IMG/M metagenome (GOLD analysis project Ga0233413, IMG submission 189019) | Seawater microbial communities from Saanich Inlet, British Columbia, Canada - Na_anoxic_6_MG | ecosystem: Environmental > Aquatic > Marine > Inlet | place: Canada: British Columbia... | reverse complement strand
AACCAACATCCTCCCTGCACAGTATTTATACTTAATGAATTGTGCTATATTTTATCAGTCGCCCTTCTTGTGGGCTTCACTTGGATCAAAGCCCAAGAGGGTTACAGCTAACCTTGGCGCGTTGCTACGCGCTTTCATTTTACCTCAACTTCTTCAATTGTGTAACTTGTGTGTCCGTGCTCGTCATCGAGAATGAAAATAACCTGACCTTGATCGTTCAATGTGTAATCGAACGTGGTGTCAGTTACCAATGTTAGCATATGATCTGCGGCCTTTTGCATGTTGCCGTAATATTCAACGGGGTGGCTTCCCCCATCCATGACGCCATTATACCATTGCTGTTCCACTAGATAAATTTTCATTTCGTTTTCCAGTAATTTTGATAGTTCCCTGCACCACCGGGTTTCACCGGATGGTTCAAGTTCCACCATGACCACTTTATGGCTTCCATAACGGTTGAGCTATGATTGCGCCTGTGGTATTGGTACCATTGATACCATGTCCTGATCATTTGCCGATCACCCGTTCTTATAAAAGTTAAGGATTGCGCCGTTCCAAGGTTCGGCGAGAACTCCGTCAAGGCCGAAGGCAAAATCCGTCATGCTTTCAGTAATGGCCCAATCATATGGTCCACTGTTCCAGATGATTGCGGCATCGCCAGAGCCGTAGCCCATTTCAATGCATTTTTTCTTGTTCCAGATGCTCAACTCTTCTGTGTTCTCTTTGCCATATTTCTTAACGAGCATGGCTTTGAATGTTTTGGCTGCTTTCAACGGGGTCATTGGTCTCTCCTGTTTGTTTGTTTCTTTCTACAATTAGGAGCTTACCACAAATACTCAGGGTGTCAAGCGTTTTGAGGATCACAGAGTACTCGAAACTCATACCCATTGCTGGGTACCATCACCTTTCCAAGATGCTCCAGTGCGCCTGTCTGGTTTATGATCCATTTAATCGGGGGTTATGTCAACATTAGCCCTCGCGCATAGCTGGTCCACGATGGGTCCACCGTGTTAGGTTTTTGTGCCACAAAGCCACGCTCCTACAAAAGAGGCCACGTGTTTGACGCTATGACATGTTCTTATTTTTGGCAGCTAGTGCGGGAATCGAACCCGCTCAACCTTAAAGGTTGTATAGATTAGCAATCTACTGCATTACCACCCTGCCCACTAGCTATATCATCGACCGAACTTAACCAACCATTTGTAAAATCGCTATATAGTTTTCTTTTCTGTTGATTTTTACCAAGCGTATTGCTACCTTCCGTCAAACGAAATGTCAACGACCGTTTGGTGGTATCTACTTCTTTTTTGTTGATATACACCACCGTATCAACTTCTGGACAATATATCGCCCAGCCATCGATTGCTAATAAGTCTACCGGAATGCGTTTCCCGTTCACCACTGAATGCAACCCTACCTCGATGTGATTTCGGAACTCTGTTCGATACTTCACTTGAATTTTATAGGTATTAAAATTTGTATCAGTCACTATCAAATCGATTGGACTATAATCATGCATTGGTAAAAAACATTCATAGCCCTTTTTTGTCAAGTCCCGTATGGTTTCTATCAACCCTATTTGCCCTTTTTCGTTTACATTCATAATCTTCTCCTTATGAATGTATTTATGCGGCGGTTGACATAACCGTTACTTTTGGGCGGAAGATGGGCGATTCGAACGCCCACGACATCTTGCGATGACCTTCGGTTTTCAAGACCGCTGCCGCTACCCAGATTCTTTCGGCTTAATCTTCCATTTAGTTTTTGGCGAGGATGAGGAATTTCGAAATCCCAACCTTCTGCTCGACAGGCAGATGCTCTTCCTTTGAGCTACATCCCCATGTGATATTATTTAGTGTGAGTTGAGGTGACCGGACTCGAACCGGCGTCTGCCACTCTGTTGCTTTGTTGATTGTCTTCGGAACAATCTGGTCTGTGACATTCTTCCAACTGAGATACACCCCATTAATGGCTGTATTTTTGTGCTAACTGTTTGATAACCTGAACACTTTTCTGATCACCCAACAATGACTTCACACCAAAATGCATCGGTGTTGGCCAATCTCCGAACTCTACCCATTTCGATCCTTGGGTTTCCCAATCTAATGTTGGGGTGAATTCATCCTGAACGATAATCAAATGATTGAAGTACCGGAAACCAGATTGTTGATCATGGAAAACATACAACTGAATGATATCTTCATCTTGTACATCTATTCCAGCTTCTTCATGTGCTTCACGTTTTGCAGCTTGTTTAGGGTTTTCACCTTCATCCATTGCACCACCCCATACTCCCCATTCATTGGGTTCTTGAACATGTGGGCCGCGATGATTGAACAAAATACGTCCGGTTGAACGTGCGATGAATAATGCACCTGAACCTGCTTTACCCCAAAAGCCAGTTTGATCCAATGCTTGTTGATGTTCGTCATCATTCTCAGTGAGTTCACGTAAGAAGTTCATTGGTTTGCTCTTGGATAATTGCTCTACGGATTCGATAAGATGTTTCATACAGTATTTATGTTGGTCTAGGTGATAGGATTTGAACCTACGTAACCACGTTCCAAACGTGGGACTCTACCAGACTGAGCTACACCTAGAAAATAGAAAACCGCCAATCGATAGTACTCTCGATGGACGGTGCGAAATCATGACTGCTCTTGGACCTACATCATGATTATTCTATTCTGTTTATGCGACTCGGGTATGCATGTATGCGCCGGTCACATTGGCCCACCAGAATTTACCCTTTGAACTTGCTGCTGACCATTCGTCAAACAACTCTTCATCGGCATCTTGGACCTGATACGATCTACCAGAGTTCAGGTGCATTAAAAATTCACCGGTCTCTTCATCGTATTCTAAACCTTGTATCCATGACGAATCAACGTCGCGGTATTCTTCATAAAGAAGTACAAGGGATTCATTCACGCTTTTTTTTTACTACCAGTTGCAGCGTTTAAGCGTTGTGTAACGTCTGCTAATGTGTTGTCATATCTTGACAGTTTACTGGTGATATAAGATGAAACTTTTGAAAGATACTCTTTCAACTTATCACCAATGCCTTCTTCTAGTGATTCACGTTTCAATGGTTTGGTTCTCAACTTCGGAGCCATAACCTTTGGGTTCTTGGCCGCAAACTGTTTAACTGTTGTGTTCGCTTTTTTGGCGGCATTCAATGCTTCGATCATATCAGGAAACTGACGATACAGATCACTGATCATTCCGTCTGCATCAAACACTTCTTTGCTTGTGGCTGCTTCGGCTTTGCCTATTTTCAAGGTCAATGAAGCTGTTTCAATGATGCGAGTATAAAAGTCATCGGAAGATGGGAACATTTCGTCTGCGTAATCTCTAGTGAACTGCTTGAATTCTTCTTCTTCTTTTTTGAATTCATCCGCAATGGTCTTCATTTTCGCCAACGTCTTGCCCATCTTGGTGATCTTTCCGGACTCATTGCCTTGTAGATACAAAATCACTTTATCAATGTCTGCTGGACTATTAATCTTGGCAGTCTTTGTTTTGCCCTGTTCTTCATAATCTCCCAATGGGTCACGCACGGTTGGGCGGGGCTTCTTGGGTGCTTCCATTGGCATTGTTAGTTCATTGATCAGCATGTTGTTTCCTTGTACAATGTATTTATACTTTTCAATCAATTGTACATCTAATTAGAGGCCCCCGAGGGACTCGAACCCTCTACTGTAATAATACTCACGCTGATGCTCTGCCACTGCGACAAGAGCCATATTTTGGGACAGTGAGGGGATTCGAACCCCTTGTAATAATACTCACGCTGAATGCTCAATCCTATGCGATCACCGACCATAATAGTGGGTCCGCTCCTACATACTGTGTACGGTTTCCTTAACCTTCATCAAATCGTTTGGTGTGCCGAGTGGGATTCGAACCCACACTGTACAGATTTTAAGTCTGTTGTCTCCTGCCAATTGGACTACCAGCACAAATATCATACTTCATTTATGCATGATAATATGTTATTCCATAAAAAACTACCCTTATCGTGTTCCCATAAAATGAGACATCGAGTGGCGTATTCTTGTTCAAATAAGGCAATTTTAGCTAATTGCGTGTCCTGCTTGTGGTACCCTTGGTATTTGGTTGTTCCGAAATACTTCGCTTTAGGATCAAGATACACCTGATGATCTATGAGATAGAAATCCGGCTCATATGTTTTTCCAGACGACAACGTGAATTTGCTTGGTCTTGTCCACCTGATGTGATTTCTATCTAACTCATTTGCAACAATTAATTCATTAAATGACTCTAACACGCACGGTGATCCAAACGTATCCGAGTACTGAAAGCGATTTCGTTTCCATCGCAATTCTGGATGCTTGGCTACGCCCGAAACATGACCTTTCCACTTACCATTGGCATAATCTTGGTTTCGAGTATTTTGTCGGGCCGCAACTCTGGAATCAGTATCTACGGTCAATCCTTTTGACCAGCCCCGCTTGCCATCAAAATGTGAACAATCTTTTCTACCATCTTCATATGCCCGTTTTAAACCGTTGCTGTTTTTCTTCTTGTTAACAGGGCAACTTGCCGGTCCCTTCCCACATAGGAAAATGCCTCTCGGTGACTTGAACTTAGCCTGAGTGCCACATCCTTGTGAGCAAAGTTCTTCTGTTGTAATTGGTGTCGATTTTCTATATTGTTTCATATAGATATTTATACTGGCATACACATAACAATGATTTTGTCTGCTGTGTATACCATTCCACCAAGGAAGCATAAATTGGAGGCCCCAGCCGGACTTGAACCGAGCATTGCCGATGTGAAAAACCGATTTCCTAACCTTTAGAAGATGGGGCCGTGTTATTGATGTTTTGGGTTGATTAACGTGCTAAGTAGTAAATGGAACCGGACTTTGTAACAACATACGGGCGAGGGCCATCTAAATCCATCTTAACAACAGACGAACTCTTGAATTGACCACCTTTTGCGTTGCCTTTAACAATCATCTTTTGACCTTTTGCAACAAGTTGCCAGTTAGTAACAAGAACTTTCTCTTTTTGTTCTGGTTCGGCATCCTTACCGGCTTTCGCTCGTGCGTCTGCAGCGGCTTTTTTTGGATCAAGGACATCAAGTTCAGTTACGATGTCTGTGATCTCTTCGTAAACGGGTGTTTCCACTACGTTTTCGTTCATCAGGTCGATGTATGTTCTAAAGTGTTCCATGTTGTATTTATACAAAATGGAGGACTATCTCGGAATCGAACCGAGGAAGCAATGACGCTACGGATTAAAAGTCCGCTCCAACAAACCACCAGTTGAGCTATAGTCCAGAGTTGTTTTCGCTATTGAAAATCACTCTGGACTCGCGAAGTGCCAGAGCTAGGTTCGTTTGTGTTTCATCTGTGTGTTTCCTTTATGATGATTTGATAATTTAATGATATTAAGTTCTTGAATTCGACCAGTCACGGATAACCAAACCCCACTGGTTCTCTGCTCATGAGCATTTTCTTCGCTCTATACTAACTGTACATTGGCGTACTACCAACCCGACTAAGGTGACGATAGCTCTATCGTGAGCAACATCGCTAACATACCCGACGATTGAGGGGATTTTTTCTAGAGGATGCATATGACCTTCATCAGGAGCTACCCGATGCCCATCTATACCCTTTCATGGAAAGCTCTGAGCCGAGAGGCCGGATCAATCGTAACGAACAGCTTCCATTTCGTATCCCACTGAATAGGTCAAACAAACATCTCTAATCAGTGTCTAAGGCTCCATGCCTATATCGCTCTAACCATTTATAGCACCGCTTGTCATCGGCGGCATTCTGATTTTGTTTAACGTTATCAGAACCGTTCTCCGCTGAAACCCAACGAGAGGTCTCGCTGAAACCCAACGAGAAGTCGCACGGAATTTCGCCGTGGGAATAAATTGGAGTTCCCCACTGGAATCGAACCAGCTTCTTCCGGGTTGCAACCGACTGCATAGCCAATCTGCCAAGGGAACATATTTGAATTTGGCAGGTCCATGAGGAATTGAACCCCAGCCCGCTGGGTTGGAACCAGCTATACTACCACTATACGATAGACCTATAATGCGGGATTTAATACATGGGGCCTTTTCAGCTACCCATCCTGCTCCCGCGACAGGTTGGCCCCACATACTTAAATGCCCGGAGTTGAATCGAAGCGTCCGCGTGGGGATTACCCTTACCGTATGGTGTACCGGCGCTCGTACAAATTTGGTACTCCGTGAGGGAATCGAACCCATCGTTTCTCGCTAATCAGGCAAGCGCCCTACCATTGGACGAACAGAGCAGAATTTGTTTGGTTGCCCCACCAAGACTTGAACTTGGGGCCTCACCCTTAACTGCCAACATATTTCTTACCGTTCGATATGTCGCAAGCATGTATTAGAATTAAGCTCCTTGAGCAGGGATCGAACCTGCAAGCCCGAGGGCGCTTGATTAATTTTGGATGTTAAAGCTTTAGGCTTCTCAATCCCACAGTCAAGTGCGTTTACCAGTTCCGCCATCAAGGAATATTAGGGTACCGTTAAAGTCCTACGGACTGATCCTCTTCCCCGACACACGGTACAACATGCGGCGTGGATTATTTGGTGGGTCTGGTAGGATTCGAACCTACAATGCCGTGAGGCGGTGGATTTACAATCCACTGGACAGCCAGTTGTCCAACAAACCCATATTGAATTGTGCATCTAGGCGTCATTAATGGATTGCTAATCTTCATTACTATCCTAGTTTCGGCACGGGCTACCGTACTGACGTTTCACGCTGCACAAACTTTTTTGGTGGAGAATCGGGGATTCGAACCCCGGACCTTCGCCTTGCAAAGGCGCTGCTCTCCCACTGAGCTAATTCCCCATGGTATTGCAGGGTAGGTTCGAGCTACCATCCCCCGGTTTGATCCGGTACATTATCCAAGGTATGACCCTCGATTATTATGCTACTGCAATTCTGTTGTAACTCGGGCGTCCTAGACCGGACTAGACGACTGATAACCCCACAGGGGCATTTCACCAGACTGGATTCGAACCAGCGTTTCCCGCTTCGGATGCTCATTCGAGCAAATTTGTTATGCACTATACAAGTTCAGTTTCCTGATTCTTCGGGCGAAGTAAAGGTAACGGTTCATTGACCCGATTGAGTATACTCTCCGTGACTATCCAAGCAAATCTTTTGAGATACTACGTTCACCATTCTGCCAAGTTACTAACTTTGCGTACTACGATCCTGATTCTCTCTAGGCGATAACCCATCCCTCCCTCCATAACGCTAGTGACACGTCGGCGAGCAGGGTGTGAAATAACCTAATCTTTTATTCGTTGAGCGTTTGTACTGAACATAACACGATGTTCAACTTCTCCATTACGGTTAAGCGGCTACTCTGTGCCGGGGGTTTTGATAAGACCCTCAACTTAATATTGGTGCGCGAAGATGGAGTTGAACCACCGTCTTTCCCCAAAAGTGGGAGTGCTCTAACATTGAGCTATTCGCAGCATAATTGGTTCGAGCGACCACCCGCATGGGCCGACATAGCTAATGTTTCCGTGCCGAAGCGCCGGAATGCAGTCAATCACTAAGACAGGAGTTGAACCTGCTACTCGATTTCTTGTGCCTGTTCAGGCAAATTGGTGGTCAATTTTATTAACACCGAAGCCGCGTCAGCAACAACGATACCCATTGGGAGGTTCGGCCAGACCTTAATCTCTCCGACTTATGTGCATGCAAGCACTGCGGCTAGGATGTGTGTTCGATTTGTAGAAAGAAACACACCTTATTATTCGGGAGTTGAGTGAACGACGGTTATCCGCCTAAAGGCGTTCTGCGCCCAACTCCCTACCCAAGCGGTGGGTATAAAAGAGGGGAACTCACCTATCATGGGAGTTCAACCCTAAGAATGATTGTTACAAAACCAGCATTCCATCCTGCCGCTTTGCTCTCCCCACCATAACTAGTTTTGGGGCCTTCCACTGTTTCTTTAGACTGGCTATATGCCAGTCGAATAGGCTCTAGGGCCTATCCCTACTATTGGCTTCACGACCTTGATCGCTCAGTTGCCCTCCAGTAGGCCCTAGCTTTCTTTTTTTAGCGTCGTTGTGGCTCTAGGTAGCCTCGACGTTTCTTCAGTTTGTGTAGTATAGCAGCTTTTCGTTTGGTGTCAACTACTATTTCGTTTGTTTATAAAAAAAGCCCCCATCCTTTTTATCGGTGGGGGCTTTTTTGGTTTCTTATAACCGGTTGAAGATATTACTCTCCCAAAAAGCCCCTCGTAGTAGATTCGCGATTATATGACGCGAAGGCGGAATCATGCCATACGGGTGTCATACTAATCAGCGGTTGTTTGGTTCTACATAACATTGGTCTTTTCCTTGTTTCGTTTGTAAACTGTACTTCTATTTATGTATTCTACGCTAGTGTTTTTATTAAGTCAAGCTTTTTTGAGACTTTTTTGCACTTTTTCTCGAATTGTTGCAAAGTTAGTTGTTTTCAACAGCTTGCCGTTCTTGAATACCGTCTCAAGAATGTTATCATCGTATGAACATGTGTCGGCACGAACAGTTTGATACGTATCGTCTTGATTCCGGATCAGGGCAAGTCGTCCACGTTTACTTTGCTTGCCGAGATCAGTGATCGGTGCTTTGTACACGTCTCTCCAACTGTTGTTCACATAGATTGCCGAAGCTTTCATTGCGAACTCCAGCGTGTCGCGGTCGACCATCTGGAGCAATCCGCCGCCTTGGCCGAATGCAATGTTGCTTGCGGACAATTTCAGTTCCATCATTTTGTCAAGAATGATCTTGACGGTATCAACCGTGATGCCATCGCCTTGGATCACTCGGAAGTAATCGGGCAGAACTTTGTATCCCTTGGAGTTCGTGGTGTAACCCACTTTATCCATCAATCGCAAAATGCAGTCGATTGGAACAGTTTCTGGATCACCAGAGTCTGGACGTACAATAAGTGTTGCGCCAGAGTCTCTGACATCTTTGAGAAGTTCATCACCCCAAAGATTGCTGCATGCATTATAGATGTCATATGAGTCTGATACACAGGCAACCATGTTCTCCGGCTTTGCAAACTGTTTGATCATATTGCGAAATGCATCAACTTCTTGGTCAGGACCACCCCATGCCGTGATAGTGGAGTGTTCTGATGCTGGAATACTGAACCCTGCCATTTCTTCACCATAGTAGCGTCTGGCGGCGATAACACCTTCGACGGTATCTGTGCCCAAGAAGTTCACCAGATGTGCACAACCACCTAGGGCGGCTGTTTCGGGACTTGAGCAACCACGTGCACCGAAATCATGCATCTTGAAGCCGATTTCTGCTGCTGGATCATCTGCGGATTCTAATAAAGCATCCCAAATGACCACTTTTGAAGCATAACTATTTGTTGCAACAGTAGTAGGATACCAAATTGCTCGGAGCAAACTTGTTTCCAGATAGCTGGTCAACCATGGAACGAATGGATCGGTGTTCACCAATTGCAGCATCACGTTACGGTTTGGAAGGACTGTTCCTTCTGGTACTGCCTGAATTTCGACTGGCAGATAACCATTGTGTTTGTTCAAGATGTGCATCCAGCCTTCGCGGTTGAATGGTTCGCCGTGTGCGCCCCAAAAGGCTTCGGCTTCATCAATCATTTCTTGGGTGATTGGTTTGGTGAGATATTCTTTCAGGAACATTTGGAGTCCGAAGACCACTGATTTGTCCCATTTGCCACCACGGCTTTCGATGTATGAACTTACATACTCGGTGCCTTCGGGATACTGCAGGAAGTGCCCTGCTTTGTAGGAATCGGTTCTTAGTAGAATGTTAGTTTGCATGATAATCTCCTTATTATGCTTCTTTGGCCATCAGTCTTTCTAATGGTCTTTTTGGCGCATTTGCCAATTCTTCAATAGCTTCTAGTCTCATGTTTTCAGGACATCCGCAGATAAGATATGCTGCATGCATACGTGCCTTATAGCGGTCTTCCGGTGTATCCATTTTTGGTGCCCATCCATATTTCATCATGATAATTCTCCTAACATGTCTTGGATAATCCAAAAATGGTCCTCGAACATATTCGTAGGCTCAAGTTCACTTAACGGAACCCACTTTGCTTTGTCGGCGTCGTCTGATCCTTTGATCTTCGGCAGACTGGTTTGGTCTTGAAGTTTCATATAGAATGCTTGTGTGATAATCCGGCCACGTGCTGAACGATATGGATCATCGTATGTTTTCTGTGTTACGATTGATCCACGTAGGACCGGTTCCGGAACTTTGATTTTGGTTTCTTCACGAAGTTCCCTAATCATTGCGTCAACCAGAAATTCATCAGGGTTAACAAATCCGCCGGGGATTGCCCATTGGCCTTTGCCGGGTTCTGCTCGACGCCGGATCAAAAGGACGTGTCCTGATTGTACGACGACAGCATCAACGGTGTGTTCGATGCGAGGGTATTTTTGTACTGACAGTTTGTACTGTTCCACAAAGTAGAACTCTCGCATCAGTTGGTCCATTGTGGGGGTTTCGCGGAAATATTCCAAAAACGTGTCAACGGCTTGTGGTACCATTCGATGGTAGCTTGCCGGATTGACGCTGAAATAAGTATCGCGGATGTCTGATGCGTTCAGGTTATCAAGGAATGATACATCTTCGAAGTCCCATGTTGGGAACAATTTCAGATAGAATGAACTGGAATCTTTGTTGCAGCCGATCAGGCCAATTTTAGGATCATCGGGCAACTCTAGTTCTTGGCACTGAAAGGCCACGATTTCTTGAACTTGTGCGATCCATCCGTTGTTGTTGTATGTCATGTCGTCCATTGGAACAATGCCCATGCGGCCAGCGGCGTCGGCAGCGGGATTTGAATCTGCTATCATTTTGCAGCGTTCGTCGTATGTGAATGGGTTTCTGTTGGATCGTGCAGAGTTTGCTGATCCGACGATAACAAGGACGTTATCGGCTAGTTCTAAGGCACGATCAATGACACGTGTGTGTCCTAGATGCAGTGGCTGGAAGCGCCCAATGTAAACAAGCAAGTCGTATTTTGTCATTTGATATCTCCGATTAAGTTATGAACTTGCAGGGACATGTTCATACGGAAGATACCCGTGCAAAAATGCGTTCAGCAAAAGCAAACATCGTTTGGGTACACAAAGATAACACCAAACCAAAGCAAATTAATGCAAATGAACTCGAAAAATACTTATCTGAATCGTGGGTACGTGGTCGTGGGCCAAAGGCCAATTGGTGATGCATATCAAGGCTCCCTTGTTGCTGTATGAGAGTTAAAAGTCTATCTCTTAACTGGTATTATTTATCATTATATACTAACTTTGAAATGTTTGTCAAGTGTTTTCGTATAAATACTGTATGCGTGATGTATTAGACCAATTAAAGTTCATTCAATCAGGAAAACGTGGCGGTGTGTTGTTCGAAAACATGCTGACAGAGGCCCCTAACTACGGTGATATGTTCAATTCAGTGTTGGCTTATGTACGTGAGTACTCCCGTAGTCCAGAGACTGATCTTGAAAAGACCGGCGAGGCCATTAAGAAAGAGATCAAATGGGCTAAACAAACACTTCGTAAGAACGATAGAATTGTTTGGTATCTCCGGTATGCTAAGATGGCTATGGTCAATCGTATTTTCAGTCCAGAGCATGATGTTTTAACCAAGGAGCGGCAGAAATTTGATGCCGCGTTGGACAGCGGCGACGTATCCGTTGGTCCAGAGAAAATAGATGCTTCCGTGATGAAATGGATAAGAGAGCAACTTAGTCACTACATGGGTGTCGCTGTGAACGCCCCTAGTATTGCAAATTACGTGTTCCCAAAAAAGACGTTGGGCGAGGTCATCGGTGAATTGAAAGGGTTGGAAGACGACTGGATCGAAGCTCAAGCCGAGAAAGAACGCGGCTTAGAGATCGAAGCTGGCGATGAAATCTTCATGGAATTCGAGCATGGCCATAAAGCTTGGTGGTTGCTTGATAGAAATTATTGTGATGCTGAAGGCAAAGCGATGGGGCACTGTGGGAACAATCAAGGACGATCCGGATACGACGAAAAGGTTCTAAGTTTTCGAGTAAAGGCAAACCCTGAGATGTCCGACGAAGAGTCTCCATGGATACCTCATTTGACTTTCATTCTTGATGGCAATGGCATGCTTGGTGAGATGAAAGGTCGGGCCAATGCAAAGCCTGTAGAAAGATATCACCGATACATTGTTCCGTTGTTAAAGGATCAACGTATCACGGGCATCAAAGGTGGCGGATATGATGCTAGTAATAATTTCGCACTATCCGATCTTGATCATGACACACAACAAGAATTAAAGAAGATGAAACCTGCCTTGCGTGATCTACGAGAGATCAGACGATCCGGCGACGAAGAACTATTCAAAGAGCAACTCGACATACGATCAAGTAACTCTGATTTACCAGAACCATACGATGTTGATATGGAAAAAGATGAAGTTATATTGGCTGCGTGGGCAAACATAAATCAATTATCTCAGGAATGGGAAGATATGTACAAAGCTTTACAGTTTTGGGATGATTTTGAAACACGCTATGATCCATCGGAGATAACGAATGATGACATCTTTTATGCGCTAGAAGAGATGAACGATGATATATTGTTGAAACTAATGGAAGAGTTAGGTGTTAAACAAGAGATACATTCGGATAGATTAATTGAATTATCGGATAAGATTCACCGTCACCCTAGATATTTCTCGTTGTTCACTGATGCATTACAAACAGTGGCAGATAAATCAATGGGAAGTAATGGAACATTCAAGAAGGATTTCACATCATACATCAAATTCTTGCTTGATTATATGCCATTCAGAGTGCATGATGCTGGTCTTCGATATAACGAGGACGACATTTTTAATACTGAATTCGAATTCTATGTTGATTTCAACAATTACGTGAACTATATCGATGTCGCTTCGTCGGGCGACGACGATGACTACGACGATATGTACTTTATCATGGATGTCAAATATGCGAGAGAATGGCAGGTACTAGATGAATACCCTGAACTACAACATTATATGCAGGATCAAGGCAAGGAAGAAGGTGTACAATTGGACCTAATTCATAAAATGATTCATGAAAAAACTGGTGGTATTCATTATCTTGAACCATCTGACATTGGCAAAGAGTTCACTGAGCTACTAACACATGGTGGTCGTCCAAGCAAAGACGAAATGGGCGATCTGTTCAATAGTCTCCGAAGAAACGCTGGCCTGATTTAGGCAAAAAGAAAGGGGCCGAAGCCCCTGTTCTCAAAATATCTTGTATTTTATACTTGTGCGTCTACGACAGCAATTCCATCACCTGTGTCATGACCCGGTTCTGCGGATAATGCTCCAAGGACGTAAGGAATCTTCGTTCCACCGATTGGTGTTGCGACTGGTACGCCTTCATACTGCATTGTTTTGTTGTGCAAGCGTGTAACCTGAACAATCGTGGAGTTATCCAGCAATGCATCAATTGACATTTCACCTTCAGCAAGTGTTGTCTTGTTAACAAGCTTAAGTGTTTCAGTTGTTGTATCATCAGTTACACTAAAGCGTGTGTTACTGTTTTGGCTAACAATGTAAGCCTGTGTGGTTGTTGAAAGAACTTGTGATTCTCCCGTGAAGCGGTAACGTGTTACGCTAACTCTTCCTGTTCCAAGTCCGATACGATCTTGATGAATTGGTCTTCCCATTTTATTTCTCCTTTATGGTCCAGTCTATGGACTACGGGGTTGGTTCCCCATAAACTAGCATTATGCTAGCAGTGTTGTATTTATCATAAGGAGATCAAAGGTAGTGTATTTCTCGTTCACCAATCGTGTATAAATCGGAGTCGATACCATCTATTTTATGTTTGCTGGTGATTTTCACATACGGGAAACGCTCCGAGAACACCCGAACAAGATGATTGAAGTCACCTGATGTCATATGTTTGATCAGGATATCCTTACCGGCGATACGATTGAACGTATCTTTGGCTGGATCATCGCCTTCTTGTCTACGGAGATAATTGGTTGCCGCCAGTATCCTAAAAGACGTTCCGGATGGTCCGGATAGATCAAGGTGGTATTTTGTCATGATGATGTCTTTGTTGTCCAACTGATCGTTCCCATGCGGTAATGCGGTGCTTTGCCTTCATTTTTATGGTGTGTGGGAGACCACCAGAAACGTGCGTCTGATTGAATATTCTTTTCTGGATATTTGTCCCTCATTAACTCGATGAACTTTTCGCCCATTTGATCGTCCGGTGGATTTCGTGCACCCATATCGACACATTCGTAATGGTCCACTAGTGTGTAATTCTTGAGTGTTACTTTTAGCTTGAAATAGCCATCTTCGCCTTTGTGATAGCTGCCACCACTATCTGATTCCTCGACTCTGATATCTTTCAAATCATCTGGATCAATGGTTCCGCCGAAAGTACTGGCAACATCATCGAAGTTCACGTGTAGTTCATGTTTTACTTTCGTGATCACCGTTGTTTTAGTTTCGTAATTCATCATGCATCCTTTGGGAATTTTCTGACATTCAATGCGAACCATACCGCATCGTCTTGGTTTTCGAAATACGCGACCGAACATGATTCAACACCATAATCTGACCATCCTTCGTGCAGGGTAGACCAGTTGCCTTTCATGGTGTAGTTATCCCTCCAGTGGAGGTTGACACGCTGATATTTGATCGCTTTCAACTTGACACCTTTGGCCATGGCCTCACTGGCGAGTTGTTCGTGTTCAATGTATTTCTTGTTTTTTCTCATGAGAATTTTTTGACCACAGCACGATGAAGGATTAAGAACGCCAGAAGAACTGACATATACCAGCTTGCCCCTGATAGCCCATAATATACCAATGAAAACGATACTGCCAGCCAAACCATTGCTGGCAAAACCCTGCCGCTTTGGTCAGTGAAGGCTGCTCGACGTTCTTCGACTGATACAACGGTATCTAGTTCTTCCGGAGAAAGAAGCAACAAACGTGCGGTAGCGATACAGCCTGACAAAAGAATACCAGACTGTATCAGCGCGGCGATGTTCAATGTCGTCAAATACATAGGTTCGACTTGCCTAACCCATGGCGTCGTAGCCAGCCCAAACATGAACCCATACAGTAGGTATGCTATATTCATTCTTTGATCTCGATGATTTCATCAAATCCTTCGTCTCTGGTAGGGGGAACGTAATTTCCTATCATAGATTCCATGACATGACTTGGTATCGTTTTGCCCGGACGTGAGTCCAATCGACGCTGGAGTTCTTCTGCTTCCGGAATAGGAAACACCACGGCCACCTTTCGGTAGTCTTTGGGAATTTTGCTCAACTTGCCCATACGGGCTTTGGCACTCAGGTTGGTTTGATCCCAAAAGATGTCCATACCGGCGAAGGTAGCTTCCGCCAGAGACTCATTCATACAGGCGGTTGCTTCCTTGATGGTGCTTTGGAAAACATCGTTGTACGTTTTGCCTTCTGCATCGGCAGCGCCTTGAATGTACTCGTCGGTTGAATACAAAAATACGGATTCGTTGACATAATCGTCCATCAGACAACAAGTCCAAGTAGATTTACCGGACGCTGGAACGCCTACGAGCATGTATACAGTTTTAGTCATCTTTGAATGCCTCTTTTCTTCCTTTTGGCGTTGCGATTGCGTAAGTTGTTCGATGGGTACCGCTTGCTGGGAGACGTTTGAATTCAATCAACGCTTTTCCTTCAAGCTTTTTCAAAG
>Ga0233413_10000689_pt1 | contig 15786 bp, 18 predicted proteins | sample Na_anoxic_6_MG_FD_189019 | JGI IMG/M metagenome (GOLD analysis project Ga0233413, IMG submission 189019) | Seawater microbial communities from Saanich Inlet, British Columbia, Canada - Na_anoxic_6_MG | ecosystem: Environmental > Aquatic > Marine > Inlet | place: Canada: British Columbia... | reverse complement strand
TGGTTCCACTATCGAGGCGACAGATATCACCGTTTACGATGGCACCATAAGCAACAATTTGCAAGTGGATAATGGATTAGGGGTGGGTATGGCTCCAGGCATTGTTGGTACTGTTAGAGCCAACGGCTTGGGTTCTTTTCAAGCGAAAAAGAGCGGAGGCTATGACCACATAGCATTTATCGCTCAACCAGTCGCGGTCGGCGATAATGCATATATAGCTATGGGTCAGGCAGGGATAGATGAGGGGAGAATCACCGCCGCTAGCGTAGGAGGATCCGCCGGTAACAACTTGACTTTCCACACGGGCGATACTGCCGGTGTTGAGACAGAGAAGGTGAGAATCACCATATCGGGCGATGTTGGCATCGGCACATCAACCCCAGCAGCAAAGTTGGATGTTAGCGGATCCTTGATAGCAGATGTAGCACTAAGCGGAGCAGTCGGTTCAGAGATAACATCCACTTCATATACTCTATCAGCAGACGACAGAGGAAAAACATTATTATTTAGTAGTTCCGCCACACAAGGAATCACTTGTTCTTCTGGACTTAGTGTTGGCTACAACAGCACTTTCATTCAGTTGGGAAGCGGGCAACTAGAACTATCTGCTTCAGGTGGAGTTTCAGTATTAAACAGACAGAGCCATACAAAGTCAGCAGGTCTCTATGCCGCTGTTAGTGTTGTAATAGTATCCGCTGATACATACATACTGGCAGGAGATACTTCGGCATAGGAGATTGCATTTGTGTCTTTTGTTTTATTACCAAATTTAAAAATATCTGCCAATACACCAGGCCAAGACGAGTCATCGGGCACGTCTTCGGTAGAGGTTAATTTTGAGTTCTCAGGATGGCCAGGAACAGTTGCCAACCCAATAACAAGTTCTGATTTCACAACTTATAATAACTCAGCAACCTCAAGTTACGAGTTCTCAGGATGGCCAGGAACAGTTGCCAACCCAATAACAAGTTCTGACTTTGCGACTTATAATAATTCAGCAACTTCGAGCTTTGAGCCAACAGGCTGGGCATAACCAAAGAAAACACAACGAGGCAAGAATGATACTTGGATTAGATATCTCAACTAGTATTACGGGTATTACCATACTCTCTGAAGACAATAAAATAATATATAATGGATACTGCGATCTGAAGAAACAAAAGTGTTTCTTTGAAAAGGCGGGTATTATTGAAAATGAACTTGAAAAGATTATCAATAATAAAGATATTAACATTACTTCTGTCTTTATTGAACAGTCGCTCCAGACATTTCGTTCGGGTTACTCTTCCGCACAAACGCTATCAACATTGGCGAAATTCAACGGAGTGGTATCTTGGATAGTATATAAAAGCCTTAATATGAAACCACAATACATTAGTGCGGTATCAGCAAGAAGCAAATGTGGTATAAAAGTCCCAAGAGGAGAAAAGGCAAAAATCGTCGTAATCAATTATTTACTTGACAACGAACCCTCTTTTGATGTAGAATATACGAAATTTGGCAACATAAAAGCCCACTACTACGATATGGCGGATTCGCTCATCATAGCCAGAGCAGGCTTGGAGACGAAAAAAGAGCTTGACATCGCACTATGAATGTGATATATAAAGTGTATGGAAAACCATACCGAGAAAATTTCTATACTCAAAAGTATACTTGGAAACCCCATAACCAAGGGAAAAGAATATCTATTTTTCTGCCCAACTTGTAAACACCACAAACCAAAGCTCAGCGTCAACATTCAGAAAGATGTGTTCAAGTGCTGGGTATGTAACTACAGTGCTACGAGCATTTACAGACTTGTAAGGAAATTCGGCTCTTTCTTAGAAAAGAGCAGATGGAGCGATTTAAGCCAACAAGTAGACATAAACATATCCTTGTACGAAAAGTTGTTTCCGGAGAAGAAAAAGAAAGAAGAAGAAACGATTGTAGATATCCCAGAAGAGTTTTGTTCCTTGGCAAACAAAGATTTGCCAGCAACTGCGATGAGAGCAAAAAAATATTTAAAGGACAGGGGAGTAACGAAAAGAGATATTCTCAAGTGGAAAATAGGGTTTTGTTACGATGGAGAATATGGAGGAAGAATCATCATCCCATCTTTTAACATGGAAGGGAAACCAAACTATTTTATAGCCAGAAGTTACGAAGAACATTGGGACAGATACAAGAACCCGCCAGTCAGTAGGAACATTATTTTTAATGGCTTGTATGTTGACTGGAAGAACGATCTTTGTTTGGTTGAGGGGGTGTTCGATGCGATTGTCGCGGACAATGCGGTTCCTCTTTTGGGTTCTGTTCTCAGCGAGAAATCGCGATTGTTCAAGGAAATATTAAACCATGACACCCCAGTGTATCTGGCTTTGGATGCAGATGCTGAAAAGAAATCAGTCAAGTTAATAACCAGTCTGCTTAAATATGGTTTAGAGGTTCACAAAGTAGATATACATCCCTACAATGATGTAGGGTGTATGTCAAAAGAAGAATTCCTTTCTAGGAAAAAGTGTGCTAGGGTTATGTCTTCTGACTACCTGGTACATTATCAATTGGAGAATCTATGAAGATAGCTCACATAAGCGACGTGCACATAAGAAACCACAAATACCACGAGGAACAGAAGGTGGTATTTGAGAATCTGTATAAGATGCTTAGAGAAATAAAGCCGGATATGATTGTTAACACGGGTGACACTGCTCACACGAAACTACAACTGAGCCCAGCATACTTCAGCATGGCAGCAAAGCTATTTGAGAACCTTGCTGATATAGCACCATACCATATGATTCTCGGGAATCATGACTTAAACCTCAAGAACCCAGATAAGATAGATGCTATTACTCCGATTGTCGAGGCACTCAAGCACCCGAATATCCACTTCCACAAGGCTGCTGGGACATTTGATGTTGATGATTTCAGGTTTCATGTTCTGTCTATACTGGAGGAAGACAATTGGCCTGAGCCAACAGACCAATCAAAAGTGAATGTTGCTCTTTACCACGGTTGTGTATCTGGTGTCAAGACGGATATAGGGTTTGTCTTGCACGACGGAGATAAGACAACCAAAGATTTTAAAAAGTTTGATTATTCAATGCTTGGGGATATCCACAAGTCTAATCAGATATTGGATCTGAAGGGCAAGATTAGATATGCGGGAAGCCTTTGTCAGAACAACCACGGAGAAACAAACGATAAGGGCTTTCTTGTCTGGGACATAAAAGACAAAGAACACTACAAAGTGGAGCACCACATCATTCCAAATCCAAAACCATTCTTGACAATAGAATTGGACGAAAAGGGAGAATTACCAGAAAATATTTCAGTACAAGAAGGCTCTAGGTTGAGAATAGTTTCTGATGGGAATCTGCCATTGGATGTTATTCGTAAAACGGTTGATGTGGCTAAACAAAAGTTTAAGCCAGATTCCGTAACATACCTTAAGGGAAAAAACAGCTCTAACTTCTCAATTGACGGAAATGCTTCAATCTCAGATGAGAACCTTAGAGACATAAAGGTTCAAGACGAATTGATAACAAAGTTTCTAGAAGATTACAGCGTGAAAGAAGATACCCTAAAGGAAATTTTGTCACTAAACAAAAAATACAATTCCCATATAGAGGAAAATGAGGAAGTGGCAAGAAACATTAATTGGAGTGTTAAATCATTTAAGTGGGACAACCTGTTTAATTATGGTGGAGGAAACTCTGTTGATTTTACTAGGCTTAATGGAGTTGTGGGGATATTTGCAAAGAATTATGCTGGAAAATCAAGTATCATAGACGGCTTAACTTACACCCTTTTCAATTCCACCTCCAAGAATGAGAGAAAGAATTACAACGTCATTAACCAGAACAAAGAAGATGGTAATGGGGAACTGATCATATCCATTGGCGATGGGGAATACAAAGTTCAAAGATCCTCAGACAAATATAAGAGAAAGCTCCATGGAGAAGTAACAGAAGAAGCCAAGACGAATGTTGAATTTTCTATGATAGACTCCTCCGGAGAGGAGAAGAATCTCAATGGTGACAGTAGAAACGAAACTGATAAAAACATAACGAAATTGTTTGGCTCTATGGAAGACTTTCTGTTGACATCGATGGCATCCCAACATGGTTCTTTTAACTTTATTGCCGAAGGCTCAACCAAGAGAAAAGAAATCTTGGCAAAGTTTATGGACTTAGAAATCTTTGAAAAGAAATATAGGCTCGCGAAAGAAGCATCTTCTAATATAAAGGGTGCTTTGTCTCGCATGGAAGATACGGATTTTGACGAAGCCATCCTGCTGGCCGAGGCGGAACATCTAAGGAACAAGAACGAAACCGAGGGGCACAAGAAGAGATGCGAATCTCTGAAGTCATCACTAGAAGAGGTAACAAAAGAAATAACCAAGATAGACATTGAGCTATCTTCAGTTCCTACAACATATAATATTGATCTGGAGCAGTTAGAAAACGAGATTGAAAAGATTTCCAACGATACCAAGATTGTAATAAACAACAACAGGGAACTGCTCTCCAATATAGAAAAGAAGAAGGTTAATCTGGAGAGTGTTGCTGGATTTATGTCGTCTTGGGATATCAACGAGGTAAAGGTAAAGAAAGTGGAGTTCGAGAAGAAGAAGAACGAACTCAATGATCTTCTTTTAGAAGTCACGGATATAAAGAACAAGAGAGATAACAAAAATACGAAATTGAAACTCTTGGGGGAAGTCCCCTGCGGAGATAAATATCCTACTTGTAAATTCCTTCAGGATGCACATGATGCTCGTAATACAATCAAAGAGACGGAAAGCAGACTAAACGAAAAAACATCTCAAAAGAACACATTGGAAGACCAGATAAGCGAACTGTCAGAAGAAGACCTAAGTGGCATCTTAGACAATTATGAACTACTGACAAGTCAGAAAAGGGACATTGATAAATATATTTCTTCTTCCAAGATTGCTGTAGAGAAAAACAAATCTACAATAGTGTCGAACAGAAATAGACTGCAAGGGCTGAAGAAGAGGAGAAGGGAATACAAGGAGAATGAATCTCTGATTAAAAGATCGAAAGAACTGATTAGCTTAAGAAAAGGCAAATCAGAAAAGTCGGATGAAATAACTAACTCTCTCACGGAATGCGAGAATAGTCTATCTGAATTGTATCGTAGCCACGGATCTTGTGAACAAAGGGTTGTAGCTTTGGAGGAACAAAAGGGAGAATTTGAATCTCTGAACAGGGAGTATTCGGCATACGATCTCTATATGAAATCTATGCACAGCAACGGTATTTCTTACGAGATAATTAAAAAAAGGCTTCCAATCATCAATGAGGAGATAGCAAAGATCACAACCAACATTGTTGATTTTGAAATATTTTTTGAAGATGACGGTAGAAAACTTGATATTCTAATAAAGCACCCTGGGTATGAGCCCCGACCCCTGGAGATGGGCTCTGGTGCTGAAAAGACAATTGGTGCGATGGCAATAAGATTAGCGATGATAAAATTGAGTAATATGCCTTGTGGGGATTTGTTTATATTGGATGAGCCAGCAACAGCACTGGACGAAGAGAACATGGACGGGTTTATGAGAATAATTGATATGATAAAGACTCAATTTAAAACTGTTATACTTATTTCCCACCTAGATACATTAAAAGATTGTGCGGATATGACTATTGATATCGCACCAAGAGATGGGTTTGCACACGTAAACCAGTAGGAGGTTTAGAGATGAATTATCATGTAGCTCCTCTATCAGAGGAAGAACTTAGCTTCAAGAAGAGAGTACCTGGGTTGATAGATAAGTGCCTGAGTAAGGTTGCTTCTAGGAAGTTGACAGTGTGGATAACGGCAACGATGCTTGCTTCCTTTTCACATATTCGTCCAGAAGACTGGGTAACCATTTCATTGGTTTATATTGGAAGCCAGGGTGCTATAGATTTAGCAGTGGCCTGGAAAAAGGCAGGTAACTGATATGAGTTTACTGGCGACTAAAGCTTTTATGAAAAAAATATATGTTTGGATAAAGAACCACTGGTATATACCATTGAGCCTACTTGCGGCAGCTGTTACTTGGTTTTTCTTTAGACAGAAATCTCAGTTGATGGTGGAAAATGTGAAAAAGACAAGAGAAGCCCACAAGAAAGAAATTGAGATTATTGAAAATGCTCACGAGAAGGAGGTGTTTTCTCGTGATAAGTCGCTTAGAAAGTTTGTTGAGAACAACAAAATTTTAGAGAAGAACCTAGAGGAAAAAATAGAAGAGATTGGAAACAAGGAAGTAGATAGAAAAACTGAGCTAGTCCACAAAGATGTAGAAGAACTTGCTCGTGCATTTGCGGACAGTCTGACAAAAACATCCGAGGTGCTTGAGTCAGCGAAGAAGGACAAGGAATGAGAAGTTTTATATTTTTGATTGTGCTTCTATACTCTTGTACAATCTCAGCACAGAATATTGTTCCGCTGTCTGAAGGGGATACTGCCCCGTTTGATGGAGTTCTGCTTAGCAAAGAAGCAGCGGCTGATGTTATTATTAAGAACGAAACGAGTGACGAGAAGTGCGATGCTAAGACAGAATATAAAGTTGGCAAAGCGGTATCAGAATGTGAATTGTACAAGGGCATCGCGGAATCCAAACTAGAGACTGAAATAGGAAAGAATGTAGAGTTGTTATCGCTGAAGAATGGTGAGATAGACAGGTTAAATGAGAATCTTGAAAAGTCTGGAACAAGCTGGGGGCCATTCTGGTTCGTCGGCGGCGCCGCCGTTGGGGTGACAGCATCTCTGATAATCTTCTTTATATCGGTTCAGACAGTCAAGGTAGATGTAGTGAACCAATGAAGAAGGGCGAAGAACTAGACAATATAGCGAATTTAGAGAAAGCTATAAAAAATAAATATGGTGACGATGCGGTGAAGCACCCGCTATCTAATTGGGATGACACCAAGGAAGAAGAGTACTTAGAGCAGATAAAGAAGGTAAAAGATAAAGATAGCTCGTCTTCTCGCAAAGTAGAAACAGATGGCTTTTTTGTTTCTGAAAAACTACTTAATAAGAATAATAATAGGGTTTGTCCCGTGTGCGAGGTATATTCATTCAATATAGCAGACGATGTTTATATGAGCAAGTATGAATGTTGTGAGAAATGCTATATTATTTGGGTAGAAGATAGAGAGCAGAGATGGGAAAAAGGCTGGAGACCCCCTAAAGGAGAAAAAGAATAATGGCTACAACTTTAGAAGTGATTAGAGCAATTGCTCAAGCAGCAGCGAATACATCGGATGGTGCTATTGATGAGAATGGGGAACCAGTTAAGATTGGTCTTCGGAGAGAGAAAGAGGTTGCAATCACGGAGCCTAGGCTTATTGACGGGTTTAAAGTATCCTTTATGGGAAATGCTCTTTGTCTAAAATACCAATCAGAGCTTACTTTAAAAGAGACTCATGATAAGAATTTTGAATCCGACATCGACAGCACTTTGGCCGATGTGGTATCTTTTCTCAAGAAAGAATACAAAAAGATAATGGACGAGAATCTCACACTTACGAAAGAAGGTGAAACTTCCATGATGGTTCAGAGCACATCCAGAATTCGTGTGTGGGTGGAAGCAAATGCCAAATATAAGATTGGCAACTTAAAAGATGTTGAGGCTCTTAGCGAACCGAGCGAAGAAAGACTGAACGACTCAATAAAGAAATTTTTGGCAATAGGGAAGGATAAATATCCAAGCACACCAAAACCAGAGAATGTGTCCATAAAAAAATAAAATGAACTATGTCTTATCAGCTAACCAAGAAAGAAATAAGAAAAGAGATCACGAAAGCTGGCAGAGATCCAGTCTATTTCATAAACAACTATGTCAAGATTTCTCACCCAGAGAAGGGGCTGATATCTTTTAGCTTATACGATTTTCAAGAAGATCTGTTGCGGAACTTCAACGACTATCGTTTCAATGTTATACTAAAGGCAAGGCAGTTAGGAATATCCACAGTTACAGCAGCATATGTAGCCTGGATGATGATGTTCCATCGCGAGAAGAAGATATTAGTTGTTGCAACGAAATTCAAGACAGCATCTAATCTTGTGAGAAAAGTCAAATCAATAATAAAAACACTTCCCAAGTGGATGCAGTTGGCGAATATTTCCATAGATAACCAAACAAGCTTTGAACTCTCAAACGGCTCTAACATTTCGGCATCAACAACATCATCTGATGCCGGTCGTTCAGAGTCTCTTTCTTTATTGGTGGTTGACGAGGCAGCACATGTCGAAGGACTAGAGGAGCTTTGGAAGGGGCTGTACCCCACATTGTCAACAGGTGGTAGGTGTATTTCCTTATCTACTCCAAATGGAGTTGGGAACTGGTTTCACAAAACTTGCGTGGAAGCGGAGACGAATGAGAACGGATTTTACCTAACTAAACTCCCTTGGGACAGGCACCCAGATAGGGACATTGAATGGTTTAAGAAAGAAACCAGAAATATGTCAAGAAGAGATGTTGCTCAGGAGCTTGAGTGTAGCTTTAACATGTCTGGTGAGACTGTCATAAATCCAGAAGACTTAGAGGTGATGGAGAAGTTTGTTTGCGATCCTAAATACAGAACGGGTTTTGATAGAAATTATTATATATGGGAAGAATATGACCCCACCGCAACATACCTTATGGTGGCAGATGTTGCCAGAGGAGACGGCAATGATTTCTCGGTTTTCCATCTTTTAAAACTTGAGACGATGGAGTTGGTAGCAGAATATCAAGGAAAACCAAATATGGATATGTTTTCAAATTTGCTTAACTCTGTAGGCAGGGAGTATGGAAATTGTTTGTTGGTGGTGGAAAACAATAATATAGGGTTTTCTGTTTTGGAGAAACTTATTGAGATGAACTACCCGAATCTATATTATTCTGTGAAATCAACTCACGAGTTTGTTGAATCAGTAGATGCCGAGATAATGTCAAATGCCGTACCGGGCTTCACGACTTCATCCAAGACAAGGCCACTGATAGTGGCTAAACTAGAGGAATTTATAAGGAACAAGATACTTACAACACACTCTTCTAGGTTGATAAACGAACTGAGGACTTTTGTTTGGAATAACGGCAAACCTCAAGCGATGAGGGGCTATAATGATGATTTGATTATATCTTTAGCGATAGCATGCTGGGTTAGGGATACTGCCCTGGCGACATCACAAAGAGACATAGAGTACAAGAAAGCAATTTTGGGCTCAATCATAAGTACGAATACCCAAATAAATACTAGTATTCCTGGGATGCTTGGGTACAAACAAGAAAGTTCACTTGATATTTTAGAGAAAGAGAGACAACAACAACAAGATTTTATGTGGATATACAAAGGATAAAATATGGCAGACAACAACAGCGGTAGAAATCCAGACTCAGATCTATTCAAGAAACTAACTAGGCTTCTTTCGAGCCCGTTAGTCAATCGTCGTGTACAGACATATCGGAAGCAGCGACGAAGGCAACTTGATAAGTACAAGAAAGACTTTGTATCTGCTAGCGGTAGACAATTTAAAAAGAGTTCATACAACTCTTTTGAGAATCTACAAGCAAACATAATGCAAAATCAGAATCGTGCCGAAAGGTATGTTGATTTTGATCAAATGGAGTTCACCCCAGAAATTGCTTCTGCTATGGACATCTACGCGGACGAGATGACTACCCACACACAACTTGACGAGATGTTAAAGATTGATTGTGTGAACGAAGAGATAAAATCAATATTGTCAAACTTGTATAAGAACATTTTGAATGTTAATTTTAATCTCTTTGGTTGGTGTAGAACTATGTGTAAGTATGGGGACTACTTTCTATATTTGGACATAGACGAAGAAGTTGGAGTAAAAAGTGTAATAGGGTTGCCGCCACAGGAAGTAGAGAGGATGGAGGGAGAAGACCCAGAGAATCCGAACTATGTCCAATTTCAGTGGAACAGTGCTGGCATGACATTTGAAAATTGGCAAATGGCACACTTCAGAATATTGGGTAACGACAAATATGTTCCATATGGCACTTCTATTTTGGAGCCTGCTAGAAGAATATGGCGGCAATTAACTCTATTAGAAGATGCTATGATGGCATATCGCATTGTCCGCTCTCCAGAGAGAAGAGTTTTCTACATTGATGTTGGGAATATTGCTGCTCAGGATGTAGAGCAATATATGCAAAAGATCATGACACAGATGAAGAGGAATCAAGTTATTGATACCAATACTGGTCGGGTTGATTTGAGATACAATCCTCTTAGCATTGAGGAAGATTACTTTATGCCGGTTCGTGGTGGAGCATCTTCCAAAATTGAACCGTTACCAGGCGGAACTTACACTGGGGATATTGATGATGTTAAGTATCTAAGAGATAAATTGTTTTCGGCTCTAAAAATACCACAGTCTTATTTATCACAAGAGGGCGACGAAGATAAAACGACATTAGCACAAAAAGATATAAGATTTGCGAGAACTATCCAGAGGCTCCAAAGAGCAGCTATTTCCGAGTTGGAAAAGATTGGTGTTATTCATTTGTACACTCTGGGGTTTGAAGGGCAAGATTTAATTTCTTTTACATTGTCACTCAATAATCCATCTAAGCTTGCTGAAATGCAGGAATTGGAACACTGGAGGACTAAGTTTGAAGTTGCCTCTTCTGCCACCGAGGGATTCTTTAGCAAACGATGGGTTGCTGTTAACGTCTTTGGCTTGAGCGAAGAACAGTTCCTGAGAAACCAAAGAGAGATTTATTATGATAGGAAATACGATGCCGATGTTGAACGAGAAGCGGCAGGTGAAGAAGCTGGAGGAGCCGAAGGCGATTCCATAGGGATGGGGTCTGAAACTGCTCCTGGCGGAGATCTTGATCTTGGCGGTGAAGGTGAAGAGGGCGCCTTTGATCTTGGTGGTGAGGAAGGCGGCGAGGAAGGCGGAGAAGAACCAGGAGGTGACGAAAGTGCTCTCTTGGCTGCTCCTGGAAAGAGGGAAGATGAATACGACCCATTTCTTAAGAAATCCCAGAGAAGGAAGATGTCAACCACCCCTAAATCAAAGGGGAAATATCACAAAGTGGCGAAATACCATGGTGGAGACAAGAGAGGAAAAGGTGCTAAGCACAGGCACAACAAGTCTCTGTATGGTGATTCTGTTGCTAGAGCTACCGAGAGAAATGTTATGGGATATGGCTCCCAGGAATTGAAGTCTTTGACTTATGGGATAACAGAAGGTGACGATTCGAGCAGTGGAGACGAACAAGTATTACTTGAGGCAAATAAAGAGATAAAAGACCTAATTAGTTCTCTAGCTAATAGCAAAGAAGAAAAAGCCTCAGAGAGGGAAGAAAATGCACCAGAAGAAATCTAAGAAGAACAAACACAACAAAAAGAGGAACACTGCTTTTCTTTATGAAGTATTGTCGCGAGAGCTGACGAAAAGCATCCTTAAGGAAGATATGGACAAGAAGAAACAAATAGTTTCTATGTTTAAGAAACACTTCCGCAAAGGGACTTCTTTGTCCAAAGAGATGAATCTGTATCGGACGATACACGAAATGAGGGATCTGGATGTCTATACTGCCGAGAAGCTGCTGTACGAGACAAAAGTAGAATTCATGAAGATGGACAAGAGGACTGTTTTTGATGAACAGAGCGAGCTTATCTCCGATATGAACAAGAGCCTCTCGCCAGAAGTCTTTACAAACTATGTTCCCAATTATAAGAGCTTGGCAACAATATCTCAGATTTTTAATACTGACTTGCCAGTTAAAAATAGAGTGTTGCTTGAAAAGAGTGTTGTTGAGGGGATGGTACTGAAGGAAGAAAAGCAAGAAGAAGCAAACAACGATGTAGACAATGTTGTTTATAAGTCTTTCATTAAGAAGTTCAACTCAGAATACTCTTCCCTACTGGAAGAGCAGAAACAAGTGATAAGCAAGTATCTTATGTCATTTGCCGATAACGGACTTTCTCTTAAAATGTTCTTGAACGAAGAAATTGGAAGACTTAGGGAGGGGGTAGAATCATCCCTTGGGGTAGACGAAGTTAGAGAAGACGAGGAAATGAGAACAAAAGTACAGACAACTTTATCAATTCTGGAATCATTCAAGGACAATTACCTAAACGAAGACCTGCTTAAGAAAGTTTTAAAAATACAAACTTATGTTAACGAAATAGAGAAATAAGAATATGACTGTGAAGATCAAAGTAGAAGAGCCGAAAGAAGAAGGTGGCATAACTTTAAAAGTGGCTCCCAAGAAAGAGGAGAAGCCAAAGCTAGAGGTGACCCTTGATGCTCGCAAGACATTGGACGGAAATGTTTTAGTCTTTAGCCATGAAGATATGGATATAGCGATAATGCCATCCGCCAAGAAGATAATTGCTTTCCCGAAAGACAGATTAAGCGATGATGTCTATGCAGCACAAAGTCGCTTATTAGATTACCTATCTAAGAAGGGTGTTATCGGGATTGATTCAATAAAAGGTGGCAACATATATGGCTCTTTACAAGGGGTGCTTTTAGATTCGGATGCGGGTTTTGAGCCTGTTGATATGGCACTACTTAACATAGCAAAATTTATAGAAGAAGAAAAGCCAGATTTCGAATATAGAAAGAAGTATGAAGAAGAAGAGGTAGATAGACTCACAAACCCAACAGACGAAGATTCTACTGACCTAGGCGATGTCCCACAATCAGAAAAGAAAGGATCAATAACCCCATATCAGTCAAGGAGATATGCTGGTGGGATTGCAGGTGTATAATGGATTTAATATTTTTTATTTTAATTTGTTATGGCTTGACGCAACTGATTGTATTTAGTTCCATACTTAACAAGATTCGCCCGTCAAAAGAATTCTTATATGGTTTTGGTAAGTTGTTTCATTGTCCTATGTGTATGGGGTTTCATGTGGGGTACACTATTTTTCTTACATTCTGGTTTAATGACTTTCATTTGTGGCCTGAAATTTATACAGGGTGTTTTCTTTATGGATGTTTGAGTTCTGGAACTAGTTATATGTTAAGCATGCTTATCGGGGATTCTGGGTTACAATTTTCCTCAAGCAAGGAGGAGTAGAATGTCTTTGTTGTCTATTAAGTGGTTTTTGCCAGTTGTTCGTCGTTGTTGTAAAGGAAGCTAGCTCGTGCGGGTAGTGCCCGCATTCTTCGTAAGAGGGACTTGAAAAGTGAAAATAAATAAGAAAAAATTAATTGATATAATTAAAGAAGAGATTGGAAGCATATCGGAGGCAGAATACCAAGAGCCTGATCCGAATGATAATCCAACCCCAGATGCTGTTGAGGTTCTAATACCTGGCTATGGTGGGCTTACAATAGGGCAGATCAAAAACAGGGTTGCCAGCTCTAGGGGTGAACTTGAAAAACAACAACAGATGATAAATGATGAAGAAAGAGAGCTGCAATTAGCAGATGGTGACGACGATGCGAAAGAGATGCTCATTAGATCTATTGAAAGCAGAAAGCGGTATCTGGCGACACAAGAAGAAGTTGTGGATAGATTTATTCAGACACTACAATCCCACAACATTAGTAGCTAAAGAGGAAATAAGAAACTAATTATTATTGGACAAGAGATATGACTAAAGTACTTTTAAGAGAATATTATGAACTTTGTGAAGGCGGTGTATGTCAAGACCTCCTGACAGAGGAAGAGAAGAGACAGGTGGTAGAAGAAAATGCCTGTTTTCTTACTGGTGTCATGCAGAGGTCAGAGGCAAGAAACGGTAATGGTAGAGTATACCCACATAACATCTTGCTAAGAGAGATGAAGAATTACCAAAAACTCGTAAAAGAAAGAAGAGCACTCGGTGAGTTAGATCACCCAGAGGACAGTGTAATCAATCTAAAGAATGCTTCTCACATGGTCATATCAGTATGGTGGGAAAACAAAGATGTCATGGGAAAGGTAAAGGTTCTTGATACTCCAGCTGGAAATATTTTAAGATCTCTTGTACAGTCAGGATGTTCTTTGGGGATTTCAAGCAGAGGTCTCGGCAGTGTTCGCGAATCAAACGGAGATACAATTGTTGAAGACGACTTCCAGCTGATTTGTTTTGACTTTGTGTCGGAGCCGTCTACGACTGGAGCATATATGAGTATTTCAGAGGGTGTCGAAAGAGATTTGTTTTCAAAAGCAGATAAATTAAATCGTTTGCTGAACGACATTGTGGATTAAATATGAAAAAAAGTCAATTAAAGCAAGTTCTCAAGCCAATTATAGCAGAGTGTATCAAAGAGTCACTCTTGGAAGACGGATTGTTGTCAAATGTGATATCAGAGGTATTCAAGGGCCTCAGCCAACAGACAATAGTTGAGACAAAACAACAAAAACCAGTCAATATTGTCGAAAATAAAGAAAAAGTTACTGAAGAACAGCAAGTAAGGCAAGAAGCGAGCCATCATAAGCTTGATGAGTACCGCAAAAGCCTTTTAGACAACATTGGTAGTGAATCTTATGGCGGGATTGATGTTTTTGAAGGAACAACTCCCATCCCAGCTGAGTCAGGCCCCGGCCAAGCACTTTCCGGTGTAGATCCGGGCGATCCGGGGGCAGATATCAGTAAATTATTTGGCAATAGCAACAAACATAGGGAATTATTAGAAAGAATGAATAATTAGTTGAAGAAGGTATTGAATGTTTACTATTAGAAGACGAGAAAACGAATCAAACGACAAGTTGATCAAAAGATTTGTCAATAAGACAAAAAAGCTCAAAATAGTAGAGCAATGTGTTGATAGGCTATATCACAAGAAGAAGTCTACCATAAGAAGAGAAAAAAGAGCTAACAGAAAGCGTTTGATAGAAAAAAACAAAGAGAAAGAGAGGTAAGATATGGCCGGTCCCGGATTTACAACAAAATCATTTGTCCCTGTTAACGGGATAGGAAATTCAGCAGCATACCAAGTATCGGGCATTCCCTACTTGACAGGTTCTACTGTTACTGGTGCTACTGAGTTACAGATCTCTTTCCCGAATGTGACAAAAGAGATAACAATTGCCAATGCTGGTTCGGACGGCTTAAGAGTGTCCTTTAACTCGGCTACAGATGGCAATGTTATTGGTGGCAATCATTTCTTCACGGTGGCAGCATCTGGCTCTCACACTTTTACCGTTAAGTGCAAAGAAGTATATCTGTCTTCCGCAGCAGCAGGAACTGCTACATTTGAAATGTTTGCAGAACTAACCACTGTTCCTGAAAGCCAAATGTTTCCACTCACGGGTTCTGGATTGACTGACTAGGGGGAGAAATTATGACCCTCTTCAAGGTTAACAACGGAGCATACCTCTACAAGTGGGACTTGATTGTGTCGAGCTTCTAATGAATTAATGTTTAGTTTCCCCTTTTGTAGACTAATTATGAAAACAAGCATTTCGGGAATTGTTTCATAATGACAAAAAAAGGTATATCTGTTTTAAGCGGAAGCGATAACGACTTAAAACACAAATTTTTGGACGACGGAACTTCTATCTTAGGAGCGAACTCTCCATATTCAACACATCAAATTACTGGATCTGTTTTGGTATCGGGAAGTGCCGATATCCTCGGAGCAGATTTTTACTCTTGGACACAGAAGCACCCAACTACTCGCCCAACGGCAGTAATAGAAATTGCCAATGCATACGATCCAGACAGAGAAGTCATTGTTGCATTTGGTGGTGCCACACCCGCAGGCGTTGCTCAGTCTCAAACTTGGGAATGGGATGGACAACAGTGGAATCAGAAATTCCCTGCCACATCTCCTTCTGCCCGTCGTGGACTTTTGCAGTCCATGGTGTACGAT
>Ga0233413_10000688_pt1 | contig 15799 bp, 35 predicted proteins | sample Na_anoxic_6_MG_FD_189019 | JGI IMG/M metagenome (GOLD analysis project Ga0233413, IMG submission 189019) | Seawater microbial communities from Saanich Inlet, British Columbia, Canada - Na_anoxic_6_MG | ecosystem: Environmental > Aquatic > Marine > Inlet | place: Canada: British Columbia... | reverse complement strand
GCCCTTCAATTATGTTCTGAAGGTGGGCTACTGACATCTTGTTCTTAAAGTTCTTTATCATCTTCTTTATTTTTTAGGAGTTCTTTAAATTTCTTTAGCTCTTCCTCAAGCCGCATGATTCTATCAAGCAGTGCTACTTCAGGAACAGACATCGGGTCTTTACTCATCTTTGTTTTGGTTTAATAATATTACGTTAACATTAGGCTCTATACCTTTGTGGTATGAGGGATAAATCTATAGACCTATCAAAGGTTTTGTACATCGTAATCATGGCTATAGTCCTACTGCTGTCTGCCTTTTAAGCTGTCGTCTTAATGATTATCCACCTGCCTAGCGGGTCTCTACCTGTTTCAGGAGTTACTCCCGTTGTGTATAAGGCATAAGCATATAGCCACTTATAGAATCTCTGATGACTGATGGACATCTTTGCTCTAGGAGCATAGTCAGGGTACTCATGAACAAAGGCGTAGTACAGGTCTTGCATACGCAGCCTGCTATCAGCAAGCAGACTATCATTCTTAGGTGAGCCTGATATGATTCCACACCACTCAATGAAGTCATGTGCTGTTTCCGCAGATAGCTGACGTATCTTTAGATTGACAAACTTAGACTTGACTAAGCCTGTATTCAAGAATCCCTGAAGGCATGAGACCATGTAGTTATCAAACTCGCACCACTCCCCATCATTCCAATCATCAAAGAAGTGTTTACCAAACTCATCAAGAGGAGTATGATTTTTATTGTAGTGTTGATTCAACTCCACCTCCCACTTACGCCTAGCGAATGAGTTCCCCGTCCCTCGTATAGCGTAGTTCGTTGTGATAGCTATCTTCGGTGACTTGCTGAATGGTATCTTGATAGCATCCTTGTTCTTCTTCTCAAGCGTCAGCCCCTCAGTAACTACAGAGAACAGTCTCTCAAAGTCAAAGTTCTTCTTCACGTCATCGAAGCACAGCACCTGCGTGTCAGCACTCACCGTCTGATAAGGGAAGGCTTTCTCAAAAGCAAATGCCTTACCATCAATCACCACGAGCTTCTTCATCTGACTCAGGGCATTCATGAACACACCCTTGCCTGTACCGCCCTCAGGGTTGTCACTTATGACCTCGTCATTAAGGATGACAGCGGGGCAGTAGCTCAAGTTCTTGTATCCATGCATCATGAATCCAATTGTGCTATGCATCGTAGCAATTCGGCTCTCCTCATCACCACATATACGGGATATGAATGTCTTGTACACGCAGCCATCGGGCTTACATATGGTGAACTTCCTATCAATCACATGGTCTTTCCATACATACCCTCCAAGGTCAAGGTAGTCGATGGTCTCTACGCTGTTATGTGTAATCTTCACCGCGCAATTCCTGTAGTATAGATACGACACCTCCTTGCTGTCCCCTATAAAGTATATGTCTATCGTTGACAGCAGGGATAAGAACTCTTCCCGAAAGAACCTCACGTTGTCAGCAAAGTAATTGTAGATTGACGGATCGTCTAAGTCAATTAGATGATTCAATGTGAAATCCTTTATCTCCTTGACTGAGGTGTGGTCTATCAGGTTATCAGTAACCTTTACAAAAACGTAGCTCTTCCCTCCCTCAGGACAATACTTATAAAATCCGTTGTCCTCAATGAATTGCTTGAAGAGTATATGCACCATCTTTATAGACCCCTTGTCATTCTTCTCCCAAAAGGTGTGCGTTGAACTCTCCTCTTCTACTCGTGTTATCACCGCGTCTATGGTATTACTATCGAGCGCGGTGTCCTCAAGCTGATAGCGAATCTCCTTTTTTGATACACCGCGTTTCATCTTTACGAGTATCTGATTTACCTTGTCCTCATCCTCAAAATACTTGGTAGAGAAGTTGCTCGTGTGTGAGTACGCTGAGTTGATGGTTCGTTGTATCTCACTAACGGGGAAATCTTTCGTGGAGTATTTGTTTAGGACATAGGCGGCTAGGCTCTTGTTGACTCCAAAGTCATTGAATGACATAGCTAGTATGTATGCACTTTGGTTTCGTTGCCCCTCAATCATTGGTGACTTCTTCTCCCACCATTTCACTAGCCTCTCCACTATCTTATTCTCGTCCGTAATAGGAATGGTTGGAGCATCGCGGTCTACTACTAGCTCCCTATACTCAGGCTCTTCAATGGTATCCCATAAGGATGAGTTTTCATTTACGAATATCAAGGGGTCAAACGACTCATAGCAAACACGAGATACATTCTTGCAGGTCTTGTCAAAGTTTGGTGAGTCGAAGTGATTCTTTAGAGCGTTGAAGTAGTTGACATGATTGCTAGGGTCGGGCGGTATCTTTACAAGAACCTTAAGCCCTTTGTCCGATGGAGATAAGAAGACGCTGTACACATAGCGATCCTTACTGAGCTTCTCCTTATAGCTTAGTAGGTCTTTCTTTTTATCATACCCATCAAAGTCAAGACAGATGAGACCGCTGTGTTTAATGATGGAGGCATCGTTGCGTTTGTTGAACACCCCGCTAAAGCACACGGCAGGAAGACCCTTCTTTAGCTCGTTCCTTTCGGACTTGTTCTTTTCCTTTCGGATGAGCTGCACTAGCTTCTTGCTCTTGCCTTCCTTGATTCTATTCAGCACTACATCGACCCCCTTATGGAATGGAGTGGCTGTTTCCACTATGTTTCTAAATATTGTGACGGTTTGTGACATCTTTATGTTGATTTAGTGTCGATTAAAGTACTGATTATCAGTTAGATGCTGATAATGTTGATTTTTTTTCAAAATGTTTAGGGAAAATAAATAAAGTAAATACTACTACTACTACTACTAAGGGAAATTATAGTTAACATTCAACATGATAAAAAAGGGGATGCCTTTTAATGACATCCCCTCATCTATTGGTTTAAAACTAGAACGGCAAGTCATCACTAGCGGCCTCTTCAGGTTGAGGTGCTTCTGTTTTCTTGGGTTCATTGTCTCCATTAAAGTTAAGGTCTTTACCGTTACCTAAGATCTTACTATCTACACCCTTCCCCATGTACTGAGTGACCATGTAGTCATCTCCATACTTGTTGTTTGGTGTAGGCACAAGAGTAAGCGTGAGGTATAACCCCTTCTCACCTTGATACAATTGAGACTTGTCGATTTGATCGACCTTGATTTTGATACTGACTTTTTTGTCGTATGCCATGATACAAATTTAATTATGGTTTATAAAAACTCGTGAATAAAATAGGTGTCAATATCCGAAGTTGGATTGTCACCAAAGAACTTCCTATACTGCTTGACTGCTTGGCGAACCTTAGCCTCACCGCCCTCAATGAACTCAGGCGTTGGCTCAAACACCCCAAGCATCCCTGTGGACTTGTCAATTACATAGAAGACTAGAGGCTTATCAAACATCTCTTGGTATATGAATGCCTGACTGTCGTAGTTGTACTTCTTAGCACTCCATCTGAACGCTCCTATATCTCCTGTTGTTTTAATGTCTATCACCATGTCAGGGTGAACGATGTCAGCTTTGCCTTTCCACATCTCTCCTGCTATCTTCTTGACGGCAGGGACTTCATACTCACACTCGCTGTGTCGTATGTCATCGAACATAGCCATGTTGCCTAGCATAACGCCGACTAGGGATCTAATCTCATCGCCTTCCTTCTCAAGCATAGCGAATGACATCTCGTTGGCAGCGCAGAACTCTTTATATGCTTTGGTGTTTCGACTAGATACATCAACGAACTCCCACGCTTCAGCCTTCTCAGGCTCAAGGATTAGCTGATGGAAATATCTACCCTTAGCGAATGCTGCGTTGTCGGGAGTGCGCTTCTTAAAGTCCTTGGGATTTGTAAGCAGCGCACCTATGTCAGAGTTGGACAGATACTTCCGCCCAAACTCTCCATAGTAATGCTCATCATCTCTGAGCTTCTCAGTAGCATCTATCATGACTTCACTTTCTTAGGATTGACAGCATTCGATAGTGCTTTCTTTACAGGAAGAGTCACCTTGTACTTTGTCTCCACCATTTTTGATATGTCATCCAATGACTTATCCTTGTTAGCCCCTATAAACTTTAGGATGTTCAGCCAATTGTCATCACCTACCTTCAGCGGCTTCTTAACAACAGGCTCAGGCTTCACCTCAGGAAGGTCATCACCTGCATAGATGTAGTGGCCGAGTCCAAACATAGCTAAGTTCTTTGTGAGACAACGCATCAATGTCTTGTTGATGTCAAACATGGTAGCCCTTGCCACGCTCTTCTCTCCATACTTAGTAGTGAACTTGTAAGGCACGTCCATCATCGCCTTGTTTGATGAGTCCATTACAGGCAGCCACATCTCAAGTGTCTCTCCTTCAATTGATACCTGAGTCATAGTCATGTACCCTAAGTTAGGGTCAAAGAACCACGGCTTATCTGTCTGCGGGTCTCGCATTACTGCGTAAGATGCGGAGGGGTATGTCTTCTTTACCTCTGCCCATGCCCATGCCCATGATAGGTATGTTAGGTTGCTTTTCTTTTCAACCTTGTCGTTCACATTGATCTCACTCAATGTATCGAATACTGATTTATTTTGTTTCATTTATTAAGAGTTGATTTACATTATTATAACGCTGTAGTATGCGCTTTCTACGCACCTTCCAATACTTTATTTTTGAGTGATCAGTACTACCGCAATTAACTTCATTGCGAATACTGCGTTCGATTGACTTTAATCTTGCACGATTGTTAGACAAGAATACAACATATACTCCACATCTCCAACCCTTTCTAAGAAAAATTTCAACCTCATCGTCTGATAGTTTATCGTAATAGCTGCCGCCCTTAGTGGTATTAAATAACTGAACCTCACCTGTGTGTGTGTCCCTCGATACCTTTATACCATAGACAAGGCGAGACTCATAGCCACTACCATCTAGGTTGCCTGAAAAAAGATCTAACTTTGCCTGATCGAATACTTCATTTAGTGTATACATCTGACTAGGATCTTAAGTGTTTTAATAGATCAGCGTAGTCCTTGTCTGACTTAACCTTCTTCTCTATCTCCTTGATTCCGTGTAGTATAGTGGTGTGGCCCACGTCATACCCGCTCTCCTTCATGTACTTTTGGATGTACACTACTCGCATAGGTCTCTTTGAGCAGGCGTAGTATAGTGTCTGCCTTGCATCCACTAGGTCACGCCTCTTAGACTTGGAGAACATTTCATCGCGTGTGATGTCAAAGGCATCGAGCAGCTTGTTGGTGTACTCCTTAAAGATTTCAGTCTTCATTTGATTTTGGTGTTGGACTCCCATAACTCTCAGCTAGAGTGTTAAAGAAGTTGGTTAGGATTGTGATAGCGTCTTCATCTCTTGACTCACGCTCTCGATTGAGTTTACTTTGATCGTATAGGTAGGCATCATCTAAATGCCTGTCCTTCTCTCTCTCCTCATCGAAGAGTTGCTTTGTTCTACTCATAGATTTGAATTTAATTTATTGATTGCATTGCTGACATACATGAACATCATCACAAGAGCACGTTAAAGATGGGTCGATGTTATATAATATCGCCATGTCCTCATGCTCTTGAGCTATATCACCTCGTGCTCCAACCCATCCCTTTGGTTTAGGCTTGCTCTTAATTAAAGTTGCCTCAAGAATGCCTGAGTTTATGATGAGCTTTAGTGTGTTACGGAGATGAGATGTAGACATATCGTCTACATCAATCTCCTGTCCGTCTTTGGTTGTCCAATAGGTAGTCATGGCTAGGTTATTTCATCATGACTTGCGATGATTACATCACCCACTAGGTCACCGCCCAACTCTTCGGATGCCTTGTTGTTGTGTGGCAGAGAAAGAAGAAGTCCCTCTTCGTTAAAGATGAACACCTTGTCGCGTGTAAAGTGGGTCTCTATCCAACCCCCAACAAGCTCTTGCTTGTGTTCGAGACCCTTTAACACAATGTCTTTGACGATTGTGCCGTCTGCTTTAATTAATGTAGCCATAATTTAAATTTAATTTATGCGAATATAGATTATTAATTAGACATCCCCAAATGGAATGTCCTTTATTTTAGCGTACCAATATCCCTTATGCAGAACCTTCTCTGCCTTGTGAAACCAAGGGGTCTTGTTGTGCTTGGGAAGGGAGTTTAAAACTCTGAGCATACCTAGTGCTTGGGATTTCTCAGAGGATCCGCCCTCCCTAATCAGCTCATTAGCCTCTCGTCGTAACTCCTTGATTAGCCCTCTCATCCGTACACTACCTCCCCTAGCACCATTAGTTGAAAGGCTGTATCAGCTACGTCTGCATCATAGCTCTCGGACGTTGCCCACTCTACGAACTCTTCAGTATGGTCTTGAGCAAATAGCCGCAAGCCTTGCTTAATTGTGCTTATAGATAGGTGTCCTAGTAACTCATGCTCATCCTCTCTGTCATAGATAGGAACCCTAAAGTCATAGCCCTTCTCAAGATTCTCAGCTAGTGCCTCCCAATAAGTTAGGTGCTTGGTCTGTTCAGTCTTAAAGCTTTGGCTGCCTCGTGTCAGATACCAATAGTTACTACCCCCTTCAAGGGCAGTTGTGATTAGGTCGGCCACCAACTGTGGCTCAATCTCAATAGGAATGTTAAACTTCATCATGCTTTCAGAATTATTATTATGAATAAAAGTATAGCGATGGCGTATGGATGCCACTTGCCTTCAATTACAATGTCTCTTATGTCTTTCATTGCTTTAATTTAAAATGTGTTCAATCATTTGTTCTACCTTTTCAAAGCCTTCAACAACCTTGAACCTCGTTGCTGCGTAGCCGCGCCAAGGAAGACCGAACCTTGTTCGGCCTTCGTTTGACACGCCCTCAATGATATACACCACTTGGTCATAGCTGTTGATGAACTTGTCAAGGACAGTATACTCATCTCCTTTCACTACTTCCGCACCATTGGGTAGGTTTGTATCATTGATGCATACTACTCTCGTGTTCATAGTGCTGATTCAATGATGTCTCTAATACTATTTTCGTCGGGATTCAAGTCTATCGAATCACTAAGGTCTATCTCCACAGTTAGATTTTCAAGCGAAATCTGATTCCCATGCTCTATAGTAAAGTCGCACTCATCTACGTCGCGACCGTTGACTTCAAAACTCTCACTTCCTAAGTTGTTCACCAACTCAATGATGTATGATTCAACACCATCTATGATGTCTTGCATGGCCTCCTTGGTCAGCATATTTGCCTTCTCCGCTATCCATTCTGTCCAAGCCTCGGCTATACCCTCTGATGCTGCATCAGTAGTGATTAGCCCATCTGTAAAGTTTTTCTTCTCGTCCTCAGACATCAGATTCCATATCGCTTGAGCGGAACTCAAGTCATCGGGGTAGCATGAGTAAAGATGGTCTACATTTTTTAGGGATTCCATCGCTGTGTTGATGGCCTCTACCTTCTCAAATAATTCTTCTATTCTATTCATGATTGAATTTGTTAGCACCCTGCTGCTATTTCAGCAGCTTGTATAGGGCAAATTTCACCACGCTCAAGTCTTTCTTGGGCGATACTCGCTCGGTCACTATGGCACTGCTGCGCATGAGTCATCGGGCATTCTTCGTCATAAAAATCTTCATCATCCATAACATCTATTGTTTAGTTAAACTCTTTAATGAATTGTACTACTGCTTGGTACTCAGCATCTATTCTTCTATTGGCATAGGCATATCCCATCACTTTGTCGTGCATACCATACTCCATGACATACTTTGTTTCCGTGGCGTTGTGCTGTTGCCCCCCTTTCGTCATGCCTCCTATACGATAGACCCCACGTATGGATTCAATCTTATCGACTACAGGTATCAACCAATCCCATGAGGTGTGGTATTGTAGGTTTAAGTCACTTACTCTTCCGCCTTTGTCGCAAATACGGGTCATTCCATTGTCATCAAAGATTGCCCCCATAAACTCGGCTATTAGTTTGTTATCGTTCATCTGTTCCATTTGTTTTTAATTGAAATCCATATGATTGCTTGTAACTCATATCCTTTTATCCCTAAGTTCTTTGCTAACTTAGATGTCACCCTCTCTACTCTCTTGTACTGAGGATTGGTGCATGACTCCACGCACTTAACAACGCCCTCTCTTGGTCTTGTTACGCAAGCCCTTAAGTGCCATCTGTCTATGGTCACATGGTCGGGTGACATATAGGCTATGTTCATAGCGAAGGCGTGTGTCTTGGGTGAACTCTCCTCAATGTCAATGCCCTCCATAGCTTGAAAGGCTTTGACCTTGTTAGCATTGTAAGTGCACACCTTCACCTCATCGGGGTGCTTGCCTAATAGGTAGGCAATGATGACATTCTCGCAGTCAATCTTATTACGCGCCCATTTATTGTTGGGACTCAGCCGTGATAGTACAACTGCCACAGTATACGCATCCACGCCATACTTATTAGCTATCCTATGGGTGAACTCATACGCATCTTTGTACCACTCCAAACCTTTCTCGTGTAAGTCAGGGTATAGGTGATACCATTCGCGCATACGATTCGACATTACTCTGTCGCTCACATCTACTACTGATCTTTTCATATCTATTTATTTTCGGGGACACCCGCCCATTGTAAAAGTTCAACATCACCTTCGTCAATGTGGTCTGCTAATGATTGCAGTTCCGCAATCTCACCCATACTAATACGTTCAGCACGTATCTCTTTGCGTAGGTATTCTAAGTGGTTGGCAATCTTTCCTCTTTCAATAGTTGCCATAGCTTCTGCCTCTGAGATTCCATAGTGTTCAGCTATCTTACCTACTGTGAAGTAATTGTTCCACCATTCAAGGAAGAACTCTTGGTCTGTTAAATTCATGTCTATAAAATTTAAAAGTTAATATGCACTACTTGGTCTGCGTTGATTCTCTTCGTATGATGCTGACTCCCATTCATCCTCAACGTGATTCGTGAGTGAGTGAAAGTATTGCTTTAGGTTCTCTGATATTTCCACTAGATCGTCGTGGTCTCGGAAATCTCTGATGGTACAGTCGGATTCGATTGAACCTAGCATACCACCGCCTAGATAGTTCTGATAGGCGGTCATTTTCATGTGCGGATAGCCTAACGATGTTAGGTCTATCTCAATTCCACCGCCTCGATGCGATGCTTGCACTCTTAATGTGATGTCTTCAAAGTTCATGTGTCTATGCTTTTAGTTACTAATCCTTGGGGTAAGCATTCTTTAGCTACCGTGAGGCTATTGCTTACGCCTTTGCCTTTACCTGTCATCTGTGTAATTGATGCACATGGTTCAGCTGACGGACTGTCGACTTTACGTATTGATTGTAAAGCATGAACCATATCGTATGCTATTACATACTCCGTCCAATGCTCTAGTTCTATTTTAAATAGTTCGGGTTTTGTTTTTACGCTCATGCGTTCTAAGATTTAATTATGAATAGTATTGTCTTTTGTCGTTAGTGAACTCACCCTCTACTAACTCGTAGTATTCTAGAAAGCCTTCGCCATACATATCTAACTCTCCTATAAACTCTTCAGTGTTTTTTGTTTGCTCTAAGTCTAGGTTCGATGGCAATAATTTGTGGTAGTACCACCCCCCTTCTTCGGGGCCACCATATACCTGAACACTCTCGTAGATGGCTCTCGTTAATGGGAACTCATGGTCAAGGAACAAAGACTCCTTTAGTATTTCCGCTTGCTTAGAATCATGGGCCATTGAATCGACTCCAACGACACATCGGTTGTTATTCTTAGCGAACCATTCCTTTGGTTCGCTACTATACACCTTGTGTTCATAACGTAATACCATTGCGACCTGTCCGCCACCCTCATATGGGTTGTAATCATTGTCGTAAACTATTTGCAGTTGTGCTTTCATAACACTTAAGTTTTATCTAGCTAGGCTAGTGTGAATAATTTTATTGCCTCGTTCAATCTGATTCATGTACCATCTGTTGTAGTGTACGTCAGTCTTGAACTCTTTGATGAACGCTTTCTTTGCGTTCTCTTGGTTGCTGATTGCGATTTGATATATCATGACTTCTTTTTTAAGGGTAAGTAATCTAGGTAATCTAGATCGTCGTTTTCTATTTTAGAATGGGGAGCAACTTCATTGCGTAAGAACTCTTCGCGTTCTTCGACGGGATGCGTATCCCAAGCTTTCATAAACTCCACAATCTTATTCCTTAAAGTGTCGGATGTCGTAGAGAACACCCTATGCTCAAGAGCATCCACACAATCTTGGCACGTTGGCATTTCCTTTGTTGCGTAGTTCCCATTTTCTACCATATCGTAAGGCTTTCCGCACTCTACGCCATCATCTCTTTGAAATACAAATCTTGGGATGTGCGCCACATGGTCATTCACTTCTGCTCTTCGATACCAATCCCTAAGTGATGGACTCATTAAGTATCCCTCTAAGACTTCGGAAGCTTTAAGTTGAATGCTTTTCCATGCTAAATGGTACATATCTTCCATCTCCTCTTGTTGCATCCGAAATGTTTCTTCCATATAATTATCCTCCATCCATTCCCTAGCAGTCATTTTCTTCTTTGGGAATACGCGCCTCCACCACTTTATCTTTATTGGCGCAGGCTCTTGGAACTCACTTTCAACATAGGTTCTGACGCATTTACCTAGCAATTCTCCTTCATCAAACAATTTAATAGCAATGGTACGTGCTATATCTTCGCGTTCATCGTTTGAAATTCCTCGCCCTATCTTTTGCCTCTCATCCCACATTTGGTGTTTTGTACGGGCTTCTAAAGGGCAGTTGCATTTTTCTACACTCATGATTCCTTTGGGTTTAGTGCATCTTGACAATCTTTGCACGTTGGCATCTCTTTAGTTGCGTAGTTGTTGCCGAGCAATGCTCCGAACTTTCCGCACTCTACTCCACCGCCTACTTCTCGGTTGTGTGTGAGGTGGGCTACCTCATCAAACTTTTTAGCCCATCTTGAATAATCTCTAGTCATGATTGTTATTTCTTTTTTCGATTTCACGTTCTTCTTCATCCGCATCTCCATCCCACCAATCGGGATAGGATGCGTCCCACTCTCTAAGCTTCTGTTCTTTTGTATTAATCTCTTCAATGAATATGAAACCACACCCATACCCACAGAAGATTTGCACTGTATCCTCTCCGCAGTTCTCAATGTCGGGATCTTCATACCATGTTTCTCCGCATGATGGACACTTGAAGTCACCCTCATTCACACCATTTTTCACAATGTGACTCTCAAGTATCTTGACTTGCTTTTCTGTTGGTTCAATCATCGTTGGTTCTTTTTATTTTAACATTACAAATAGCCATATCTCCTATAGCAAAACTCCATACTCCATTGCCTCTCTCATAAGCGTAATACCTAACGCCTTTTGGATTAGCTACGTTCTCAAAGGTTATCTTGTCTATCTTTCCTTTCATAACCTTGTTTCGGCTTCTAACTTTTAAGGTAGCCTCATTGTCTCTGCTGATTGCGCTCCCGTAACTTATGGTTAGGGTGTTGCCTCTATGTAAATTCATCGGCTTAAAAATTTAGGGTAAGCACTTTCTAGCTTCTGCTTGTTGTCATTGTCAGCGAGAAACCATAGGTCAATTAGCGCGTGATGAAAAGAACCTTGTCCTTTCTGTCGCTTTCGTAGAGCATCCATCTGCTCTTGTGTAAAGGGTATGTATTTACTCATAATTGTATGGGTTTGAAAAAGCACCACCCACATCTGTGAATGGTGCAATGAACTCTACTCTGTCATATCAAGCCACTTCGGATACGGGTTGCCCGTATTAGAACTTATCTTGTACACACAGTATGTACCCTTCTTACTTTGGTACACCTTACTTCCATCGTGCGTATGGCTTGTCTCACTTCCAATCCATACCGCATAATCATTGCCCGTTCGTGGTGACAAGCACTTAATGTACTTGCTTCCCTTGTCGGTCTCGTGAATACTGAAACTTTGTCCGTCAATAACCATCGACTCAGTTGTCAGCGTTCCCGCATTTGCATCGAAACCTCCACTAGCTTTTGCCGCGAAAGTTTGGGCATTCATAATACTCGTGAGAGCAATGAATGCAATCATAAAAGCACTCTTCTTCATAACTATTTAGATTTAATTGATTTCAGTTAACACTCCATTGATTTCTTCATATTGCAAATCGGTTTCGCACTCCCACTCTGTCCAATAGTAGTACTCATCCTTATATGCTTCTTCAATGGTATCGTATCCTGTTTCATCTGTAATATGCTGTATCATATCCTTCTCGTATTTGATATGCATATCGCCATCACAAATGCAGAATCCTTCGTTCATTCCTTCGCCCGTTATAGAGCATTGCCTCGCGTATTTCTCGGAGACCTTGTATGCTTCTTCTCTGTTCATTAGGTCACACTCTTGTTGGACTACGGGGTGATATACTTCGTTTACCTTTGTCCCTAGAATGTAGTTTTCTCTCGCCCATAGCTTATACTCTTGGACTTCTTTCTCGTTTAATTCTCTGAATAAATTCATAGCTTCGTTATTATATCCACTCTTTTATATGTTCGTCTGTTACTCTACCATCTACGCAGTCAATACCTAGCACTTGCTTTTGTGCTATCTCAGTTAGCAGTTCGTCAAAGGTGAGGTCTATAATTCCACCCTCTCTGTAGTCGTATTGAAACTTAAGTTGGGATAGTATATCCTCAGCACTCTCAATGAAGAGATTGTTCTTAGTCTCTTGGACTTTGTGGTTGAAGAATTTTCTTACTCGCTCCATCGCGGAGCGATGAAATATCGAACTCGCTTTGGCGTTATTGCGACACATCTCGCACTCGCAGTTTCCTTTTGATAAATTGTATTCCATCTGTTCTAGGATTTTATGTATAGGTTCTCTTCCAATCGTTTAACAATGATGTCTTGGACATCAAACTCAGTAGTGTCATCGGTGTCAAGGCAGTTTGTAATCAAACAACTATCTACCATATCATCGACAATCTTAATAGCGATGTCTCTAATATCATCGTGTGTTAATCCTTTCATCTGTTCTAGAGATTTTTGAATATTGCTTCTGCTTTACTATGCGCATCGTCTTTAGCTTCACGCTGTGCATCACCTGTATCGTACATCTTCATAACATACCATTTGCGCAGTATGTCCATATCCTCAGTATTATTGATGTCTTCGCGGGCCGCGTGTACGCCATCTATATAGATGATAGCTGAAATTCGTAATGGTGACATCTGTGCAATAGTGCTGAACTGACATTGTATGTCTAGTGTAACTAGACACCCTTCTACTGTTCCTTCAGCAGTCATCTTGTGCGCTGTGAATGATGTCCATTGCACCTTGTTTAACTTGTTGATAATGTAATCCATCTGTTCTAGGATTTCAGTTCTTTGCAGAACTCAATTAATACTATGATGCCCGCCATCATACACGTTACCCAAGTGAGGGCATCGACGTTAGCATCAGCGAATTGGATAAGCACTATCAATGCAAGTGCTATCATTTGAATTAGTCTAGCGATTATATTCGTCATTGCTTTTATTCAATTAATAATTATTGGAAAATTCTTTTAACGCTTTAAAAGTTGGAAAATTTACACCCCAACTATTAGAATCAGATGTCTTGCTTTCAGCATCACATTCCCAACCGCACCAATAAGATTTATTAGAGTTGTTTGCAAAAGTTCGCCTTGCTATCCAAACTCCCTTCTCATCTGTTACTTTGTAAACTCCTTCTCTTATTTTTGATACTATCATAGCTTATTTAGAGTTTAGTGACCTTCTTACAAACTTGGCGATTTGGGTTAGCCCCATTATTTTCAAAGTCTCAGAACTGAACTCGTGAATCGTGCCAATGAATCTCTCGTCTGTATATCCTTCGTCTGTGGTTTGCTCAAAGACATCGCCGTGCCTAGTGGTGTATTTTATCGTCATCTTATTTAGAGTTTAGTTCGATTATGTCAGAGTGGTGAATCTTAAGTGCGGCAGTGCTTTGCCACCTAGCTCGATCAACGGTGTACCACTTGCAGCCTGCGCTAACTTCTAAAACTTCGTCAGTAAGAACCCGCTTAGAAAGTGGGTGTGTGTACGTTGCAGTCATCTTATTTGGAGTTTAGTTCGTTAATCCATAGGATGAATACAACCAATGGAAAGAGTGAAATAGCTAGTACCTTAACAAAATTCTTCATGCGTATTTGATTTTAGTTAATCCATTCGCTTCGCGCCGTGTTGGATTGTACACAAAAAAGCCCCGTCCACATTTGCGAACGGGGCAATAGATTGGGATTGATTACGCTGTTTTCGGGGCTGTCTTTTTCCCTTTTGGCTTGTTAGTCGTTTTGACTTTCAAATCATTTGCCGCTTGCACTTGGAAGGCTGACATTTGGTTAATTGCGACCATCATCATAGACAAACTAAACTTCATTCGCTTCACTTGCGTTTCAGTTTCAGGGCATCGCACAGTCATAAAGAACCGTTTTTTGCCGTCAATTTTTGCTTGGGCATCTTTGGCCGTTAACGCTGCGCAAATGTTCTTTACACTTGCAGCCTGCGCAAATGACACACGTGCATCTTTGCCTTTCATCTTCTCAATTGCTTTGAGATTTTTGATGACCAAATCTTTGCCCGCTCCTGTCATATATTTAACAAGTCCTGACATTGAAAGGTTAGCATCTTCCCAATGTAGACGTAGTTCTCTACGTGCTTCTACTGTTATTGATACTTTTTTCATAATACTACTTTTTTGTTGGTTTATATTTGAATGAAAAAGGCCCGATAACCTATGTCAACGGGCCAATGAATATAGATTCGTACATACATTCGATTGAATGTAGTTCGTGTTCAAAATTTAGGTGTGTTCGTGGGTGTTTTTTTATGTCTATTTGGGTGTGCATTCACATTGCCCGTGGGTCATATTGTTGTCACTTTTCACCTTCTAAAAGGCTAATTCTCAATATACGTTCGACCCTGTCCTTCGCTTCATACTTAACGATAGTCTGTTAAATGAATCAGGAAAATCAGCTGTGCCGACATTTGGCTCGATATTCTTATCAACTTACGCAAGTCGATAGTTCCTCTTCTACTAGCGCCGTAGTATTTGAATTGCACCCGTGCAATGCCAATTAAGAGAAGCGCTTGAAACGTTACAACCTTTGCAAGTTTCGGTTAAAGATGTCAAAGAATCTCACAAGTCAAACACCGTTTGACCTTTTAAATGGATGGCGGGCGTTGCGCCCAAAGTGACGATTATCGTGCACTTATCTAATTACCCAAGTTGCGGCCGCTAGAATGATAGCCTGCGTTTGGCTCAGTTGTCTAACGAAGGGCGAATATAAGTCGAAAGAATGGTTAAATCTAATATTTTGGAAACTTAAATGACAGTAAGCGTTTACAAACGGCTAGTAGGGGCGTTACATTTACCCTTCTATAATATGGTATAGGGGCAGCCCTATCCCCTAGGGTGTTTGGCTCGATCTATCTTTAGTCTTGTCTAAATATATTTTTAGGCACGTCTAAAAATGTGCTTAATCGTCAAAATGCGATAAACGTCGAGGTTGGACTTTCTCGGGGAAAAGGTACTAGGCCCTAGGTAGTGCATTAATCGTTCAACCTTGGTACATTAGAACGCCCGATACAAACGTTTGTTGTCGGCTATCGGTGACATTACTATGACAATCCTACACTACTATGACACTACTATGACACTACTATGACAATCGAAATCTTGTGACATTACTGTGACAATTATGTCAGAGCTATGACAGGTACGGCCACATATACTATTCTATTTACCCCATAGAGTTAGTAGGGTAATGGGCCGCGCCCGTCCTAACCTAGTAGCCCTAGTTACCCTAGTTACCCTAGTTACCC
>Ga0233413_10000687_pt1 | contig 15801 bp, 13 predicted proteins | sample Na_anoxic_6_MG_FD_189019 | JGI IMG/M metagenome (GOLD analysis project Ga0233413, IMG submission 189019) | Seawater microbial communities from Saanich Inlet, British Columbia, Canada - Na_anoxic_6_MG | ecosystem: Environmental > Aquatic > Marine > Inlet | place: Canada: British Columbia... | reverse complement strand
CCGAATCTCTCGACTCTGCACAGACGAGCTTGTGTCTTTGTTCCAATCCCACCCAACCTCCAGTCGTACCGAGTCGTATCTGGACCGTGCAATCTGTTGCTAGTCGCAGAGCCACGCGAGGCACAGCGGCGGAACCATGCTTGTGGAGTAGCGCTTCGACGTTCCACAGACGGTGGAGGTTGGTGTCCCTGGCGCGGTTGATGTCGGTGACATCAAGCGTCGCCAACGCGAGGCCAACGAACACCTCGTTCGCCCCTTTCTCCACAGATATCTCGAACATGTCCCCGCTGCCCGGCTCCATGTGGTGCGAGTATTTGAAGCGTGCATACCCAAAACCGTCATCCTTCGCCTCCGGGATTCCGTCTGCGTTCGTCCTGCCAGCGTCATTGATCCTCCACATGTGCGCCCTCGCTCCTTCTGCCCCCATCTGTGTTTCCGTCTCCTGCTGCTCCTCCTGCTGCGCTTGCTGCGCCGCTCGTGCCCGCCGCTCTGCCTCCGCCTCTTGCCGCTCTAGGTCCCTGAGCAGCCGCTCCTTCCTGCTCCTCTCCATCTGGGCTCGGGCCTGCTGCTGCACCTGCTGCTGCGCTTGCCGCTCCGCTTCCGCTCTCTCCGCCTCTGCTTGTCTCTCATCACGGATCCTGGCGCCGACCACCTCAGTAATGTCCCGCAAGTATCCCATCTCGTATTCGTTTAACAAGCAACGAACCTCGTCGAGCAGCTCCTCCAGCTCCCTCATCCTTTCACTAAACGCTTTTGCTGAGCTCGGGTTCGCCGCCAGAGGCGTACATTGTTGTTCAAGGCGGTCATATCTGTCCTGGAAATACCCTATGAGTTGTTCCTCGACGGAGTCACTGTATTGAATAATGTCATTGATCACTTCATACTGTCCGCTGCTCAGGTTGCGGCTGAGTATGTCCCGCAATGCTTCGCTGACCGGTTTGTCCGGCATCTTGAACTTCTTGCGGCACACCGTGCCAACTTGGATGGTATTTTTACTTCTCAGGTTATACATGTAGCTCATAATCTTGATTTTGTGATTGCATATGCAGTGACCATCTTGTTCCTCGCGTGTCTCCTCCATTATCAGTCGCCATTCCTGGATGGCTTCCTCATACACCTTACTGTATGAGGCTTCAACTAAGTTATCCTTAAACCTGCACTTCGACTTCGACTTTTTCACGGTTGCGCCCGCATTCTGCTTCATACTCGGCTGAGGAGGTCCGGTGGGCCCTTGCATGCCAGAGTGTGTCCAATTTGAACGTCTTCAATTTCTTTTCAATTTTTTTCAATTTCCTCGGCCGCACTCTCGTCTTGCGGAAACCTGTCCTGCGTTCATAATACATTCGGCACTCATGCCGGCTGTATTATAATATTGTGCTCGCACTGTGCCTAGTGCGGTGCCTAGGGCAGAACCGGCGGGGGCCTTCGCCGGCTCGGCGGCTCGCCACTGTCAGTATCTCTCAAAGAGAGATCGTATGCATAGTTCCATCCCTTCACTGCTTGGCCGCGCATTGATGCACCGAGCGGGCCGTCGTATATGCTGTAGATCCCCATCGCGGTGCAAACTGCGGACGGCACCATGAAGCAGTAAAACGCAAGAGAGCGGCCAGTGGTCATAGCTTTACTTAGCAATAGCACGAGCTGTCTAAGTTCCTCCGGCATAATCTATATGCCGGGGCGTAGGTGCGGTTGGGCGCATAAACAAATATATATATTTAGGGTATATCAATGACTATTGATTACTCCGCCGATGACCTCGAGCAACTGCTGCATGTTTCGTCTGGAAACGAATACATGAGCTCTCTGTTTGGTCTACATGAGAGCTTCAAGTCGGTTGTCGAGCAGTTCGAGAACTTCGACGCCGGTGCTGACAAGCGCATCATGCAGCTGCTGGAAGAGGTAAAGCTCGGGATAGCCGAGAACCAGCTGGCCATACAGAGTCGTCTCAACATGCCCGCCGGTGCCATAACGGCCAACTCCATGATTCCTCCCCTATTCAACGAGTTAGACAGGCTTCACTACCGCGACCAGTTCCCCAAGAACTTCGGGCAGTACACCCTGGCGGTCGATCTCCTGAGCAACTCCTGCGACAGACTTGAGCCTCGCGACGACGCGATCAGCAAGCTCGGCGCCAGGCTCAGGGAGGACTGCGGGGCGTGGCTCGCCAAGCTGGCCGGCCAGGCCCAGCAAGCACCGCCTGCCCAGCAAGCACCGCCGGTCCAGGAGGAGCCGGTCCAGGAGGAGCCGGTCCAGGAGGAGCCGGTCCAGGAGGAGCCGGTCCAGGAGGAGCCGGCCCAGGAGGAGCCGGTCCAGGAGGACGAACCCGACAAGGAGCTGCTGCCCAAGGGCGACGACCAGTATGAGGAGATCGCCCGGGTCAGCGACAGTGTGAGCAACGACCTTGCACAGTTTCTCGACAACTACGACAAGCTCTACAATGAAAAGCAGTCTGTGACCGAGTGCGTGGAGCAGCTCACCCACTTCGCATCCAAAGGACTGCAGGTCGGGTCAGCCCTCGAGCCACTCAAGAAGCAGTTCGATGGTATCGAGGGCACGCAGGCCAAGTATCTTGCCAGGCTGCAGGACATTAGTCGGGAGTTCAGTGCCGTCATCCAGGAGATGAGCGCGGCCGTCGGCGCGAGCGAGTAATAGAGGCCTACAGGAAGTTTTCGCCCGCGAGTCTCACCGCGTGAGACAGCAGGTCCGGGGTCTTGATATTGTATTCGCTGAGAGCATCTATGTAAGAATGGATGCTCTGGATCTTGTCGAGGTCGACTGGGTTTGCCTTGTCCGCCGTGCCGTTGTATAGGCTGTATAGCTGCGAGCCGGGGTAGTCGCGACCATTGACGGTGAGCGACCTGCAAACGTGGCTCTTGATATAACTGAAGAGATTGTTCTCGGCCGTCGCGTTGTTAACTATCGACTCCTTGCTATCGTCCAGCATTCTTCTCCAGTGGTAGTCGATGTGGCTCATCATGTGCTCACATGTCATTAGTAATCTTATATGGATGTGCAACTTTATAAGCTTTCTAATCTTCTCCAGTCGGTCAGCGTCCGCGGCATCGCTCGTCCCCATGCTCTTCTGTTTGTAGACGCCAACGTTCTTCGGCTTGAACACGCTCTCGTCACAGCACATATCGATGTCCTCCTCGGTCCACCCGAAGTCGCTGATGAGCATCTCTTTGTATCTATTCGCATGTCCCATGACGATGGGCGAGTTCGTTATCTCGTCAAAGTAGGAGACAAACTGTTCCTTTGTCTTGGCACACAGCGACCGCACAAAGCTATGCACCTCCAGCTCGAACACGGCCTGGAACACCGGTTTGTGCATAAGGTTGAGACACTCGCCTGGAGTGTCCGGAGAGTGCGCCATGGCCCATAGGACGTACCGTATTATCTTGTATAGGACGTACTGCAAACGTTTGATGCTGTAGTCAAAGAATCCCTTCATGTCCAGCTGTCGCTGGATCGTGTAGACCATGATGCAGTGCGTTGAGTCCTTGGGAGTGTCGAGGTTGATGTCCGGATCAAACGTGATGCCGTGCACGATGTCGTCGATCGAAGGAACGATCTCGACGCTGCACAACCGCATCTTCAGTTCGTACAGGGTTCTTGTGAGCAACGCGTGCGACACCAGGTCCCTTTTGAACGACATGTCCATATTGTCCTGGAATGACGGCAGGACATCGCCGATTGTCTGGCTGTCGAGCATGCTGACGCAGGGCCATATGTCGGCATCCTGGGCGATAGCGAACTTGTCTGCGTTCGCCACCTCCGTGTCGAGCGTCTCGAAGAAGCGCTGTTCCTCGGCGTTGTTGGAAGGAATTAGATGTCCCTTCAGTAGCTTGTGTGTCTTGTTCTTAAACACGCTCAGGAACATATCGAGCACCATCTCTCCTATCTGCGGCGTCACGGCCAGGGAGTCGACAAGGCAGACGTCGTTGTTCATCGTGTAGCGCTGTCGGCTGATATACTCGTCGAGGACGTTGCTGAACTCCAGGACATGGCGGTGGACCTTTCTGCGCAGGAAGTTCTTGACGGACTTTATGTTAAAGTGGATGTTTCTCTCTTGCAGCTCGGCTCCGTGGTTGGTCTGCAGGTATTTTACGGTCTCGTCGGTGAGGGCTTCTTTCTCATGCCAGTCCTCGACTCGTTTCGACAGCGAAAGAAGGAACATGTTGTTCCCGCCGGTCACCTCCTTGCTGCACTCGAGTATGTTCCCGTATGTGTTCTCGTAGGTCAGGTCCTGGTCGCAGCAATAACGGTCGAAGTGGGTGACGCAGTAGACCACGTTGTTCCGGTGTTTCGTCTTGACGATGTCGAGTATCTTCGTATTTAGGGACCCTACGTCGACGTCGAATCGGTGGACAAACAGAATGAAGACGTTGGGTTTGCTGAGATACTGCTGGACGAGGGCGTATGAGCTCCTGTGCTGCTCGTTTTTGTCGTGCTCCTCGCTCAGTCCGACCAACCCAGGAAGGTCCACGAGGGTCATTGAGGAGCTGCAGATCGGGCTCATTATCTTGATGTTCAGTGGATCGAATGAGATTGCTTTGCCGATAGTCCCCTTGAAATGGGAGATGAGTCGCTTCTGCAGGTCGGCCTGTGTCACGGCCACGAACTTTTCCGTCTTCGGGTCCTCGAACTCGTAGCGCCAGCCAAGCTTAGGATCGCATGGCTCTAGCATGTAGCGCACGGGGCACCTGGTGGCGAACACGTGGTCTGTATAGGCGATGTTCACGCCGAGCAGCAGGCACAGCAGGCTCGACTTGCCCGACGACTGGTCTCCTACGAGTATGAACTCCTCCTCGGTGTTGCTGATGCTCTGGATATGGTACCGCAGGTCGGCTATCCTTTGCAGGTTGTCGACCACGTCGAGCTGGTTCTCGTCTTCCAAAGTGCTAAACGTCTTGAACCTCGCGAGGTTGTTGTGGATCCTCGTAAATTCGTTATGGATGTGCTCGACCTTGGCGTGTGTATCGTCGACATCGTTCTTTCGCTGGGCGTCGCTTTTCTTCAGGGGCGCGATGTGTTCGAAAAAGCACATTTCTTCCTTGACAATCGAGTGTTTCTGTCTGATGACCAGCGAGACATTCGATCTCTCCCAGGAGGTCTTCCAGATGCTGAAGAACTGCTTTTTGATGTAGTTAAACCCTACCCCACCGGTACGGACTATGTGGTCGAGGTATGCGAGTGAACTGTGTGCGAGCTTCTTGCTCTTCGTACCAATCTCGCTTTTGTACCAAGTGTCCTGGTACTTGATCTTGTCTTGTAGGATTTTCTTGTTCTGGAGGGCGTAGACGATCTTCACGAGCTGGCACTGAACGCAGTCAGCCCACAGATGGAATACGTCCCGACAAAACCTGGTCTTCTCTACGATGACGTCAATCTCGTTGCAGAATATTCGCATGATCAGGTCGTTCGCGCTCGTCAGCATGACCGGTTTGTCGTTCTCTCCGCGGTTTATGTATACTGCCTGGCGGACGTTGCCGCCGATGGTGACTTCCGTCACGTGGAGAGGGTTGTTCATGAACACGGGTATCACGTTCTTCATTTTCTGTTTGCCGTTCTTCTTGGACCGGATGAATATGCAGTGACCGAGGTTGGGGTCTCTCGCGAGAACCACGACCCTGTCAACGAAACTCTGTCCAAAGGCCCCCTGGACCACCTTCTGTAGTACGATGTGGTGCTCCAGTGGCTGAGCAGGGAACGCGTTGTTCATTATTAGTATAGCGAGATATTTTATTTTCGCGCCGGGAGGCCTTAACTGGCACAAAGCGCCATCTAGCGCCGAGCAAGGCCCTGGAAAATTGAAACAGCATACGCTCACAGTGTAAGCCGCAATGATCGAAGGCCTTGTACCAGCAGTGCGCTCGCTTATCAAGCCCTTGGTGTGGTTCGTACTCACGGTGTGCTGCATGACGACCACATACTGGTGCCTTGTGCGATTCATGGCGGCGTATTGTGCGCCAGACGGAGTGTATGGTCTCGTCACCGTGGTATTTACGGCGGGCTCTCCCCTCTGTCAGGCATTCGTCCAGATCCTGGCCAGAATGTCAGACTTCTACCTAGTCCTGTGGGCGTCCGCCGTGACAGGATTCGTAGGCTGGTTTGCGGCCGTCCTGGGGGTCGGCACCAAAGGTTCTAGCTGAGCGCACCGGTGTCTTTAGGATTTAGCAAACCTATATAAAAAGTTTTTCTTTACAGTTAGTACAGGATGCAGATATTTGTAAAAACCCTCACCGGGAAGACTATCACACTGGAGGTCGAGCCGTCGGAAACCATCGACAACGTCAAGGCCAAGATCCAGGACAAGGAAGGTATCCCTCCCGACCAGCAGCGTCTCATCTTCGCGGGAAAGCAGCTTGAGGACGGAAGGACGCTGTCGGACTACAACATCCAGAAGGAGTCGACGCTGCATCTCGTGCTGCGCCTAAGATGAGCCCCGTCTAGCCGAATAGACGGTTCATGTTCGCGATCTCCGGTTTGTTGCTTTGTGGCATGAACAAAGTATCAAGCATGTCGTTGGACCTCAGGCGGACGCTGTAGTTCTGCTGTACGTTCCTGCGGCCGATGCGGCCGAGGGCCTGGATCATCTTTTCCTGCGTCATCCCGCGAAGGTCCTGGGAGACGTAGCCGTGGCAGAACTGGTAGTTTGTCCCGTAGACGAAGTCGCTGGATGCTATGATAAGGTACAGCTTCTGTGAGCCGGCGAGTTCCTTCATTATCTCCATGTAGGCCGTGCTTTCATGGTGCGTGAACACACCGACACCCATCAGCAGCAGCATCTTCCATGTGTCCTCGACGCCGTGCAGCTGCATTATTTTTGACACCGTGTGCTCGGTGATGTCGGACGTGTAGGGTGAGCCGTCGCCTGCAGCGGCGCCCCACTTGTCGATATGTGCCTTCTTGTTCGGGACGAACATGTCGTGGAGCGACACCGTCTTTATCTGTCGCCGCAGCTCGTCCAGCTGTCGCATCATCGCCTTGACCTCCGGCGGAACGCGAGACTCCGCCTGCTTCCGGTCTTTTTCCTCGTCCTTGGCCCTGGCGTCCTCGATGTCCTTCTCGAGCTTGTCCATGCGCTGCGTGACGATGTTGTTGAAGCCGATTGCCTCGTAGCTCTCCTTGATCGCGCCTGCGGGTATCTTCGAGTCCTTGAGGTAGAACCTCGCGATCTTGTCCACGTTGTCCGTGAGGAATATGGTAGGTCCGTCGGTCAAGGTGTGCGCGTCGCTGGTGGTGAGATGGACACTCGAAGCATAGCGCGGCTTGGCCGCCCGAACGCAGTGATCGCGCACACTCGGCCACGCGTCTTCATTCAGGTGCCCCAGAAGGTCTAGGTAATACAGCTTTATGTTGTCCATCGTGATGTCGTCGATGGTTGGGAACGCCCTTTCCCAGCCGTAGCGAGACGAGGCGTACAGGCTGTTCGTGTTCACATGGTCTATAAACGCGATCGCCCCGCCCAGATCGAAGTACCTCAGGAGTGTCCGGCAGCTTCTGCAGTGCTCGACGGACTTCAGGACGTCCTCGTATGACTCATAGCGCAGATGGGGTAGGGCGATGCAGTTTTCCTTCGTCAGGACGCTGATTGTCTTCTTGCAGTCGTGGCTCACTATACTCACGACCTCTGCCGTAGGAAACTTATCCTTGAATTTCTCGGCGACCGGCATGATCTCGTCCTCTCTCGGCAGCGTGGCCGAAGACAGCACTACGTTCGGGATGACGTTCTCGTCCCAGTTACGTGCCATGGTCTCGTGGAGGTCGTGGTCGCTGTAGTCTAGGGTAATCGTCGGCTCGTCCCAGTACATGATCAGGTTCTCGAGCTCGTTGAACGCACACATGTAATGCATGGCGTATACATAGGACTGGACGTCGCATATCATTATCTCGACCTTGTCGCCCACGGCGTTGTCGACCTTGTGGATCGCACCCGAGCGCCGATGCCGCGTGTATTCTTTGGCCGCAAAGTAGTGGAGACGGATGTTCGACGCGTCGCTACACCCGAACGCAAACGCTACCTTTTTGTCGCACGATATGGCGTTCTTCGCGAGCGCCAGCCCCACGTGTCTTGCGGCGCACACAAAGATTACGGCGTATCTCTCCGACAGGCCGAGGGGAGACAAGGTCTTACCCGTCCCTGTCGGCGCGGTATACAGGACCAGCTTCGGGCCATCGCGCTTCGCCACCGTGAACAGTTCCTTCTGGTGGCTATACAGGGCGATATCAGCGTGCCTCAGGAGGCTCTTGTTCTCCTCGATGAGGTGTTTCGCGTCCCGCAGGATGTCATATAGGTCTACATGCTCTCGATAGGTCTTGATAACGTCTTCCACAAATTCCACGACGTGAGGGTTCTTCTCCGCGACACGATACTTGACGAGCTTCGCGCAGGTGTAGAAGTGGTGGAGCCAGTCTTTTCTTCCCTTCTTGTAGCTCCTCAGCATCGACGTGACGAGCTCGAGGACGATGAACTCGAATATGTTGTCCTTCTGCTGCATGAGGGTGCTCTCAGTGTGCTCTATGCGGATCCTGTCCGCGGACTTGACCTTGCACCCCTTGGCGGCGCGTGGGGCCGCGTTCAGGCCGTATTTCTTGACCAGGCCCCGGATGTGCTCCTGGAAGTAGGTGATGTACAGCTGCTGGTGGACGTCGGGGCTCGGCGTGATCTTAACGTGGCTCATCAGCGACGACGACGGGTTGTGGTGGTGGTTTACGTCGTGGAACGCCTTGCAGATCATCTCGGCGATCGTGCGCTCCTCCGTGCATACCGGGATTTCAACACTCTGCCACTCTGCCTTGGTGAGCTTGCTTTGTGTCAGGTCCATTACTGCTAGTGGGGCGACACGTTTAACCCTTTTCAATTTTAGAATTCCGAGAATATTGAACAGAAAAATTATTAGAGGCTTGGTACATAGAAAGACATGACGACCGTCCAGCCTATCATCCTCAGCATCGAGGGAAACATTGGTGTCGGTAAGTCCACGATGCTGGCCAACGTCCAGAGGCGTCTTGGTAGCACCGTTGGTGGGAGGAAGTGTGTGTTCCTGCGAGAGCCGGTCGATGACTGGCAGGCCATCACGGACGGGGCGGGCGAGGATATCCTTACCAAGTTCTACAGGGACCAGGACAAGTATGCGTTTCCTTTCCAGATGATGGCCTACATATCGAGGCTGGCGCTGCTGATGGACGCAGTCGAGAGGAACCCTGGGAGCCTCATCATCACCGAGCGGTGCGTCCACACGGACAAGCACGTGTTTGCGAAGATGCTGCACGAGGATGGAAAGATAGAGGAGGTCAACTACGCGATATACAACAAATGGTTTGAGACGTTCTCGCAGAAGCACAAGCATTCGGGGCACATATATCTTCGGGCGAGTCCGGAGGTGTGCCACCAGCGCGTGGTGGGCCGGTCGCGATCTGGAGAGGAAATCCCGTTGGAGTATCTCACCAAGTGCCACGACAACCACGACAACTGGCTGGCGGCGGCGGCCAACACGATCCTCATCCAGGCGGACGACGACATGAACGACGCGCTGGACAGGTATGGCGACGTATGTCAGCGCGTCGTGGACTTTGTCAAAGCTCAGGTCTAGGGGTTATGCGGGAAGCTCGTGAGCAGGCGCTGCCTGAGACAGCTGGTGGGCTGGTATCTCAATAGGTCGTCCTCGGCTTCCGTGGTGCCAAATAGCTCATCCCCGAATATGTCCTGCAGGCACAGCCACTCGAACAGGCCGCCGACATACAGATACACTGAGGAAAACCCACATTTCCGCAGGTGGTCATATTTGCCATAGATGGTCTCGTCGTTGCAGTTGAGTCCGTAGACTATTATCTTCGTTGTCTGGCTTGTCTTCATCATGTCGTTCAGCAACGCCTCTTCCTGGCCGCATTGCACCGTCCCGGTTATCAGGCATCCCTGTCGGGCGGGCGGCAGTGTGCTGATGATGGTGTACCCGTTGCCTTTGCTGGCCCGCTGGACGTCCTCATAGTTTATCTTCTGCAGCGACTGATTTGATCCCATAAACGAAATATAAATAGTGTCTTTATAATATTATTCATATTTCTCTCTATTGTGCAGCCGGACGGACATCCCGCATGCTCAGTCAAACTCGACCACGATCTTGACGGTTTCCTTCTTGATGCTCTTGGCGGCGGATATGGAGAGTTCCTCTCTCTTCTTCCGCGTTTTGTTCTTGTCGCAGACGGTCGGTGCCTCCACAAATTTCTTGGTGGTGCTGTTTCTATTGTTCATGTCCTTCTCGATCTCCTTGTAGTTCTCCTCGATATGGTCGATAACCCCGTTCTCCAGCGCCCATTTGAAGAAGTTTAGCTGACCAATCGTGGTCTGGATGTCCGTGTTGTTCTTGTAGGGTATATTAATTCTCTCCCATCTGCAGAAAGGATCGAACCGGCGCTTCGAGTAAGCTTTTAACTTGAGCTTGTAGTCGATGTACACCTTGAACCGGTCGGAGTCCTTGTTCTTGATGATGGTGTAGTTCTGCTTCGCGTAGTTCGTCGCAAACCAGTCCACGATGCGCAAGGATATCGGCGACTCGCCGTTTATTATCTTCAGCATTCTCTCGAGATTGTCGTCGGTCCTGTAGAACGCTAGCAAGTTCTGCAGCAACAGGTTGTTCTGCGTGACGTAGTGTCCAGGCATTAAATACTTAACTAGTCCCAAAGTATTTAAATGGTTTATGGGGGAGAAGATTTAAGCCGGCTGGCCGTAGTTGGAATCACGGGGACGCAGGAACCTGTCTTGCGTCTCGAGGTCGGTGATATAGCTACCCGACTCCATGAACGGGTTGAGATTTGCCTGTACTACTGGGTCTCGCTCGGACATCCTTATGTTGTTGTTCTCCCTAATAAGTGAAGTCGTCTTGCCCAGTGAAGGGTCAGCCGGGTCGCCCCCGAGCGACGGCTGCAGTGCGGTCTCTCGGGTCTCCTTCGCCAGTTCCTTTTTTTCAGTCGACGATGCCTCGGGGACTGGCCTCTTGGTCCGGTCGCACCCGCCCCCCATCCTCCAGACAAGGTGATTCATTAGTATCTGCCAACATTAAATATTAGTCCGTCCTGACTACCCGGAGATTCTTACTGAACTCGAATTTGTCCTTGCTCATGTCGCGGCGCTGGAGGTTGCACTCCAGGCACGCAATGACGACGTTTCCCTTCGAGTGTCCTAGACGGTTGTCCACGCGGTCCAGGGTCCACTGTTTTCTCTCACCTACCCTCTCGTAGAGAAACATCACCTCACACGCACAGTAGTGGCAGCGAAGCTTCGATATCACAAGCAGCTCGAGAGTCTCTCCGCACTCGATGAGAGGTGCGTCAAATATCTGCTTGCGTTTGTCCTGGGCCTTGTAGCCGTTGATCTTCTTCTGTAGTATGGCCTGCATGCATTTCTCGCGGGCGACAGCGTCGCCGAGATACATGCTGTTTAGCATGCTGACCTGGTCGCGGTGCGTGTAATCGCCGGGCGAGAAACCATACCCCTGCGCCTCCTTGCGCACGGGGTCCTCGTCGCCCCTGAGTTTGTCCTGGTTGTGCTTTCCCTTTATCATGACGGTTTTCATTATACAAACTGTGGTCATAAAAACGCGTCGTATATTCCTTTAAGTGAAAACGGGTTAAACTTAGCACGACATTATATGTAATGGCGAAAAAGGACGAGTGTCAAGAGTTAAAGAACATAAAGTACAGAGGGATGCTCGAACACAACAGCGCCAGCAACATGACAAACGAGACGACCGAGAATCTCACCAACATGGACGCGTTCCTTGAGAGAGAAAAGCTGCTGAACTCGAGCATTCCCTGGGCGAAACTGGACAAGACCATACGCATTAAGAAGTTGAATGCGTACGCCGACCAATACGCCGGGGACAACAAGCTGACGCTGACCGAGACCAAGAACATGCGGAAGTTCTTGAAGGACAGTGTAGATAAGAAGTTATTGAACCGAGTGAAGGACGTCGTATACGACAAGGATTCCGGTGTGATAACATCCATCCCAGCGCTGACATTCAATAAGGCAAGTCGCAAGTTCACCCTGCGGAGGAGCGAGAAGCGGTGCGCGACGAGCAAGAGTCTTGCCCCCAGGAAACCTAGGAAGACCCGGAAGGCCGACGGAAAGGCCGGGAGGGAGGGCAAGGTCCAGAAAGACGCGGAAACCCAGGGGAGCAGTGACTAAAAATTGATACGACCGTCGCGCCGCGGCGGCCGTCATAATGTCGAGCGGTGGGTTCTCTGTGGAGGACCATCAACGTATGACCGAGGGAGCAGGCACCATGATCCACGATGCCATCACGGCCGATCCTAATATGATGTCTGAGGAGCGATTCGAAACGACCCTCCACGAGAGCGTGAAGCACATGCTGGTGCTGCAGGTGGGCCATATGTACGACAGGGACGTAGAGGCGGACGTCGACCAAATTGTGCGAGAGGGATTCGCTCTGGTCTACGACACCCTCGTTCCAAAGCGGTCGTTCAGGACGACGTTTCTGCTTGGCAACCCGGACATCCAGGCAATGGATGAGAGACTGACCATCCTGCGAAACAAACCTCAGCCCGACCAGCGCACGCCCGCCTGGTATGAGAGGAGGCACAACCTCATCACCGCGAGCAACGCATACCTCGCGCTCGGGACAGAGGCCGGACAGAATAGACTTATATACGAGAAGTGTCAACCAATAGATCAGGAGAAGTTCGCAAAGGTGAACACGGAGAGCCCCATGCACAAAGGACAGAAGTATGAGCCAGTGTCTGTCGAGCTCTACGAGGAGAGATACAACACAAAGATCGAGGACTTTGGCTGTATCACACATGACGACTATGGGTTCCTAGGGGCGTCCCCGGACGGCATCAACTGCGACCCGAAGTCCAAGCGCTATGGCAGAATGCTCGAGATCAAGAACATCTCGAACCGAGAGATCAAGGGGATACCCAAAAAGGAGTACTGGATACAGATGCAGCTCCAGATGGAGACCTGCCGGCTCCCCGAGTGTGATTTCCTGGAGACGCGTTTCATCGAGTATGAGTCGCACGACCAATTCGTAGCCGACGGCACCTTCACACACACCAATGATGGGAAACGCAAGGGCATAATCCTGTGCTTTAGCCGGGATGACAGACCGATATACGAGTACGCACCGGTCGGCGCCAGCGAGGACGAATACGGTGCCTGGGAAAGCACTGTCATGCAGGCACGCGAACATGACAGCTGGATCCGCCACACGTATTGGTACCTGGACGAGTTCAGCTGCGTTCTAGTCCTGCGAAACGAGGTGTGGTTTGCGTCGGCCATAGCGAGGATGGAGCAGCTCTGGACCACCGTTCTGCGCGAGCGCAAGGAAGGCTACGCCCACCGTGCGCCGAGGAGGAGGACGAAGCACGAGAGCTACGCACCGGGGCTCGACAATCTGGCGGCCGCCGCAGTGTGCCTTATATCCTCCGATGGACTGTAGACAGATCGCGACTAGTCCCTGTCGCTGGATAGGGTGCTGTCGTAGTAGTTAACGCGGATCCCTTCGCCGAACGCCAGCATCGGCGGCGGCGCTGGGACGTCTAGAGTCTTGTCCGCGTATATCCCGTTGCACATGTCGGCGCGGATGCACGACCCGTTGTTCGGGTTCTTCCAGTATTTGACGTTGTTGGTGACCTGGGCGTACGAGCCAACCTTCCCTGTGGGATATTCGGTCCATATGTTTGAATACTCGCGGTCGGTGGCGCCCGGCTTTTTTTTCACGGGGTAGTCCCCATACAGCTCGGGGTGCTCCGTGCTACACGGTGAGACGCCCGGGCTAAGGAGGCTGAACCCCTCGGTCTTTATGCTGGCCGTTGAACACACGAGAACGACTAGCAACAACGCCGCCGAGACGAGCATCATATTAGTCTTCATCTTATATAATAGATAAAGAATAATTTCGCTCAAGGATTTAAAATATTCCCACATAAACCTGTAATGACGGACGTAGTCGAAATGCGGGTGCAGAAACGGGACGGACGGCTCGAGGAGGTCGCTTTCGACAAGATCCTTGGCCGTGTTAAGAAGCTCGGTGCAGAGGCTCAGGTGGTGATTAGTTTCTCCGCCCTCGTTGCGAAGATTGTCGACCAGCTTTACGACGAGATCCCCACGTCCAAGATCGACGAACTAACCGCGGAGCAGTGCGCCTCGATGACGACGCGGCACCTCGACTACGGCACGCTCGCTGCGCGCATTGTCATATCGAACAACCAGAAGGATGCCGTGCCGACGTTCTCCGCTGCGATGTCTCGCCTCGGCGCCGTGTGCGACGTGCACGGGGAACCCGCGCCTCTCCTGGCCGAGAAATACCAGGCCTTCATCGCCAAGCACAGCGGATCCCTCGACGCGATGATCGTCCCTAGCCGCGACTACTTGATAGATTACTTCGGTTTCAAGACGCTGGAACGCGCCTACTTGATGAAGGTGAACAACCGATGCGTAGAGACGGCCCAGTACATGTGGCTCCGGGTGTCGGTCGGCATCCATGCCCACAATGAGGACGAGGGAGAGGCCCTCATCAAGGTGAAGGAGACGTATGACCTCATGTCGATGAAGTTCTTCACGCACGCAACTCCAACTTTGTTCAACAGCGCGACGCCGCGACCGCAACTGAGCTCTTGCTTTCTGCAGTCGATGAAGAAGGACAGCATCAACGGGATATACGAGACGCTCAGGGACTGTGCGAACATATCGAAGTGGGCAGGCGGCATTGGTTTGCATATACACAACGTGCGCGCCTCGGGAAGCCACATCAACGGCACGAACGGCACCAGCAACGGGATCGTCCCAATGCTGAAGGTGTTCAACGACACCGCCCGATATGTGGACCAGGGCGGAGGCAAGCGGAACGGGAGTTTTGCCATCTACTTGGAGCCCTGGCACGGCGACATATACCAGTTCCTGGACCTCAAGAAGAACCACGGCGATGAGGAGATGCGGGCACGCGACCTATTCTACGGCCTGTGGATCCCGGACCTGTTCATGCGGCGGGTCGAGAGCGACCTCGGGTGGACGCTCATGTGCCCCAACGAATGCCCGGGCCTCGCCGACGTCTATGGAAGCGAGTTCGACGGTCTGTACGAGCGCTACGAGAACGAGGGCAAAGGCCGCAAGACGGTCCGAGCGAGGGAGTTGTGGTTTGCGATACTCGACAGCCAGATGGAGACGGGAACGCCTTACCTGCTATACAAGGACGCATGCAACGAAAAGTCGAACCAGAAGAACCTGGGAACCATCCGCTCGAGCAACCTTTGCACAGAGATTGTCGAATACTCCGACAGTCAGGAGACTGCAGTCTGCAACCTCGCTAGCATAGCCCTCAGCAACTTTGTGTGGAAACCGCCGCTGGATTTCGAAGGCACCCCTCGACTCTACTCTAAGGATGACTGCAAATGGTGCGACGAGATGAAGAAGCTGCTCAAGTCTTTCGGTATGGACTACGTGGAGGTCAAGCTGGGCCCGGAGGACTTTGAAGAGTTCAAGAAGAAGATGAACGTGCAGTCGGTGCCGCAGCTCGTGGTGTGGGAAGAAGGCGAGGATTTTCCTGACGTGATTGGAGGATACGACGCGGTGCGCAAGATCCTCCAGCCGCGCTTCAACTATCTAAAGCTGGAGGAGGTGACCCGGGTTATCACAGAGAACTTGAATAATATCATTGACATCAACTACTACCCTATAGAAGAGGCCGAGAGGAGCAACACACGTCATAGGCCGATAGGCATCGGTGTCCAAGGCCTGGCTGACGCGTTCGTGAAGATGAACATGGCCTACTCGAGTCA
>Ga0233413_10000686_pt1 | contig 15803 bp, 22 predicted proteins | sample Na_anoxic_6_MG_FD_189019 | JGI IMG/M metagenome (GOLD analysis project Ga0233413, IMG submission 189019) | Seawater microbial communities from Saanich Inlet, British Columbia, Canada - Na_anoxic_6_MG | ecosystem: Environmental > Aquatic > Marine > Inlet | place: Canada: British Columbia... | reverse complement strand
ATGTTACGCCACTTCTTTTTTCTTCATATCACCGCAATTTACCGTTCCCCAAATAGAATTAGCAACTTCACGTTGTTTATCCCATTCTTTGATGTACTTACGAGTCGTGTCAGTACCGATTTTTTCCATAATAAACCCAAAACGCTCATCTGTCATTGGACCAGATTGCAATTCTCTAAGGAATTTATCACGTGACCAACGGTCTTTAAGTAAATGTTTCGATGGGCATTGGATACTCAATGAAATATCAACATCTTGAATCATTGTTCCGATTTTATTAATCGTCTTAGCAGTCTTATGAATATCATTCATAATAAGTCTAGTTTTATTGTGATGCTTCTCATCGTAATGACGAGAAATTTTTGCATACTGCTTCTCAGTCATTGGTCTTTTTGTTAACTTTGGTAAAAAAGTCTCTCTTTCCCATTTATTCATTTGTATCTCCAATTTTTTATTATTATTATTGTATATCGATTAATCAATATAGTGCGTATTATAACCTAAATTAGCCAAACGGTCAAGAGAATAATGTTATTTTATGTTATCCCATGTTATTCCGCGGTTTGGCCAATAGTTCTTTACCCATACTACACGTCCATCACGTTTGATAGTAGCAGAGTTACACCATTGATTAGCGCCACGTTCTTCTGCGTAACGAGCCATCATCACACAATCTTTAACCGATGGACACACATACGTACCCGAACGTACACTTGAATCAACATCCATTGTTACGATTGCCTGTGCAGGTAACATTGCCATTAATAATGTTCCCCAAAGTACCAGTAAAGAAATAATTCTAATTCCTGTTAACTTTTCCATACTTTACTCCATACTTTTTGACAAAAGTAATTCCTATCTTGTTGTGTTATATAAAAAGCAAACACTAACGCACTTGCCATTATTCCGTTAATTAACCAAATACTCATTTGTCTAAGTTTTTAAAATGATTCTTAGCCCAACGAACGGCTTTTGGTAATGGGCAATTAGCCATCATCCATGTTTGTGCTTTTTTAATATTCATTATATTTTCTCGATTGTGAACACGTACTTACCGCCGTCTTCAATTGTAGAAACTAACTTGTTGCCAGTTTGATTGCAAAATGCTTCTAGGTCTTTTACTGACCCTGCATCTGTTGAAATAACTTCTAAAATTGTTCCAGCATCTAGTTTGTTTAATGCTTTCTTAGTCTTTAAAATTGGTAGCGGACAGTTTAATCCACTTGCGTCTAATACTTCATTTGCCATGGTTGGCTCCTATTGTTTAAAATAATCAAGTCTTACCCAAAAAGGGCTCCGAAGAGCCCTTGATATTTACGATATTATTATAAACTTATTTAGTAATAATCGTAACTGCAGTTGTATCTTTTGCTGGAAAAGAGTTTGAGTTAAACGCATATTGGTTAGTTTGCTCATCGTCGATTTCGTTAACCATATTAGTAAACTCAGTTGAGTACCAACGTGGGTCCCATAAGTCGTAACTGTTGTATGCAAAGATTCCGTTGTCTTCTGCATCGCTATTAAAAGACCAACGCTCGTTGTTATTGTTGTCCCATGGCATATAGTTTGCATTGTCAAAAAATGCGTTCGCTGAACCAGCTGTTAAAAGTAGTGCCGTAAGCACAGTTGTGATAGTTTTTGTCATTTTACTTCTCCTGTATGTTAAATATAACATAAGCAAACAATAATATTAGAGTTTACTTATATAGTTATTTATACAAATGAATTAATAAACAGATTTTTTTAAGAGGAATTACTACTTGTTTATAGTAAGGGAATTTTTAATGCTTATGTACGACTATACGCTCGTATAGGTTAAGTAAATCATTCCAATAGCCATAATGACTAACTGCGGAACAAAGTTGGAGACTAACGCCCAATCCTTTGCAGTAGTGCCTGCATATATCCATATAACTGCACCAACCATCTGCACGTACACATTCCACGGGTATATATTTAGTGTGTGCAATGTAACTGCTACAGTCATTGTAAATGCACCCAACCAACGTAACTTTTGCATCACTGGACTTTTGATAATTTATAACCTGTGTTTATGATTGTGTAGAACTCTTCGTTGTACAGACCATGCACATTAGGGAATATCTTATTCCATAACGCAACAAATAGTTCAACGTTACTGCGTTCTGCTAGTGTTATTTGCATGTTACGTAGTTCGTCGTTGCCTAGTGCATATGCTAACTCTACGCAATGGTGTTGTTCGACTTCATCTGATCCTTGTACTTCCATGCCAAAGTCAGTAAACAAGTACCAAAAGTCAGAATCACGTTTGTTCAACTCTTGTATAAGTGTGGTTAACTTATCTAATTGCAATTTGTCTTTAGTTAGTGCTCTTGAGTTTAAAAAATTACTAGTATTAATGCGTGTAGATACAATCTTATCTCCGTACCCTTTTGCTGTGTCTAGTGTTCCAAAATATATACCAATGCCTTCTTGATTATTTCCGTAATTCATTAGTTTTGGATTCATTGAAGTAGTACCATAATTGTCACCGTGGTACACTGTAGTTGTTTGTGTTGTTATTTCAGTAATATTCATACACTTACTTATGCAAGTTATATTATGCTATAACTTCAAGTTTATCCAAATAGTGTCTAAGTTGTGGAACTGTATTAATTCCTTTCTCTTGCCAATATTTAACATCTTCCGATAACAGTGCTACAAAGCGGTTATCGGGGTCTTCATTAACCCACATCTTACTTCCTTCATTAATATTTTCAACAAAGTGTTCTAGTTTCATGTACGTATTTTCGTAATAGATAACTATTTCTTCAAGTACATGAAACTTATCATCATGCGATGCAGTAATACATTCGCCGTTATGATACCCATGCAATGTTCCGTGTTTAAGTGAATCCTGTTTAATGAAGAATTCCTCTTCGAACAGTGTTACTTTCTCGTCCGGTGCAATAATCATACAACCTCCTACTTAAAAATCGATTCCAATAATAATGTGATTAAAATAGCGGTTGGAACTGCAACTAACATAATTATCCCCAAATCGCCCAACATCATTTATCATCTTGTAATACGTTCAACATTTTTTCCAACGCAGTGTTATGATTCACTTGCTGTTTCCTAAAATCATATACAGTTTTAATTGCACTTGCTTTGAAACGAACCGTGTTCTTTATATCTTCATTTTCGTGATGCTTGATAACTGCTTCTATCCTCTCTGCCCATTCTTTAAGTATTTCTGCCTTTGTGATACTTTGAATGTACTTGATGTCTAACTCATAACGTTCGTCTCTCCCCACACTATTGTTTTTGAATTTGCCAATAGATTCAAAGTACTGTGCTTGTTGGATATTATACGATGGGGTTTCCTTCTTTCCCCTACGTGACAAACGTATTTGCTTTGCTGATTGCATTGAGTTCATAGTGCTTAACGAAACATGGCACCAGCGCCTGCATCCGACAACTCGTCTCGCAGTTGGTTGCAACTAAACTTAGACGATGTGATAAAACCCTGCTTAAATGCGCGTGTGTTCATTAACTCAGTTGCTTCTAACATGTACAAATCCGTCTTGTACAATGCATTCTTGGTTAATTTCTTTCCGTACGGTGTTAATCCTGCGCAATTGTTTTGGTAATAATCAACCACACCAAACGCAATTAATACGGTATTAAGTTCAGATAATGATACGTTATGTGGTTCCAACTTATCAATGAAGGACATATCATCCGATGTGCTTGCATATGTTAGTGTTGATAATGCTACTGTTGCTAATGCTAATGCCAATTGTTTCATTTCTTACTCCTTTATTAAAATTTTATTTGATTTTTTAAGTTGCTTCTTTTTAGTTTTCTCTCCAATCTTCGTCGGTGCTCTCTACTTCCAATTACATGCAAGTCTCTATTGTTTCCTACTAGATTTTTATTCATGATAGACCCCTAAAACGATACTGTTGTTGCTGATACCAATGAAGACATCCATTGCGTAGATGATACTTTATTCTTTGGTTTTGGTAGTCCGTGTTTATAAACATCACGTTCGTTAATGTTAACAGATACTGACCCTGTGCGTGTATTAACTGTGTAATGTTCAATGCGTGAGTACAATCCCGATACACTTGCTTTGTTTACAATAAACACAATGGCATCGCCGAAGCGTCTGAAACTACTTGCGTTATCCAAAGACACTTGTTTAATAACAGGCGACTCAATAATGTATCCATCTACTTGTTCCATATGTGGATTTGGCACAATAGGTGTGAATAGTTTACAAGTGAAGTCACTACAGTCCTGTGAAAAGATATGCTTGTTATCTAATGTAACAATAACAGCATTATCGTCAACTGTAACTAATACATCATTGATAGTTTTATTAACAGGTTCTGTTGCCATTGTTGTAGTTGCTACAATTGCGAAAAGCATTGCTAGTTTTTTCATATTACTCCCTATAGTTTAAAAATTGTGTACGCTATCCATAATAATAATGCGCCTAATACTAGTTCAAAAAACATGTTCTGCACCTCGTAGTTTATCAAACATTATTACTTGTTCGATTTCTTCTTTGTCTGTTATTTTTTCAATTGTGATTTTGTATAATTCGTTATCTTTAGTAACGTTTACTAAAGTAGGTACTTCTAATGTTAATGAATAATAATCAGGACATTGATACGTTAGTGTTTGAAAATCACGACGATGATTATACTCTGAGTAGGCGTATATTGTTGTTTGTTGGTTTGACATATAATCCCTAAATTATAATATTAGACTTAATTTTTTATTAAGTACGAGTGTATTATAACCTAACTGAATATTTCAGTCAAGGGAATTCTATGTTAAGTTGTTTTTATAGTGATTGTACTAGTTCTAGTACATTTGCTAATGAGTCACGTGATAGATTTTCGATAGAATCAAAGTCAGCACTGAGTTTGCCTTTATAATTTACTAAGACAAATTGCTTGTCTTCGTTCTCTTTGATGATAGTTTTTACGTTATGTAAATACGCTAATTGCTTGTGCTTATCTAACTGCTCTGCTTTTGCTTTTGGCTTAGTGAACTTAAACCCGAGTAGCAATATAATATCGTACGTAGCAGTAACTACATTTAATGTAACAATATCGTCCTTGAAGTTAATATTGGTGTCGTCGAATGAACCTTGGAATGTTTTGACATTTGATGGATTACCAAGTGTACTATAGTCATCCCGTTGCATATAAAAATTAACACTATCCTGTACATTGTGTTGTATTAATCGTTCTGCTTGTTTAATGTCGTTGCATATTACATTGTCGACGCTGTAATCGTTGTATATTGAGCAACTACCCCACGTAGGCGCTACATCTTGTAACGCTTTAATGTTGGCAACTTTCTTGCCAATTTGCTCACTTAATGCCCACCCTATCTTCACACAAACGCCTTAAGTGGTAACCACTTGTGTCCGCCCAAACACACCCAAGCAAACACAGTGTGTTCCTTTGATACGTTTGTATTGAATGTTATATCGCCTTTAACACCTTGGTACCCAGGTAATTCCCCTTCGTACTTAATTCGGTTTCTGCCTACTCGCAACTTATCAATGGTAACAATACCATCTTCTGCAATTGTTATTTCTGCACGTTTGTTAATGCCTATACCCAATTCCTGTATTCCTGCTGTGCCAATAAATGCAGTTTGTGCTTTTATTTTTCCTGCAACTATACTAACTTCTTCGTCCCATACTGCTAATGCCATACTGGGCTCTGATGTGTTAATACCAACACGGTTATTAACAACGAACAACGTATTATTGGCTTCTACTTCACCACGAACATTTAAACTATTTAATTGTCCAACTGTTTGTAGGTTGGAATTAACGACAGTTTTTCCAAGGCTACTGTCGTTAATTAATTCTTTACCGTTGATAGTAATAGAACCAAAATCAATTCCTTCTGTCTTCGCGTACGTAAGTACAGAATCGCCTAACTTATGTATCGCTTGGTTATGGAACTTGCCAAGTACATTCTTTTCAATTATATCCGTTAAGTTCTTCCAACCCTTGCCGTCAGTATTAATATCACCCTCGATAGTCATATTGCCTTTAACGTGCAAATCACTATCTGTTGTGATTCCACCAGGAGAGTTAATGTGATTTACTAGGAGTTCATTCTCAACAATCACAATATCGTCCATTACTGTTAACTCAGTTTGGTTGGCGGTGTTTGCAATCCCCGACGTACTGCCGATATGTTGCTTAAACAACTCATCTACTTTATCAGTAACTAGTACATCTATATCAATGTTATCAAATTTAACACTTAGTCGCTTTGCAAACATATTAACTACTTGTGCTTCGATAATATTGCTAATATTAATGTTACTTTCCAATAGTTCATTTACTTCTGCTTCAATTGGTGCTTTTACGTGTTCGTAAACCATATCACGCACCATATTGGAATCAATACGCTTCTCTAGTATTCTGTCTGAATGTATTGCTACACGGGTTTCGATATCATCGATGTTGTTACATTGACTTGCTAATTGCTTAACCAATAGTGCAGTAGCATCACGTCGAATTACATCCAATAACTCAGTTGGGTTTTGAAGTATTTTGTCAACTTCGGATACAATCGTCGTCGCGACTGTATCTTTAACCATTGCTTCGATTGCACTAGTATCAATTAAACTATCTGTATTAATCATATTTTATTTTATTTGTGTGTGCAAATAATCCGCCCATATTTGATGGCCTCTTTCAGTTGGATGTTTGGTTGCTTTTTTATAGTTTAACTCACTCTCGTATAACCATGTGTCTGCCATTTCTACACTAGCATAGTGTTCCATAAATTGATATTTCAATCTTCTCCATATTCCCAATTTCTTTAGGCGCTTGTGTGTGGGGACAATGGCAAGTGCCGACAAAAATCTAACATCATCCGGATAATTCTTATTATCCTGATGATCCTGTAAACAATCTACCCAAGTTTTATCTGTATGTACATTAGATAATAAATCGATATTATTGTCATAACTGTACGTGAAGTTACGAGCAATTACGAATTTAATTTCGGGGTGTGTATCGATTAATTCCTTAAAAGATTGGAACATATTCCCCTCATACAATTGCAAAAAATCATCAGCACCGTCAACAGTTAGTAAATCATCAGTGAGCCACAATGGGTCTCCCCAAAGTTCCCTGCATATTTCAGTCAATGTCACGAATACATAAATCTTTTTATAGTTGTCACGCACACTTAGTAGACTCTTTTTTAGATTGTCAAATATTTCTGAATTCCACCCACCACATTTGGCAACATTTAAGAAATCTGCATCCATTTTGTCTGCTATTAAACGACCATAGATATGCGTGGTTCGATGTTCATAATCATCATATATGCCATTGTCGAAATCAATTTTTCCTAAACTATCACCCCATGTCCAACTATCACCAACTGCAATAACCAACGTGTCGGAGTCACGCAAGAACTCATGAAACCAACAACTTCTAGTATTTGACGAATCTAATACTTTCGGAATTAATGTAATATTACTCATTATCTCTTTCCAAATCTAAAGTAACACAATGGAACCCGCCGCCCAACGTTCTACTATGTCTTAGTGGAACAGGAGCGACTGTAAAGTTTTTCTTCTCTAAAATATCAATTATTTTGGTTTGGCATTCGTCGACAATAACTGTCTTTTGGTTAACTGCTAACATGTTAATTCCAATCCACGAACTTGCGTACGGGTACTTATGGAAATCTCTAGGAACAATATCTTCTTCCTTAATATAAATCCTGTCCCAATCTTTAAACACACCCGGAACATTATCTTCATTGACCCGATTGGCATTTAACAACACTGTGCCTTCTGCAATAGGAACAATAGTGCTATCAATGTGACTACTGTCGTACATATCACAAATGTGTACCTTGTACTCACTTCCTATTACATTCTGCAACCACTGAGCACCGATTCTATTGCCACTTGAACTAACTAAGTACAATAAATCTTTTCCCAATCTACATACATTAGCCGCGTCAAATACAGGTTCTTCTTCAGTTAGTTTGAACTCATTATTAAAAATGTTTTCACTATCTAACAAACGTGGGCGCGGTGCACTAATCCATCTAGCACCATCCTGTATTGCCTGTCTACGAATAGTATCCATTAGTATCGCCTCATGTTGTCTAGCACGGGTAGCCATTGGTGTTTCGATGACCATATCGCCAATAACTAAGTGTGTGTCACGAGGACAATAAGCATATTGTCCATCTGTCTTCCAGTCGGGCGTTGATACAACTTGGTTAAAGTCCAACGTGTTTGGTCGGTACACACTCACTGCAAACCTATCCAGCGTGTGAATTAGTACATCTAAATCTTCTTCTGTCTCTTCAATGATTTGTTCAGGAACAGCACCACTTGGCGGCGGAGTTTCTTTCCACCCACCTGATGCCATAGAGGTAGTGTATAAATTATCATACTGTGGGAAGTTTGCATTCAATGCAGTGCCAACAACAATACTGCGTAACTTACCCCACTCATTGCTGCTATTAATCTTCAATGTGTCTTGTATCTCCGTAATAAATTACAGTGTACTTGTCTGAGTTTTGGTCCATCTTTCTCCAAGGGTCAACAATAATACTACTTTCAGGAATATCAGTGTAGAAACTATCTTCTAAATCACTGTCGCTATGTTCGGTAACGTAGCCGTATGTAATCTTTCTATTATGTGCAAGCAACACTACTGCAGGACTATCTAAACTATCGATAACATCTGTCTTATCATCTGCAAGTGGGTCCAAGTACTTAACTGTTGCTCCTGCCTCAGTAACGTAATGTCCAATTAGTGTGCTGTAACTACCAATACAATATTCAATGTCCGGCTTGTATGCTTTGCCATGAATAATAACAGGTAAGTTTTGTGCTTTTGCTTGGTCTACTAAGAAGGTTGCCATGTTCTTTGCTTGGTCTTCTCTTGCACCCATAATAGTGCTAAACATATCATACCCAAGGTCGTATTCCTCTGCCAACCAACGCAATGCAATGTTATCGCGTGGATGGCAAGCACCCGAATCTCCCATACCTGCAGTCATGTACTTAGGACTCTGCAATCTAATATCACTGTGTGCCATTGCATCAGTAACTACGTCTACATTCATATGTCCTATCTTCATAGCAAAGTCTTGAATCATATTAACAATACCAACCTTTGCTGAAATGTACGTGTTGTAGAAAATCTTAATTGATTCTGCTTCTTCCCACGTTCCACATTCGTAACGTGGGTTGTTTACCATGATGCCTTCGTAAATAGTGATTAACTCAGCAACACGAGGGTCGTCTGCATTCTTGCTGCCGATAATTAACATCTCAGGATTTACCATATCCCACTTCACTGTTCCCATTGCAATTAAGTAAGGGTTGTAAATTAGCGTGTGATTGTCTAGTAAGTTATCAAACTCTCTACGTGTAGTTCCAGGTAGTACTGTACTAATTAGTACAATATTTTTATCTGCAGTTGCGTATTGGTTAATTTGTTTAAGCACCGTCTTGACTACATCATAATTAAAGTCCTTTGGTTTGAGGTGCGCACTCGGTACACTACCATCGTACTTTTTACTATGCGGAGTTTCAACAGCAATAAAAATCCAATCACTTTTGTTAACGCAATCTTCAACAGTACTACAAACATTTACTGTGTCGGACTCTCTTGGGTAAATATCATAACCGTAAACTGTGTTCTTTGTAGCAAATACTTCCGCCGCATCCATACCTAGTTTACCTAAGCCAATCATACCAATGTTCATTTTATGTTTTCTCCTAATCAATTATACGACTATTTACGCAATTATCTACAGTCTTCTAAAAAACATTCAATACTGAGAAGTTTTATTGTAGATGGTTCGAAAAATCTATCCCACCTATCTATGAGTTATAACATATATAGCGATGTACAATTATTCGACAACAATGTACATGGCGGGGCTGACAAGTTACGAGAACAGTATGGATGTATGGATATGTTTGACCAAGAACCATTGGATATCAATGCATATTATAATATCACACATGATGCATGGGTTAAACAATATCCAAAAATATTGCAATTAAATTTCTCACCAAATGACTTTGTTTTTGCAAGGTCTATGGCACTTTATACACCAATATTATGTCATAGTGAAAAAAATAGCAATGATGTGGTTAAGTTCAATGAAAATTTTTACACAACAGTGCATTTTTGGTCGAATGCAATATTGAGTAGATATTGGTTTTCCCATTATGAACTACTATCCAAAAATAATCCAACAACATCAAAGCGGTTTGGTGCATATATTAGGGACACAACAGGAACAAGAACATATAGAAGTAAATTACTTAATTTTTTTAAATCATCTCACCTTATTAGAAATAATGTGTTTTGTCCTATAATAGACGGAGACAATGTCGTACCATCCGATGCTAGTGCATCTATTATTTGGGAAGACCATAATAAATTCGATATTCAAATAGTACCAGAAACAATTTTTAATACAGAAAAAGTACATTTAACTGAGAAGATATTTAAACCAATAGTAATGTATCAGCCATTTATATTAATGTCTGGTCCACACGGATTAAAATATTTAAGAAGTTATGGGTTTAAAACATTCGGTGATATATGGGATGAAAGTTATGATGATGAGATTGATAATGATATTAGATTTTCGAAAATAACTAATGTAATTACGAAACTATCTACCATCTCCGACGATGACTACAATACCATCATTGAAAAAACAAAAAATATAACAAAATTTAACCGAGAACGTTTCTATAGTGATGCATTCAAGAATATATTACTCGATGAACTAAAGAATGGGGTGGATTCTGCATTAAGTATACAAGAAGAAAAATTCCACACGATGCCAGGCGGGACATTATTTTATTACTACGATATGTACTATAAAGAAAATGGTGCTGTTCCGAGAAACACAATACTATCCTTACATAATGCAATTCACTACGCAAGGATGAAATCACCCAAAGTTGCGGACGCTATTGTAAAAAAATATTCACACTTACTCTAGTATATTACTCACTTGGGTCTTCTTCAAGTTTAATTTGTAATGGATATCCTTGGCTTCTAGCATCCACAGTAACTTCTATGCCTTTTTGTTCTGCAATCTCATATGGCAATGCAGCAACTATGGCAGAACCATCAGCATGTATATCTTCAGTAATATTTTCTGCAGACATTTTGCCATATCCAAAATATTCGATTAAACTGTCTATCACGAACTGCATACTTGTCTGACTATCATTTATATAAATTACATTGTACATACTTGGTTCTTTTATTTCTGTTTGTGTCTTGGCTTGTGGGGCTGATACGACTTCAGTTGATGCATCTGACATTACGTCTCCTATGTTTTAATTTGTATATTATTTATTTATTTATTTATTTATTTATATTATATACATGGCATGGATTCATCACACCATAGATACTGCCAATTTTACCTAATTCAACTAAATAGTCGGAGCACGATTACGTGATTAAATTGGAACATCGTATTTTTCAATAGGATGTGTATTTTCTTCCAACATCAAATGAATATCAACTGTATTATTTGGGAATTTCTTTAACCCCCATGTTTTTAAATTTAACCCGTATTTGTAAATGAGAACATGTTGAATAGTTGATTCTTGTTGTATACCAAGGTTAAACCGTTCGATATCCATATTATACCCATGAACTATACATTCAATGATATGGTCGAAGTAGTTAATCCACTGTATTCTCGGGTTATGGATTTTTTTCCAACTCGAATACACCTCGCGCCATGGCGCCAATCGTGACAAACTAACCGGTATATGCAACCTTTCCATTAAATTCTCAATTTCATATTCAAACGATGTCATTAAATCAATTGGATTAACATATATGTGTTTTTTTGAAAAATCCAACTTATGCTTAAATCCACCAAATGGTCTGTTATTCAATGCCATTAACTCTCTTCTATCCCATATATCGGTTAGCCCCAATTCCTCCCACTTATCTTGACTATGTTTGAAATGATCGTTAAATGTCATTCTACTTCGATGATTGGACTTAAACCGTTTTTTAGTAGTATCCATATATAACTGCATTTTATTATCGCTTGGAATGCTCAACCATATAGTCATGTCATTATAATCACACAAATAATCCCACAGTAACTCACAATCCAATTCATGGGCTTTTGATGCCACTGCATCAGTAATTGGTAAAAAATGTGAATAGATGGAGTGAAATTCATCTGAACTAATTGCACGTAATCGCTTCATGGCAATAGATGCTTCTGCGTAACCACATGGGTGATTTTTTATATGTCCATGTGCGTTAATTTCATTGATTGGTGACTTAGATAACGGTCTATGCCCCTCACCAAACGAAGTACCTATACCAGAATACACACAATCATGTCCTGCTAAATAATGCAACGTCCAATCTAAAAAAGTACCACCATATGTGTTCGGCGAAAGAATGTTAATTATTTTAGGAGTATTCATCTATAGTAGTATCTATGCCTTGAACTCAGTAATATGGTTAATTTCAATACTATTGAATACAGATGCAGTTTCGTTATCCACACCTTCAGCAACAACAGCATCTAAAAGTACTTTATCATAATCATGTTCATTAATTTTTTCTATTAAATGCTCGATATATTTTCTACTGTACGCACTTTCTCTAAGCAATGCTTTATCTAATTCTACCCAACTCTCGCCATTGAATCTAAACAACTTAGTAGGTAAGAAATCTGTTCTTAAAAATATCGTGGCGTTAGCCACATTCTCAGGAAATGCAATTCCAAAATCAACAGTACTCCTAACATCCGTTAAAAATTCAGGATGCATCATTGCAAATGCTTGTTTTCTGTGCATTTTTCCTGCGTACGGAATGTAATCATCATTACTAACACTCTCAATCATGGCAGTAATGACAGTAATATCCTTGTCTGAAACTTTACTATTGATTTTTTTATTAATAGCACTGCGTTTGGGGGTTTTTGTAGGAGTTATCTTCTTAACTGCTTGCTTAATAGCCTTCTTGTTAGTTTTAGTCGGTTCTTTCTGTTTAACAATCTTGGTCTTAGTAGGTGTACTATCGTCTGCAACATCTTCATACTGCGCTCCTTTAAATATCTCGCTAATTAATTCTACTTTATCGTAAACCGCTTGTTCAATTTGTGTGTTTGAAGGAACAGGCGCATCATCCGGATGCCACTTTCCTTTGTATGTTCTGCCAACTAACTCCGTGTAATCATGTTCGCGTTTAGTGGGGTTAATAGGCTGTGTTGGAGTAGGTGGCTTTGGATTGTTTTTACGCTTTGTTTCTTCAAATGAATACTGACTTGCAATTAGTAACAATACCGCAAGTGGGTCAAATACAAAGATAATAGTAACAATCACCCACCGAACTGCTTCCTCGAGCATGTTACGGTCGGCTTTTTTGTTGTATATAAATTCAGCAATATATTTTACAGGGCCTACTTCGGCTTCGAGTTTGCGGAATTTACTTTCTAGTACAGTTTTATCTTCGCGATTAGATGAAAGAGTTGCTTGTGCTGTTTGTATATTACTTTCTAGTGTTGATATACGTACATCGATGTCTTGTGTTTTACTAGATGATTGTGTTTTTAACTCATTAATACGTTGGTTAATAGGCGCAAGTTGCGACGTGTACTGTTGTGCTATATTACTTAAATCAACCGATAGTTGTCGCTTAATGCTACTAATATTGCTTGTTGCAGATGCCTCATTGCCTGCTAACGCTGACTTAGTGTCTTTGAGTGCTTGTTGTTCATCTGCACAAGAGAAACAAGTTTTAAGTTGTTCGTTAATCGATACAATTTCATCTTTAGTATTGTCTCTGTACTGCGTTAATTTATTATTAATCGCATTAATGTCAGTGGATGCTTGTGTTCTGTACTCTTGCTTCTCTTTGTCTATTGCTACATTAATTGTATCAAGTGCATCTTGTTCGCGCTGGATTAAATTATCTACACGTGTGTTATTAATATCACCCGACGACAAACGTTCTATCTCATCATCCCAACGTTTAATTTTAGAATCTAAACGTACAATAGTATCATCTAGTACTTCAATCTTTGCTATTTGGTCATCGGATGCAGATGCTTGTTCAATGTGAGACTTTGACAAGTAACCAAAGATACCCATAGAAGTAATAAACATTAGTATTACTACTGCTACCGTAAGGTATGTTTTAAGCCACCACACTGCTTTCTTCCAATTCTTATGAAGCCATACAGCAGTGATGAGTTTTCCTACTTCAAGTACACTTCCCATAATGATAATAGGAACAACAGAAGCTGCGAATATCGTTGCTAGGCCTGCTACCGAGTAGAAAATTGCTACGCCCGATATAGAAAGGGCAATGAATATTGTTAAGTAATTAAAGAGCATAATCTGTATTTATTCGTTGGAGGGGAATAATCTGTTAGGATTCGCGCATCCCAATGATATCAACGCAAATATCCGCCCATGCATTGTGCTGTTTTTTTCCAGGATGCATGCCATCTGACCCTATATCTAACATAGCATTTGGAAGGGGGAATTGCAAAAATTCATTAATATTACTAAAATGCATTTTAAGTTCTTCGGAGCAAATAAGTGGCATAATAATTAAATTTGCACCCACTTTATTGCAGAAATTTATCACTTGGTGTACTAAAATAACTCCTTTATACAATTTGGTATCATCAACTGTGTTTTTTCCATAAGCATCGGGGATACTACGATTTTTCTCCATACTCCATAATGTACTCCTATACTCGGATGTGAGTCCCCAAATAACGATATCCCCTTTTCTAATATCTGACCTTAAAATTTGGTCTGATGCCCATTCGATACTACTTGCTCCCTCAGTGAGACTTACCAATGGAATTTGTAACTTATCACTTACAATCGCGCCATATCTTTCGTGATTTTTAACTCCTACTCCATGTGATATACTGCACCCAGCAACCCACAGTGTTTTTGATTCAGTATTGCGTTCATCCTTTAACCCAATGTATCTCTTATTATATTTTTCTAAATCCAATCCACTAACATCGTTGCATTCAGATTTAATCAACATTATTATATATTCAGTTAGATGCCGTTCGGAACTTACGTTAAATTCACTATGGTCATTTATCCATTTAGATGGAGGTGCGTAAACAACATTCGATGCCTTCCTTAATATACTAGACAACGCACAATCACTTTCAGTGATTTTTGGTAAGTCTGCTAACGCCGTATACACTGTTATGTCGTTTTCATCGGAGTGTGATAAAAATTCTTTATAATTTTTTTTATGAACATGATATGCATTCTTATCATGCTTCTTTGCTTCCAATGACAGCGATTCGCTACCATCACCTACATATACTGTTATTGTCATAATAAATTCTTAGTCAAACCTTAATCTCCAAAAAGTAATATGTTTAGGTGTCAAGTACATTGCTATCCTGTAGTTTGTGTTGTTGCCTCTAGAACCACTTCAAATAACGGTTCATCGAACGCATTATCATATGCCCACTGCACTGCTGGTTGTTGCATCATTTGATAGAATACATCATTGCTACGGTCTATGCTCTCGGGCAATGAATATTGTTATATAATTAAAGAACATAAACTGTATTTATGCTCTTTAAACGTACAAAACTTTCAAGTTTTACGTAAGCACGACTTATGTATATTATTTAAACTGCAATGTGAACATAGTTTTAATCTCGGGTGTTATATCACGTACGATTATTCTACTTGTTCCTTCAAATGATAAGTGTGTTAACAACATACGCTCAGTAAACCATTCTTTAATTTCAACGTAG
>Ga0233413_10000681_pt1 | contig 15853 bp, 19 predicted proteins | sample Na_anoxic_6_MG_FD_189019 | JGI IMG/M metagenome (GOLD analysis project Ga0233413, IMG submission 189019) | Seawater microbial communities from Saanich Inlet, British Columbia, Canada - Na_anoxic_6_MG | ecosystem: Environmental > Aquatic > Marine > Inlet | place: Canada: British Columbia... | reverse complement strand
CGTCGAGCTGTATACACCTCTGTATACAGGAGTGTTAACACAGATTTATAAAGCTAAAGTGTATAAAACTTACCAACCATGAAAACTCTAGAAAAGATGAAAGAAAAAATGGGAGTCTTTGGACTTAATAGTCTAACAGCTTTCATAACTTTGCTAGTAGTTGCTGGTATCGTGTTAACCATTGGAATCTTTGTTGTTGACGAGGTTGAAGACCAAATGACCACAGGGTCTGAGGCAGAAGCCGCAGCAAACACAACAATTGAAGCTTTGGGTGACATTGCAGACTGGTTCGCAATAATTGTAGTTGTAGTAATTGCAGTTATTATAATCGGACTCGTTGTATCAGCATTCTCACAGCGAAGCGGAAGATAAGGGTTAACCTTATCTTTTTATTTATTTAAGAAGAATGAAAAACAATAGAAAAGGACAGACACAGTTGAACGCTATAACAGGATTCGTGCTACTTTTAGTAGTCTCAGGTATTGTGTTAACAATTGGAGTACATGTTACAGATGAGATAAGAACTACAGTGTCGACAGAGTCAACAATTACTGATGAAACCTTAACTTTGGTTTTGAATACGCCCGTATCAATGGGAGCTAACGACATTATCAGTATAACAACAGCCGAAAATGTATCGAACGTATCGAACGTATTAGTTCGAGATTCTAACTATACATTGAATCCGTTTGTAGGAACTATTACATTACTTACTTCAGACGCAGCAGGTGATTGGAACTTCACATATACTTTCTATAATAATACTGCTTCAAGTGATGCAGCAAATGGAAGTGTAGTTGCCCTTGGAGACATAGCGGATTGGTTCGGAATAATTGTTGTAGTAGTAATCGCAGTAATTATTATAGGACTTGTCATAGCAGCATTCAGCAATAGACGACGATAAATATAGCCGTTAAATCAGATGGGCTAAAAGCCTATCTTTTTTAGATTTAAGGAGAAAAATATGGCAAGATTTGTATTCACAAAGAAACGAAGAATGGCATTAGCAAAGGCTCGTAGAAAGTGGAAGAATATGTCCCACGCAGCCCGTATGAAAGCTATGCCAAATAGAAGAAGAAGGTGATTATTATAGGACTTTTCAAAACTAAAAGAGTTGGGTATGTTCAACTGAACATTCCAAATAAGATTAAGAAAGCTAAGAAGCGAAAGAAACCTATAAAGTATTCAGTTACAAAAACACCTTCTGGCTTTATTGAAATAGCGAGGAAATAAAATGGCAAAAAAGAAAGGAAATGATTTGGTAGACCTATCTACCAGTATAGTTGGTTCAGGTTTATCACTTAGTTTTGGTTCTACGGTAGTAGGCAGACTACCTTCTTCTGCAGCAACAACTGGAATCCAGAGCGGCTTATCCACTGCCTCTGGATTCCTTCCTTCCTTCGCAGCACTTGGTGGAGCAGGGATTGCTATAAAACAAGTAAGGAAGCTTGATAAGATAAGCTTAAATAAAAGAAAGTCTTAAAAATAATATGATAAAGAAATTCTTTCAGAAGTTTGGTTTGTTTGAAGACATTCATACTAAATTAAAAAGACAAGACGAATTATTAGACCAGGAATTAGTTATAGCTCAGAAGAAAGCAGAACTAGCAACTAAACAAGAACGTATTGAAAAGTTGTTGGAAGGAACAACCTCCACTTCAAAATTAGCCAAAGTTGGCAAGGCCTTTGAAAATATGTTTGAAATGTTGGACGATTCTAAAGAAGTTCCGCCATTTTCAATCAACACAGACGCTCTTGGACTTGAACCTCAAAGTAGTAAGAGAAGTTTTATAAAATGAATACATTTTTATAAGATTAGTTTCTTCTAATATATTATGGGTGATCAAACCACGGTCAGCATTAGTTCTAGTTTCCTTTTGGTATTAGCATTTTGCGTAGTTTTATCTTCAGCTTATGCAAGCACTTCTGGATTGAAACCAGTTTCAGACCAAGACGAATTTAATTCTATACGTGCAAGTGGAGATTTTAAGGTCATTCAAGTCATGCCCGACTTATATCATTCTGACACTGAGAGCCGAGCCGAGGCTGCTGTCAGAATCACTTCAACCACCAATTACATTGGAGGGCTTAATTAACAATGGGCTTTCTTGATTCGGTTCGGCAAACCTTTTCAAGATCAAAGCCTTCTAATTCTAAACCAAAACCATCACCAACAAAAACAAGAACAGTAATTCCAATAGCACCAACACCAAAGTCAACACCAGGTGAGACTCGTGGTCAAGCAGCTCAAAGAATAACTAAGCAAGTTTCGTCTATAGGACGAACTGAAACGGGTGGAAGTGGTAGCGGTCGAAGTAGTGGTGGTTCAACACCCGACGCTATAGCACCAACACCAACACCAACACGTGCAGAATCAGCAGTAGCTATTGTTCAATCAGTTGATAAAGCTGGTAGAGAACAAACTGGTGTTAAAGAAATAGTACCAATACCTTCAAAGTCAACAGGACTTGCAGCAGCATTTGGAATGGGTGGATTAGAATTTGGAGCTTCTTCAGTTAGAACTTTAACAGGTGGAAGCGTTGGTTTTGGATCTGGAGAGTTCACCGATGGTGGTCGTGAACTAACTCGTTCAGAAGTATCTGCAAGACAATTTGGTCAACTAACTACACCTGAAAAGGTAGCCTTCATTGGTGGTGGATTAACTGCAGGAATAACTGGAACAACAACATTCACACCAACAACAGTTCAGTCACAATCATTAGTTTCACAGACAGACGATACTTCTACAGTTTTATCAGAATTTAAATCGGGAAAGACAACTGGTAAGGCAATTGGATTTTCAGAAAAGGTCTCTAGTGCTGACGATCTAACGGGATTTAAAAGTGTTGGAATCTCACAAGCCGACGATGCTTCAAGTTTAGTTACAGGTAAGAGTTTGGGTGTGTCTCGACAACTTGAAAAAGTGGACGATATAACAACACAAGTTGCAGGTTCAACATCAGTTAAAGAAACATTCCTTAAACTTCCTGGAAAAGATTCATTCTTTAAATTACCAGGAAGATCAACAACTGCTCAATTATCACAAACCGTTTCTGCAACTGGAGACGATATAAACATTGCAGCAACACGTGGCGGAATCTTCGGAAAGTTTGGTGGATTGAAAGCAGAGTTTGTTGACAAGGCAATCATAGTGAAGGACACTACTGGAGGATTCACCAGTACAGGTGGTCAAGGATTAACAACCACTTCTCAAAAAGCAATAGAACAATCATTGGCTTTGGCACCAACACCCTCAGCCACACAGTTTGGAGTAACTCTTCCAACTACGAGACCATCACCAACACCAATAGCAAGCCCAACACCATCAGCTCCAGCAACAACAATAACTTCAGATACATTTGCACCAACTGACTTGTTTGGCGCACCAACAAAGACTTCTTCATTTTCACCAACATCAATTTCTTCAACTAAATCACCTGGAGCTTCAATTACTGGTTCCGCAGTCTTCTCAACACCAGGTTCTCAAAGAATAACACCTTTGCTACCACAACCATCTGCAACCGATGTAATATTCTCTGGAACTCGTGGTGGAAGAGTACAGGGAATAAAAACAGATACTTTTGCAACAGATTCGTTAATTGGAACACGAGTTGTGCCATTAGTATCTTCACGTTCAAGAGGAACCACTTTGACTGGTTTAGACTTTGGTCTTGGACAATCTCAAGGACAGGGAAGAAGTCAAACTCCATTTAACATACCTGCAATTGGAACAGCACTTACTCCTGTTCAATCAACTAAAACACCACAAATTACAAGAACTCAGACACCCGCTATTACTACAACAGGTTTTCCAACATTCACACCAACACCATTACTTACTCCAACACCATTACCTCCATTCGGATTTCTTCCAGGTTTTAACTTAGATCTGAAACGCACAAAACCTCGTCGAGGTAAGCGAGCAGCAAGACCAAAGAAGTTTGCTCCATCATTATCAGCAGTGGCTCTCGGAATAACTGCAACAAAAGCTCCAAAGTTATCTAGTATAACAGGTCTCGGACTACGTCCTGTCGTTAGAAGAAAGCGGAGACGATAAAATGATGAACGATGATTACCCATTAAATGTAGCGCCAGATCAGGGCTTGAAGACGGCATCCTTCTTAGCACAGTTGGATCCAGCAAGTATTGCTGAATTGTTAGTACACCACTTCAAAGGTGAATCCTGGGATCCTTCCAAGCAAGAATGGATTCATACTGACGGTCGAGAGCAAATGAATGACCGTGGTGTTCGAGATATAATTTCTTTATTCACATTCTTTTTCAATCAGAATACTGTTTTGACAAACTTGTCTGACAGAGAAATTTGCATAAAGACAGTTGCCTTTGGCGATTCTTTAGCAGAAATGGTAGCATTGAACTGGAAAGAGTATGAGGTTGAAAAATCATTAAGAACGCCAATTTGTTTGGCAATAACTGACATAATCAATAATGCACTTAGAAGAAGTTTAGTTGGTCAAGGCTCAAAGATCATAACAGACAAAGCATTATTAGATTCAACACAAAGAAGTGTGGTACAACAGAATATAACAGAGTCTCGTAGTGAAAAGAAAGGAATACTTCCTTTCTTTAAGTGAGGAAAATAAAAATGGCAAATCCAGATTTGGGCGGACTGGGCGCTTCTTTTGCGGGAAGTGCTGGTAGCGTTACAACAATCATAATAGGAATTGTAGTAATAACTGTCGTTGCAGTTGCAGCCTATCTAGCATACAATTTAATGAGATATAAATACAAAGTGATAATAGCCTCCCGAAGATCTAATGGGACTAAAACTATAATTGATCGTGGAGCCATGATCAAGACACCAGACGGTGTATGGTATCTAAAGTTACTAAAACACCGAGCTTCAATCAAACCAGTTGATAATTCATTTGTCGCTGCAGATAATACAATTAGACTTAGACACTTGGGAGAAGATATATACTTCCCATATACTTTAGCGTTTGACGATGAAGCAGAAAGAGTAGTTGTAGAAAAGATCGATTACGACGAGACCCTGACGTGGTTCTTTAGCTTTAAGAAGTTAGTTCACGAGAAGTATGGTTGGGTTGATATGCTTGAAAAGTATGGAACAATAATATCAATTGGAGTTGTATGTTTTGTATTCTTAATGGGAATATACTTCATGTCAGAAAACTTCGCTCAGTACATACAAGTTGTTAGCAAATTAATAGAGTCTAACGCAAATAGAGTTCCTGGATTATAATGAATAAGAAAGCCATCTTTTTGGCATTGGCATTGCTTCTAGTCGTGCCTTTCGCTTTTGCCCAGTTTGGTGGCTTCACTAATCCATCAACATTAGAAATAGCTGAAGGAATTCTGGATGATGGAACAATCGCAAATGCTGGAGCTATAGACGAGATTATGTTTAATATTTCTGAAACAACAGGAACTCCTGCATTTAATTTTAGTATGAATATGACCAACACAAGTATTGGTTATGGTATACCTTGGAACTTCACCTGGGCAGGTTTTTATGACGGAAGTTCTGCACACGAAGTAGATTTTGAAGTTTGGAATGAAACTGATTGGGTTTTATTATTTGAGATTGAAGAAAGTGCAGCCCAAACTAATTTCACTAATTTAACAACAGCTCCAAACACATGGATTGATGATTCTGGCGTAATTCAATTAAGAATTGAGCATGTAGATCCTGGAAACATAAACCACGACATTCGTACAGACTTTATTGGGATTGAAGGTAATTGTAATTTAACTGCGGACTTCACCCAAACAGAAGATGCTTTATGCCCAGTTGACCTTAACACAAATGGATTCACTTGGGATACTAATGGTTTTGATTTAGATGTTAATGGAACGGCTACCGTTGGAGCAAGCGGCTTAATTGATGGAAAATCTGGAGATATGTCTTTTAACTCACTTATTATTGATCTAGATGGAACATATATTGCATCCACAGGAATGAATAATATGACTGTTGGAACAACAAACAGTGGAAACTTCACATCAACTTCAGGAACAATAATATCTGGAAGTAATCAAGCTGTCAATTATGGTATGCGTAATAATAATGACGGAACTTTTGATGGTGGTTCAGGAAATCATACATTTGGTTCTATTAGAATTGCTGGTAATGTAACTTTAACTTCTGGAACAATGTATTTAGATGATGCCTTAGCTGCAAATGATGCTGCAATCGCTTTTGTAACACCAGATGTTTATGATGATGGTGATGGAACAATAAACATAACTGGAGCAGTTGCAAGTCAACAATTTTTAGATACTTCTGATTTTGTTACAAGAACATTTTATAATTTAATCATAGATAAATCCGCAGGAGTAGTTGATTTTAGAGTAAACGCAGTTCACCCAATACAAGTTGATAATGATTTAACAATACACGATGGAACATTTGATGTATGGGATGGAACTGAATCTGTAAATTTAACTGTAACTGGAGATGTTGTAATTAAAAATACAGCAGTTCTTGATGGAAAAGCAGGTGCAATGTCTTTCGGCTCACTAACAATCAACTCAGGTGGAACATATACAGCAACCAGCGGAACAACAACAATCACAAGTGAATCTGGCGCAGGGTTTGCACTCCAAATGTTAAGTGGTTCTACATTCACACACAACAACGGAGCTGTGAACGTTACAACCACATCAACAACAGCAATAGTAGACAGCGGAACTGGAAATGTATATGACTTTAATGTTGACAACGCAGGAAATTTATTAGTGTGGGATAGTAATATGCTAATAGGTAATGATTTAACCATGGCATCAGGAACAGGTACATTCCGACCAAATACTCTAACAAACACACTTACAGTAACTGGTGATGTTCTTGTAGCAGGAGGAACTTTTGGAGGTGCTTCTCAAACAGCAGCAAACACATTCGGCTCATTAACAATAAACTCAGGCGGAACTTATGATGCAACAAGCGGAACAACAACGATAACGAGTGAAACAGCAGGAGGGTGGGCAATAGATTGTGATGGAACATACACAGCTAATGCTGGAATCACGAACATTACTACTTCCGCAATAACTCAAATAGATACTATATGCACAGGTGGATTATATGATTTAGAAGTCAGTGGTGGAAATGCAGTAGAGTATAGTGGAGGGCACACCATAAATAATGACCTTTTTATAGAAAGTGGAAGTACCTTTAGACCCACAACATCTTCCCACACCTTAACAGTAACTGGTGATGTAACAGTAGATGGAAGTTTAAGTGCAACAAGCGGTTCTCAGGCATTTACTCTTGGTTCTCTAACAATCAACTCAGGCGGAACATATAGTGCTACAAGTGGAACAACAACCATCACAAGTGCGAATGTTGGAGGACAAGCAATTAATCACGATGGAACAATCAATGGAAATTCAGGAACATTTAATATAACAACACCAACAGATACAAATTTAGATTTATCTGGAAGTGGAACTGAATGGTATGATTTTATATGGTCTGGAGCAGGAACTGGAACAATAGTTAGTTCAGGTTTTAATGTAGATCACGATTTGACTATAAATAGTGGAAAATTACAACAAGGTGCAGATTCATCTAGAACCATAACTGTAACTGAAGATGTTATTATTAATTCAGGAGGAATACTTGGTAGAGAAACTGGAACTGAAACAAACGCTATGACTTTCGGCTCTCTAACAATCAACTCTGGTGGAGAATATAATGCTACAAGTGGAACAACTAATGTTACAAATGATATTAATTCAACAGTTGGTTCAACTATGGTATTAAATAATGGGACATTTGAATACTGCCATTTCTATAGAGATGGAACGGTAACTGGAACGGCTACTCAATGGATACAAGATTGCACACCATTTGCACCAACTTTAAACTCACCAATTAACCAGCTAATAGATAGACTTTCTCAGATATTCTTTGACTGGACACATGCAGAATGGTATCCACTATATAGATTACAAGTATGGTTAACTGGAACTCCAGGATCACCTGTAATTAATATAACAACCAATGAAACATACTACAATTACACAAGTGCAAACCTAACAGAAGGAAACTACCAATGGAATGTTACGCCAACAAACCAAAGCAATGAGAATGAATCAATAACAGCGTCCTTTAAGCTAGACATCACATTCCCAGCAGTGGTTTTGTATAATCCAAGCGAGTTCAATGTGTCTGAACAATACTTCTTATCAACGCAATCAATCATACTGAACGCAACTCTAAACGACACAAACCTATATGGAGCGAACGCAACAATCTATAACTCAACTGGAGGACAGGTCTTCTTTGACGAAAGAACAAACATTGGTGCTGGAACATTCTTATACAATAATGATACTGGAACACACCCAAGTGGACTGTATAACTTCACTGTATGTGGCTCTGACGATCACACAAAGAAAGATCTACCAAAGAATGCTAATTACAAAGCATTAAGCAATGGAAAGAAGGGATACAAGTTTGAGATTGAGGAAGATAACCCAGTTGACATAGAATTGATCTCTAATAACAAGAATAAGGTCAAATCCATGAAAGTTGACAAGAAACAAGACCGATATTCAGAAACTTATGAGTTTGAGAACCTTCCAAAGGGACAAAACACGTTTATGTACCGTGTTTCTGGGTCTGAACCTATGGTATGGAGGGCAAATAGCCTTTATAAAGCCCACTTCGTAACTGGGGCTACGTGGGTCGATTTCGAGTTCACAGACAATAAAGACGCAATCTACCAAGTCAGTCAGATTGATACTTACACCTTCCAAGTCCAAATTACGACGACCAAGACCAAGTTAGAGTTTGAATCCATTGGAGGAGTTAATACTCTATGTGCAAGCACAAAATTCAGAGTCAATACACTTCCAACTGTTTCAGAACAAAGATTTGAAAGTGCAAACAATTTCACTAATGAAACTCTGATTTGTACGACAACCTTCTCAGACGGAGATCCAGGACAGTCATGGAATGCAACTTACAAGTTCTACAACTCTTCAGGTCTCATACTTACTAACGAGACTACTTGTAGCTCAACTACCTGTGCATCTGAATTAGAACCATCACTTACAGTAGACATGTCCACTTATACATGTTCTTCACTCGTTTTTGATACTCTTGAGATAAGCTCTGAAACAAATAGCACAGTTACTACAACAAACATACCTCCAACTATACCTGCTCCAGTATCTCCTATTGATGGAGCTGATAGGTTTAATAACTCTAATGTAAGTTTCATTTGGAACGGATCTACAGATTCCATTAACAACTCTTTAACTTACAACATAGAAATCTATAATGACTCTGCAGCAACGGTTTTGCTTAATGCTAGTTACTCACAAACAGCACTAAGTTATACTGTAGATATGAATGACTTCCAACAGGGATTAGATAGATCATACTGGTGGAGAGTCAATGCTTATGATGGAACTGATAACTCAACATGGTCTGATACTGAGAACTTTGAGTATTGGGATTCAAACAGTAACTGTACTTTCTTAACACTATCTGTAGTTGAACCATTGAATAAGAAGTATCCATATTCCGTTAACTTGCAAATGAACTTCACTCAAACAGGTGGAAACCTATGTTGGTACACAGTTAATGATGGTATCGAAAACACAACAGTTACTTGTGGTGGAACTGACCAGTTTGACGTTGACTACGACGGACTTTATAACTTAACTGTCTACAATCAAAACACCTTAGCTAGTGGAATCTGTAATGATTCAGCAAGTTTTGAAGTAGATAGAACAAGCGACTTTGAAGAAGGAAAGCCTTGGTTTGTTATTGGAGTGATCTTCTTCTTTGTAATTATGGGTATCATATTCGCTATATTCGGACACTTCTTCAGCGATGAACACAAGTGGATCAGAATGGGACTATATGGATTTGCAGCCATAACAATATACTTAGCTAACGGATTCTTAATCGTAGCTATTAGAGAATACATAAAGAACCCATCAATGTTGAGCATGGTTGAGACATTCAGCACAGCAGTCAACTATGGAATTATATTCCTAGCGTTCTACATATTTGCAAATCTAACTGCTTGGGCTGCTAATAAAATTAAATTCAGGGTGAAGCGATGAGAAACACAATACTAATTAGAATATCACCAAAGGACAAGGCGAAGATAGCTGAGATAAAAAACAAGCTACACAACGTCAAACCTGATATATCTGACGCACAAGTCTTAAGATTAATCAGTATTGATGTAGATTTGGGAAAGCTAGAGAAACGGTTAAAAGAAAGTAAGGTTATGAATATATGGGAATGAATCAGAAAGGATCAATCAGTTTAGACACGATCTTTGTAGGCATAGCGATACTTGGCTTTGCCATGACACTTCTACTTTCATTATTCTTATATGATGAAGTATCGGTTCCAGTTCAAACTAAGATATTAGCTGAAGGAGTTAATCCAACTTCTGAAGAAGCAATCAATGATACTATCGCAGACACTCGTACTGCTTTGCTTGCAGGAGATGTTGGTGTATTGGTCATTTATGTTGGGTTGCTTATATCTGCAATAGCGTTAGCACTCATTATACCTTCTATTCCTGCACTAGTACCTTTCACAATTATAATGACTATGATAGGAACATTCCTAGCAGTTATATTCAGTAATATCTATGAGGAAATATCTTCAGCAACAGTATTAGCTTCAAACGCAGCAGAGCTACCAATGACGGCCATCATTCTGGGTAACCTACCTATCATGGTAGTGGTTTTTGGAGTAACGCTTACAGTAGTAACCTTTGCGAAGTCTAGAATACAAGGAGGTGTTCAATAATGAAAAAAGAACATCTTTTTGGATTGTTATTATTCTTTATGGTAGCTAATGCTACTGCTACTGAAATGAATTTAGATACTGACCCTGTAATAACTATAACCCAAGCAGGTAATGGTAAGTTTGCATGGAATGCGAGTCATGGTGTAGTAGATTTAGATTATACTCGACCCGCAACAGGTTATAGTGTTGGTTGTTTTGATTTAACTCAGACTTTTGTCGGAGGTGATGTTGGTATGGAAGCTGCATTTGAAACTACTCCAAACTCTACAGCTAATACTGCTAATGCTTATGGTTTTTCCGCTACTAAGAACCCTGTAGTTGGTGATGGTGATATGAGTTTATATCTAATGGGTCTTAGAATGGATGCTGGAGTTTTCTTATATATAGTTGGAGATGATGGATCCGAAGCAAACAGTTCTAGTATGGGTGCTTTCACAGTTGATGATACATACACTATAAGATTTAGTTATGTTAGTCCAACCAACTTAAGAATATCTGCTTACAATCAAAACACTAGCACTGCGCTATATAACCAATCTATTGCTATAGCAAACCACAACAATTTAACATATTCATACTTCTGCTCAGGTAATAATTTTCTGTCCAGTGGAACTGGAACATATAAAGCAACATTAGATAACTTATTTTTCTCAGGACAAGTTTCAGGATTTAATACTACCACTGCATTTAATGCAACTTCTATAGAATTATCACCTCAAGATTTCACTATGACTTTGATTATGTCTGAAGGTTCTTTAGCTGAAAATCTTCCAACAGTTAATTTATACTACAATAATACATTTTATAATACAACTGAAACAAATCTTTCAGCAACTAGTTCATCGTATTTTAGTACACTTACTACTCCTGACGTGGCTGCTGCAACAAGTGTTCCACTCTTATGGGAAATAATTTGGAGCAATCAAACAACTAACATAACTAACACAAACACTTCACAAGAAACTCAATCAGTATCACCATTCCTATTTGACAACTGTACTACTGCTACATCTGAAACTATTAATTTCACCATTAGAAATGAAGCTAATCTTTCTATTATAACGGGAACTTCTTTCTCTGCGTGGGATTATATATTCCAAACACAATCTAAAAACTATTCAACACAACAGACTCCAGATCACTTATTCTGTATGGATCCTTCAGATGTATCTTTGGAAATTAATATGTCTATGGAATATGAATCAACAGGATTTTCTCAAAGAACACATTTCTTAAGAGATTTGACTTTAACTAACACAACACAGAACTTTGATATATACTTACTCAACACAACAGACTCTAAGGTATTTGTAGCAACGATTCGAGACTCGGGATATGATCCTGCTCCAAATGCACTTATACAAGCTCGTAGATTCTATCCTGATGAAAACATATATCGTACGGTAGAAATAGCTGAAACAGACTCAGATGGTGTGGCACTACTTCACTTAGACGGTTCTGGAGATGTTATATACAGATACATAATTGAAGATGAAAATGGTGATGTTGTTTTCACTTCAGCAGATACAAGACCTTTCTGTGAGACTTCGTCTTGTGAACTATTCTTCTACACACAAGAAGATAAGACAAACCCATTTGAACCTTTTGAAAATATCACAGGATTATCTTATAGTTTAACTTATGCTAATCTAACTAAATTATTCACATACACTTGGACAGATACAACGGGAGACGTTACAAATGCACGGTTACTTGTAACAAACATGAGTTCAACATCAAGCAATGTTGTATGTGACGTGAACACCTCAGCAGCTTCAGGAACTCTAACATGTAATTTAACTACAAGTGGATTTGGTGACTTTAGAGCAGATGCCTTTGTATCAAATCCTTCAGAGACTTTAGTAACAAGAATATTGGTTAGTGTGGTTGATTACTTTGAAACTTTTGGAGATGAAGGTGTGTTCTTAACTGCATTACTTGTTTTATCTTTGTTTATGATAGGTGTATGGATTGGAAACATACCTGCAGGACTTCTCTTTGGAGTCTTTGGACTGTGGGGTGGACACTTAATTGGATTCATTGGAATCGGAATAACTTCAATAGCAAGTGTAGCCTTCTTGGCTATATTAATAATCACAAAGATGGTGAGCAAATAAAATGGCACAAATGCTACCGAGCGACATAATACCGATGTTGGCTGTGTTCAGCCTAGCTGTAATACTCAGCTCAGTATATGTTGGAGGCATAAACGATGCTTACGACATGACAATTGATACTGGTTGGGAAGATACTTATGACAGCTTAGATACTGCTGCGTCACTATCGGAAGACATTGAAGATGCAACTAACACCGATCAACAAGGATTGATACCTGACGCAATAGAACTAATGTGGACTGGAACAATCAATGTTATCAAACTTGTATTTAATTCATTATTCACGTTTAGTGAGATAGTAAGTAATGTATTGGAGGATCTAGGCGTTGATGATAGTGTAGCAAATCCTGTTGGAATTGCTATAAATGCAATCCTTGTAGGAATGATTGTATTTGCAGTAGTATCATCCGTACTAAAGAGAAACTTATAATGGCATACGATTACCCAACAAACGTCAGCACATTTAGCGGCTTTGCTAGTTACATTAATGGTGTAACTTGTGTCGGAGGCTCTGCAGGTAGCTGTGGATGGTTCTGGTCACTAATGGTTGTAGGAATATTCTTAATATCAATGATAGGTTTTAGTTTATTTAATACTAAGGAAGAAGCAATTACTGCAAGTGCGTTTATATGTTTGGTCTTCTCAGGATTACTAAGAATCATTGGGTTAGTTGGCGATACATTACTATTTGTATTTGTAATAATGCTGGCTGCTGGATTAATGATGATGCACTTACGAGGCAGAGGAAGATAAGGAAGATGGAAGAAAAAGAACAAGTATTCGACGATGATAGAGCAATCAGAGAGTTGATGAACTTTAAGTTCATCATCAATCTACAGATAAATGACTGCAGACGAAAGCTCGCTTTAGTAAGAACTGTTGATGATGCAGAGATAGCTCAGTACATGGTTGACATGTTAGAATCACTTCTAGTTATCAAGTTAGACAAGAAGTATGAAACAGCAAAGTTTGAGCTGAATGATATATTCAAATTCAAAGTTAATAAACTTAATACTGCTCAAACAAAAGACCCGCACACAATGATGGTCTTGAAGAAAGACTTTTCTATGGCACAGTTCCGTCTGCTTATGGAGCTCAGTGCAAGAACAGGTCTGACAACTGTAAGGGAAGTAGAAGAAGAGATAGATTAAAATGTCACAAGGATTGTTTGTCACATACATCAAGAGAAGAATAGCCAGAAACAAAAACTTTCTGGGTTGTTTTGTTGGTGAGACAGGAAGTGGAAAGAGTTATGCAGCCTTAAAGCTAGCTGAAGCCATTGACAGATCCTTCACAGTCAAACGAGTTGCTTTCAATACTATTGATTTTCTAAAGATTGTTAATAAGTGTAAGTCAGGACAAGTTGTTGTGTTTGACGAGATGGGAACTGACAAAGGTTCTGGAAACCGTGAGTGGAACACAAGAACAAACAAGGTATTGAACTACATCACACAGATATTCAGACACAAGAACTTAATCATTTTCTACACAGTTCCAGATATAACTTTCATTGACAAACAACAGAGGAAGTTGTTTCACATGTTATTCATAACTGCAGGGATAGATACAAAGCGAAAACTGGTGAAACTGAAGCCACTTATTGTTTCTCCTGCTAGAACTTTTGACAAGACATATCATATATACCCAAATATTCATCATAAAGAGCTAGGGTTGGTTAAACTCAAAAGGCTTGCAGTTGGTATGCCTTCAGAAAAACTAGTATCTGATTATGAAACTGTGCGTTCAGCATTCACAAAGTCTTATTATAGTGAGGTTGAAGCTGAATTTCAGCAAGATATTTTGGGTGACAAAAAGAGATCGTTAAAAGACCGACAAAGAAATGCTTTAGTCTTACTTCAAAATACTAAGTTCTCAAACAGTAAGATTGCAAGACAACTTGGTTGTGCTTCAACAACTTTGAACAAAGATATAAGACTACTCAAAGACGCTGGCTACAAGATCCTTCCTGCGAAGGAAAGAGTTATAGTTGGTTAGAACTGGTCTTGGTCATCAATCTTTCTTTGTAGTCTATTCATCTTGAACTGAATTCCCTTCAGAAGATTTTCCATTTCCTTTCCGACTTTCCAGAATCTACTTCCAGATATAAAGCCAGCAATGAAACAAAGAACGCCCAATAGACCGCCCAAAAAGAATATCCATGCACTCATTAGTGATTCAATCATTCTATTACATTACCTCTCTTTTTTTCTTGTTCTTCAAACTTGTCGTACCACTTGTCGTTTAAGATCCGTTTCATCACTTTAGCACGGTTGTTGACCATGAACTGTTTGCCAAAAAGTGTCTTTGCCATTTGGAACTTCTGTTCAAAGAAGAAACTGAAATTCCAAAGTTTATCTTTAATAGACTCTTTGTTCCACTGCATTTTTAGTTTTGAATACTTGTTCTTGTTTTTCTTATTTCTACGTCGTGCCATTTAGCCACTCCATATTTAATTTATTTGACATATCAACCATTCTATTTGGGTCAGTACATATATAACCTTCGTTCATACATTGGCTGCAAGGATTTTCAAAGCATTCGATCTTCTCAACCATAACATACAAACAACCAGATAAAATAAGTCCAACCACTACAAGTGTTCCATAGAATAGCCAAAACTCTTGTTGTTTATTCATCTTCTTTCTCCTTCATAAACTTCTCCCTATCTGACTCAAGCTTTCTTATCCCTTTAGCTCGAAATGTTTTTTTGTCTTTCATACTACAAAACTCATAACCTTCATCGGGTTGAAGAACCTCCTGAGTAGTTCTGCATGACCAGACTTAGCGATCATTTCTAACTGACCTTCTATTGCAAATACAATGACAAAGAAGCCAATGATTGTGAAGAGTAATCTGTATTTGTTTTTCATAAAATGTTTGCCTCCCTGACGGCTCTCTTCATCTCCTCGTCAGAAGGTGTTGTGTAGTGCTGCTGGATCACTCGCAGGGAATCATTGACAATCCGTTG
>Ga0233413_10000679_pt1 | contig 15870 bp, 13 predicted proteins | sample Na_anoxic_6_MG_FD_189019 | JGI IMG/M metagenome (GOLD analysis project Ga0233413, IMG submission 189019) | Seawater microbial communities from Saanich Inlet, British Columbia, Canada - Na_anoxic_6_MG | ecosystem: Environmental > Aquatic > Marine > Inlet | place: Canada: British Columbia... | reverse complement strand
CGGCTTTCGCCGGAATGACAATATTGAGGTATTTAATTGCCGGAGTAATATCTTCCTATATTTTGAAGATCCCCGCACATGGTGCGGGGGAAGTGGAGGGTTAACGCGGGGATGAATTGAATAACAGTGACTTAATGGGAAGAGACAGGCAACAGGCAAATGAAGACAGAAGGCAGGCATATAAGAGAACAGTTGACGAGACGCGATCTTTCTCAATCTCAGTTCCGTTAGCCCTTTCTCTCCTCGAACTCTTTTAAGGAATCCTGCCTCTCTTTTGTGAAAACACAGGCAAGACATCCCTCAACTTCATAGTCCATTAATGCTTCAAGACTGACTTCACCTCTTGCCATATTGAGGCCCTTTTTAATTATCTTAATGGAAAAAGAAGAATTTTCCGCAATTTTTCCTGCCATTTCCCTGGCCGTATCCATAAGTTGATCAAGAGGGACAGCTTTATTGACCAGACCTATTCTTTCAGCCTCTTTTCCGTCTATATATTCCGTTGTGAAAAGGAGTTCCCTGGCCTTTCCAGGGCCTATCAAATCCTGCACCAGTCTCATCGCTCCCCCGGTTACCGAAGAGGTAACTCTCGCTTCGGGGGATCCGATCTTTGCGTTTTCAGCTGCTATCCTAATATCACAGGCAAGGCTTAATTCATATCCTGATCCTAACGCATAACCATTAATGGCAGCTATTATCGGTTTCTCAAACCGGATAATCTTTCTTGATGTCTCCTGTAATTCAACGAGGTAGTCCCGATAGTCTTCTATGCTTCTATCCTTTGAGTCCTTTAGGTCCGCACCGGTGGAAAAGGCCCTTCCTTCTCCTGTAATTATCAGGACTTTTATCTTCTCATCACGCTTGACATCCTCCAGAGCCTCCTGGAAATCGAGCCATAGCTGTTTATTCATGGCGTTCAAGACCTTGGGTCTGTTCAGTTTTATTGTGGCAATTCCTTCTTCTTTTTCATAAATAATGCATTCAAATCCCATTTTATTCTCCTTTATCAGATTTAAAAGTCAGTAAAAACATATTAAACAAGATAAACAGAAATGAGGCAGTTTTCGCAAGGTCAAGAAAGATGCGAAAAATAGCCATTTATGGATGGGCACCAACTGGATTTATATCGTATCTATCCTGTTTATCCTGTCTAAAAAATCAATCAGCTTAAGATAATACGGGAATCTACAATGGATATACCTTTTTCATGGACAATTACAGGGTTTAAGTCAATTTCTTCAATCTCTGCATGGTTTATTGCGATTTCAGAGAGTATGGCCAGAAGTTTCTTTATGGCATTAATATCTTTTGGTTTTCCCCCTCTTATTCCGGTCAAAACTTTGTAACCTTTTATCTCTTTGATCATCGCATCAATATCTTCCTCAGACAGGGGGGCAACCCTAAAGGAGACATCTTTAAGGACCTCAACAAATATCCCTCCGAGGCCAAACATAATAACCGGTCCAAACTGGCGATCCCGTATCATTCCGATAATACATTCCTGGCCTTTTTCAGCCATGGGTGAGATAAGCGTTCCGTGAACACGTTCTTTAGTTGTCACCTTGCCGGCATTGCTTATTATTTCCCTGAAGGATTTCTCAACATCCTTTTCATTTTTGAGGTCAAGCTTGATACCACCTGCATCTGATTTATGGATAATATCCGGACTGACCACCTTCATGGCCAATGGACAGGACATTTTCCTGGCCGCCTCAATGGCATCCTCAGGACTATGAGCCAATATCGCCTCTGGAAGGGAGATCCCATATTCCTCAAGTAGAGCCCTTGATTCTGTCTCCAAAAGGTTTGACCTGTTTTCATCTAATGCTATCTTAAAGAGCGCCTTCACTGCCGGTCGTTCTTTGGCCGTACTTGACGGGATATTCATCCCGCTGATTTTCTTTTGATTCACGGCAAATTTCATAAGAGTGCCGAGACACCGGGAAGCACGGTCCGAGGATTCGATGACCGGTACACCGGCGGTCTTTAATATATTAAGGGATTCGATATCTCCTCTGGCAAAGCTTGTATGGACAAAAATGGGTTTTTCGTGTTTTTTCACTAAATCGGTTAGATCCCGTGAAGTCTGTTCCTCTATCTCAGCCACATGAGGAGCAATAATATCTTTAAATCCGCCAAAAAAACCTGTTATATATACGCCATCTACCTGGTCATCTTCCACACAGACCTTTACACATTCGGTGATCATGTGAGGATTTTCTTCGGCTGTTCCACCATAATCAACGGGGTTGCTGGCCGGCATACCCTCGAGCAGAAAAGGTCTCATTTTTTCTTGTGTCTCTTCAGAAAGAACAGGGACCTCCATGCCGAACAGTTCAGCATTATCTGCCGCGACAGAATTATCACCTCCACCTTCCGACAAAATTGCCACACGATTTCCCCCGGGGAGAGGGCAATTGCAAAAAATCTCTGCTATATCAAATAATTCATCCACATTGGATACCCTCACAATGCCGGCCTGTCTGAACGCCGCATCCACAATAATGTCATCACCTGCCAAAGAGCCTGTATGGGAGGCGGCGGCCCTGGCACCGGCCCCTGATCTCCCCACCTTTAAGGCAATGACCGGCTTCTTCTTTACAGTCTCTCGAACGACTCTGACCAGACTGTTTCCTTCCTTAATCCCTTCGAGATACATCATAATGGCCCTGGTGTCAGGGTCATCCTTCAGGTATTCGATATATTCATGAAAACTAACGCCTATGGCATTTCCAACACTGATTATTTTACTGAAACCCACACCTTTCATCCTGGCATAATGTGTCAGTGAATCAATCACATTTCCACTCTGGGCAAGAACAGAAACCGATCCTTTTTCGAGACGCGGTACCCCTAAAAAGTTCATTTCGGCTGATGCACTGAACATGCCGCTGCAATTAGGGCCTATCACATATGTACCAGTCCTGGCAGCCTCATTCAGAACTTCTGCCTCAATCTTTTTCCCATCTTCTCCAGTCTCCCCAAGCCCTGCCGTAATAATAATGATTCCCTTGGCACCCATTTTAACACTGTCTGCGACAGCAGACACGAGAAACCTGGGGGCTACAACAATCATAACCAGGTCAACTTCTTTATCAATCTTAGTAATATTTGGATAGGCCTTTCGTCCGAAAAGCTCGGATCTTTTAGGATTTATCAGATAGACATCGCCTTTGTATCCTCCCTCAAGGAGGCTTCTTGTTCTTCGTTCCGAGGCTTTGCCCGGCACTTCAGATGCGCCGATGACAGCAACCGATTGAGGATTGAATACCTTTTCCAATGATCTTTCCATTAATTCCCTCCGGAAACTTCCGTTAAAGTATTACATTTCACCAAAAAAGCCCCATATTCATAGCGGGTCATTTGTCCAGAAAATGGGGCCTTTATTTCAACGAAATATTAAATTTCTATGTTTTTTTTGATCGAAATGTGAGAACAGGCACAGGTGAATGGCGGATCATTTTTTCAGCAACCGAGCCGAGTAAGAAATGTTCCGGGCCAATACGCCCCTTGGCTCCTATAACAACTAAGTCAACATCCTCTTCTTCCACAATTTTCATTAGTGCATCGAATGGATGTCCTACCTTTAAGACAATTTTCAACTTTTCCCTGGGGAAGCCACTATCTATTACGAATTTATCCAGATCCGCCACCCGCGCCTCTTCGATATCCTTTACGTAATTCTTGGTATCAACCTCATATCCCATCGATTCTATTTTACTTATGGCTTCCACATCACGAACATTAATAACGTTGGCTACAATCAATTGGGCATTTAGATTCATAGCCAGCTTAGCAGTATAATTAAATTTAGCCTCCGAGTAGTCAGTAAAACCGATGGCAACCATGATTTTTTTTATCTCACTCATAATTTCTCCTAATATTAAATTCTCAAGGATTCAGATCTTTAACAGCGAGGGCCCGATAGGCTTTTCTGAGAACCCTGCGGTCAGTATAGTGATAGCCCCTTTGAAAGTTGTAAACCACAGCGGTAATATTTTTCTTCTCAGAAGACCAGACCCATCCGCAACTCAATTTGATCTGGGAAACGATCCTAACCTTTTGGCCACAGTCCGTTTCATAACCCTTATAACCCTTATCTCTAACATAAAGACTTTGAAGTTCTTTTAGCGTGGGCAATCTCCAACCGTCTCTCTTTTCAGCAGACAGGCTGTAAGGGAAGGTATATTTGACCCAGCGCTCTGCGCTTTTCCAATCAACATCTCCCCTGGTATCCTCTTTGCCCCACATCACGCCCAAAAGGTGATCCGTCACTGTGCCATCACTGTTATCTGTAAAACGTTTATCTGCCAGGATCGGGTGGAAGCTGAAAAAAAGGCAAATGGTCACGATGCTTAGAATCCATACTGTTTTCTTGAACATCTTTTCCTCCTTACTTAGATACGATACCAAAAACCCGTTAACACCTTAAGCAGGGACAGCAGCCTTTGGGATCCTCTGGCGCTGCAAGAGATAAACCACACCATATATGGCCAGACCGATCAGATACATCCAATAACGTTGTTCATGCGGTACTCCAAACAAGCTTGCAATTGCATCAGGACGCATCAGGGCGAATGTTATTACCAGCAGTATAATTATTTCATAAAATCTGGTCTTAACCACAAACCAGCCCTGCGTAGCTGAGGCAAAGGCAAAGTTCCCGAGGCATGTCATGATAAAGATCAATATCCCCTGAGGCCAACTGAAGACATTGTGCAGTATGAGATCGGTATTAAAAATAAACATAAAGGGTAAAATAGCTGTCCGGATATCATACATAAACCCCTGAAGTCCGGTTGCAATTGGCGGTGATTTTGCAATGGCTGCCGCTGCATAAGCAGCGAGACCGACAGGCGGTGTGTCATCAGCTAAGATCCCGAAGTAAAAGCAGAATAAATGGGCAGCCATGAGGGGAACGACAAGACCCATGTCACCTCCCAATTCCACAATCACGGGTGCGGTGAGAGAGGCCATAACAATATAGGTTGCCGTGGTTGGGAGCCCCATGCCGATGATCAGGCTGGCAATAGCAGTAATGACCAGTAGTAAATACACGTTGCCGCCGGAAATGACGCTAACGACCTCGGTGATAAGTCCCCCTAATCCCATGGCTACTACACCAACAATAATACCTGCAGAGGCCGTGGCCAAGGCAACGGAACACATATTTCTTGCACCGGCAGCCAAGGCGGAAAAGATGTCCACAATCCCCTGTTTGAAGGCCGGGGCAAGAGGTTGCTTGTTTTTGAAGGCCACTACTGCATGTTGAAAGAACATGATGGTCGCCATAACCCAGATGGCATGAAAGGCCGCTAATTCAGGGGAATGTCTGACGATGATCAACTCATAGAGCAGCATAAACAGAGGAACGAGATAGTGAACACCACCTAACAAGGTCTTGAAAAACTGAGGCAGTTCTTTACGGGTTAGACCCTTAAGTCCGAGCTTGGATGCCTCAATATGGGTAATATAAAAGAGGGCAGCATAGGATGCAAAGGCCGGTACTGTAGCGGCCTTGATGACCTCGACGTAAGGGACATTTACATATTCGGCAATAATAAAGGCGGCCGCTCCCATAATAGGGGGAGCTAATTGGCCGTCTGTGCTCGCTGCTACCTCAATAGCAGCGGCCTTTTTGGCCGGATAGCCCACCTTTTTCATCAAGGGGATGGTAAAGGTGCCTGTTGTGACGATATTGGCAATACTTGATCCCGAGACCAGACCGGTCAGCCCGCTGCCCATGATCGCTGCCTTGGCCGGCCCCCCCTTGAACCCGCCTAAGAGACTCAAGGCTAATTGAATAAAATATTTACCTGCACCGGCCTTGTCTAACATGGCTCCGAAAAGTACAAACAGAAATACAATTGTGGCAGATACATCCAGGGGGATACCATAAATCCCCTCTGTTGACATGGTCATCTGGCCGATAAATCGATTTAGAGAGACACCTTTAAAGGCGATAACATCAGGCATATATGGCCCTAAAAAGGCATAAGCACAAAATAATGTGGCAATGATGGACAGGGCCGGTCCGATTACCCGGCGGGAGGCCTCTAACAAGACGATCAGCAGGATAATCCCAATAGCAACATCTCGGGCAACAGGGGAGCCATATCGTGCATTGATTCCTGCGTAGTCTAAGGCAATATAAAGAGCTGAAAGACAGGCTATGAAGGCAATAACAAAATCAAATACAGGGATTCTGTTAGTGGCGGAGAGGAATTTGAGACCGAAACGAGGTTTTTTGAAAAACGGATAATTCAAAAAAACTATCAAAAGGGCAAACCCTAAGTGAATAGCCCTGATAAAGACCGTGTCCAGGATAAGCCAACTTGCGATGGAAAGCTGGTAGCAACTCCAGATGACGGCAATAGTGGGAATAACCCATTTCACAACTCCCTTCGGTCTTCTTCCCATCCCTTCTTCTTCGTCGGCCATTTTCTTTGCTATTTCGAGACCATCTTTCTTTTCTTCTATTTTGTCATTCATTTGGGTCTCCTATCCTCGGTGTGCTCATTTCTCTTTTGATAATTGTGGGGGGCAGAGATTTATACTGCCCCCCACATATTACTTCGGCAATTAAATATCTCAATATCGTCATTCCGGCGAAAGCCGGAATCCAGAAGGGTACTGGATGCCGGATCAAGTCCGGCATGACAGAGTTAGACTATCTAATTGCCAGGTTAATACCTGATTTAAAGTTATTATTTCAGACCCGCTTCTTTATAATACTTCATGGCACCCGGATGGATCGGTGCGCTCATGCCCTCTAACATATTTTTCTTGGTAAGTACGGCATAGGCTGGATGAAGTTTTTTAAAGGAGTCAAAATTTTCAAAGACCTCTTTTGTGATTGCGTAAACCACCTTATCAGGAACCTTGGCAGAGGTCACAAAGGTCGCTTTTACACCAAATGTCGGTGTGTCTCCTTTATTGGTGGATGATGGATACATTTTTTTCGGAACAAATGCCTTTGCATAGTAGGGATACTTTTTTAGAAGTTTGTCAACGCCGGTAATCGGCACAAAGTGGACCTTTCTTGCACCTGCACAGGCTTCCTTGATGGAACCACTGGGATGGCCAACGGTATAGAAAAAGGCATCAATTCGACCGTCCTGGAGAAGTCCGGCGGATTCGGCAGCTTTGATTCCCTCTGCCTTCATGTCTTTTTCATAATTAATACCGGCATTTGTTAATGCATCAATAGAATTCTGTCGCTGACCGGAACCGGGGTTACCGATGTTTACTCTCTTGCCTTTTAAATCCTGGATAGTCTTGATTCCGGCATCATCAGCAGCCACAAGGGTAATTGATTCCGGATGGATGGTAAAGACCGCCCGCAGGTCCTTTTGTTTACCCTTGTCTTTCCATTCTGCAAGACCGTTAATGGCCTGAAATTGCCTGTCAGACTGGACCACACCAAAGTCCAGGTCACCAGCCATTACTGCGTTGACGTTAAATACAGATCCACCTGTAGATTCGACCGTGGCCCGGATGCCATATTCTTTACGTTTCTTATTGACAATCTTGGCAATGGCGCCGCCAGTGGGATAGTAAACACCGGTAATACCTCCGGTACCTATGGTGACGAAGGTTGTCTTTGCTTCAGCACCCGTAGGCAGTGAACCCATAAAAAGTACCATTCCGAATAATAATGCCACACCAATAATAAAAAATTTCTTCATTGTATTCTCCTTTTTCTTAGTTACTAAAGTTAATAACAATACGGTTTGATCTTCATACAAACAAAGCTTTCTGGTTCTTTCTCCCCTCCTTTCCAATATATAAAATTTTAAGAAGCCTCCCAGGCCATCGACTTGAGCCACCTCGAGACCTTTGCAAAACGCCCCCTTTTGGCCAATCTCAGCATCAGACTCAAATTTCAATCCTCGAAATATTCAATATATGGATGCCTGTCCCGTTCTATCTTAGCGGGGTGGTTGAAATTTTCGACTTGACCTTGACCAAAATCGAACATTTTTCAAAGGTCTCAATATACTATTTTGCTGCGAAGACAGTAAGTTGTTCAGGATTAAGTCAAAGTTATGTTTAATATTAACCTGGCAACTAAATAGTCTAACTCCGTCATGCCGGACTTGATCCGGCATCCAGTACCCACCTGGATTCCGGCTTTCGCCGGAATGACAATATTGAGGTATTTAATTGCCGGAGTAATATGATAATTTTACTGTGAAATGCCTTTGATCTATGCCCCCTTAAAGCGGATCTGTGGGAACTTTCTTTGTCCGGATTCAATCTTACTTTGACGTTTTTCTGACAAGTTGTAAATTTCAACTGAAAGATATTGAAATGACTATAATAAACGCCTAATGTTCAAAAGTCCCGAATTCCTGAAATCCTTTTCCTCTGGAGACAATAGCAACGATCAACGTATTTAGTAGACTGATTAGGATCAGTATAGAATTTAAAGACAGGTATATATACCTGTCTTTTTCCATATTTGCCTTTTCGTTGTCAAGAAAAAAACACAGGTTTTGCCCTTTTTGATGCCACAACAATATAAACCTGGCAATTAGATAGTATAGCTCCGTCATGCCGGACTTGATCCGGAATCCAGTACCCTCCTGGATTCCGGCTTTCGCCGGAATGACAATATTGAGGTATTTAGTTGCCAGGTTAATATTAAGACCGTACATTCAGGAAGTGAATAACGATCCCTGTACTTCATCAATTTTGATATCTAATTTCTCCTCTTCCGGGAGAATTTTTGCTTTTAAAAAGTACCGTTCAAACATTCGATTGAACTCTGTCCACTCCCCTTCCTTCCGGTCCCTTTCCATATAGCGGCCCAAACCGTTTATCTTGGCATCTAAATCGTCGATCAGATGCAACGCAAATGCCTCTAAAAATTTTGGTCTTTTTGGAGAACCGAATTCATAGCTGCCATGGTGGCTGAGAATTAAATGTTTTAAGCGAACGGCAAGCTCCCGGGGAAAATTCTTTATTACACGAAGCTTTTCATCCACCATCATAGTACTCAGCACCACATGGCCAATCAGCCTGCCTTCATTCGAATAGTCGATTTTAAGACCAAACTTTAGCTCTCTTATCTTTCCTGTGTCATGTAGAAAAGCCCCTGTAATCAATAGGTCCCTGTCCAGCTCTGGATAGTGCTCTGCAACCTGTCCTGCCATCCGGCAAACAGAAAGTGTGTGCTCCAAAAGACCCCCGAGGTAGCCATGATGAAAATTCTTGGCCGCGGGCGCCTTCCTGAACAGAGAAACAAACTGTCGATCGCTTAAAAAACTGTCATTGAGTGCCCTCAAATGGACATTCTTTACCCCTCTTATGATTGCCCTTAGAGATTGCATCATTCCTGAAATATCCTTTGGGCCCGATTCAATGAAAATATCAGGATCCAGATCACTTTTAAGGATCTTCAGGTCTGAAATTGTGATCTGGATTTGGCCCCTGTAGGAACTGATAGACCCCTCTACTTCAATGATCTCCCCCTCATGAAAGAGGGAAGAAAGCCGTTCCGCCCCCTCCCATACTCTACCCTCCATTTCTCCGGTTCGGTCGGCCAGTGTCAGGCTGAGAAAAGGGTCTCCCTTTCGCGTTGTTCCAAGTCTCTTTTGTTTAACGAGGTAACAGTCCTTAACAGTTTCATCCTCTACAATATCCTTGATCCAGTGGTGGGGATGTTTTTCCATATTCATTTTTTTGCCTTGCAAATACCTGTAGCTTTAGTCATCAAAATCCCCTGCCGGGCCTTTGTCCGTATTAAGGCTGGCTGCCCGCTCACGGATCTTTTCCTTTGTCCACTCTGCAGGATCTTCAATCCGTGCGGTCTTAGGGCCAAGGTCATAAGAGCCGGACTCGATAATCGCCTCAATGGCGAGGGGCGCTGTGTCCCCGGCATTAAAGACATTGGTCAGCAGTTCATAAATAAAATCTTCTACCCCTTTTACCATCCTTTCCCTGACATCACCGGGCTGCCCTAACAGGCTGTTTTCAAAGGGAAGGTTGAGTTTCTTGTAATTCCCGCCTTTAATGTCCTTAGATCTGGCGTACTCAACCATCTCGGCCCACACCCCTCCTGTTACCCCCAAGTCCGCCACCTTAATGAATTCACCGTTTTCGTCTAATTGAGCATTGCCGTAGTCATTGACTTTCACGCCCCAGCTAATCATCTGGAGGGCAGTTGCCACGTTTGCCTTTGTGGTATTGGTCTTTTGGGTTATATTTCTGAGACGGTCGGAATTATTTCCTGAGGTCCCATGCTGTGCCCCCGATACTTTGTATTTGGCAAGGGCATTGTGGATTTCTGATGTCAGGGGAACCTGGATGCCCGCATCACTCTCTTCAATACCGTGGGTAGTCCCATTGTTTAAGGCAATCCAGTCAGGGAAAATGTCACAGGCATTAAGTCCCTGAATCAAAAATAATGCCTCTTCTACAGTTGAAAGACCTGATTTTCCTTTTATTTCGCCAACCTCTGTCTCATATCCTGCCCAATCCGGTAAATAAGGCTTAAGGGCAATATTGGCGAGGAGGTTCTGATCGTCCGGCAGGTGTGAGGCATCAATGGCAATGGAAGTGACACCTGCATCAAAAAGCGACGGGATTTCTATCTTTCCTTTTTCGACGTCCTGGTCACTCTTGATGCCATAATGGTCAACGTGGATGGCTACAGGCACAGTAATTCCCTGCTCATTCATAATAGCATCCACCTGCCTTGCCAGGTTCCAGAAATTGACCGCACAGTAAGCGCTTGCACCCCCCTCTGACTTTGCAATCTCAATAATAATAGCTGCATTTGCCTTCTGGGCTGCACCAAGTGCCCCACGAATAACAAAGTGGTTTCGCCCGTTGGCCGCAATGGTCATGGCATTCCCCTTTTTTATCATGGCCCGGTCTATCACTTTGCCGCTTACAATCAAGGCCCTGGAATTTGGGAACAATCGAACATTATTAGGTGAACGACCAATTTTAAGTGCTTTTTCAAATTCAGCAGATACTTTTGCCATATTTATTCCTCCCTTATAAATGAAAATTTATGATTGAAGATTGATGATTTCGTATTGAATGACATTCAACTTTTTGTCTTATCTCTCACTATTCACTTTCGTAGACACTATTCAATCGTCAATCCTATGTATGTGGTTCCACAATAACCTTTATGCACTCGTGTTCCATAGGAGAGGAGACTGCCTGAAATCCCACAGGTGCCTTCTTCATGCTCAATCTGTGAGTGATAGTCTTTTCAACCTGGACTTTCCCTGCCCGGATTAGCTTAAGTGCCGTATCACAGTCATACGGAGCACCTGCATATGTGCTTGTAAGGGTTATCTCCGTTCTCCAGAAAAGATCATTAATAGCGGCAGGGATGGTTGCACCCTCTGATGCTCCGGCAAAGAAGAGTACTGTTCCGCCCTTCTCAACAGCCTCAAGCGCGAGAGGGATAAATCCGTCAAAACAGATGATTACAAGATCCGCAAGACGCCCTCCATTTGCTTCTCTCAGTGAACTGATTAACATATTATCTGCTTTCAGGGCAAGATCGGCACCCATCTGCTCGGCCTTTTTCAGGCGAAACGGAATAGAGTCTGCTGCTACTACCAAACCCGCCCCGAGGGCTCGAGCCAAACTGATATGGAGCAATCCGGATATTCCGCTTCCCAGTATCAACACGGACTGTCCAGGTCTCAACCTTGCATTTTTTTGACCTCTCAAGACACAGGCAAGAGGTTCCATAAAAGATGCTTTTTCGCAGGAGACACCCTGGGGGATGTGAAAGACCCCCCGATCCACATTGATTGCAGGGATTCTGATATATTCCGCAAAGCCCCCTGGATGAAAGTGGGTGCCGGCAAGCAATGTTTCACAAACTGTGTGGTGCCCGTTGAGACAATAATGACATGTGTTACATGGCACATGGTGGGTTGCAGCCACTCGATCTCCTGGTCTGAATTCCCTCACTCCCCCACCTACATCAATAACTTCTCCCGCCACTTCATGTCCCAGGACAAGGGGTACCTTATCGCGCCTGTACCACTCCATTACATCGCTCCCGCATATCCCGCTCGCTAAAACCTTCATGAGCATTTCACCGGGGCCTATTTCAGGCACTGACATCTCTTTAACGCGTACATCCCTGTTGCTGTAATACATCAGGACATCCATAGTTCTTTTGCTCAATTATTCTCCCCTTTCTTTAGTGTTTTAAAAAGGTCAAATGCCTGTTTTGGCGTCAAATTGTCGTGGATAACACTATTCAGTGCTTGCATCATGGCCGCCGGGTGAGGGTTTTGCCAGACATTTCTTCCTAAATTAACGCCAATGGCCCCCTTCTGCATGCCGTCATAGACAAAGTCAAAAACCTCTAACTCTGTCTCACATTTGGGGCCACCTGCAATAACGACCGGGACAGGACATCCATTCGTTACTTTGTCGAAATCTTCACAGTAATAGGTCTTCACAATTCTTGCGCCCAACTCAGCGGCAATGCGGCAGGAAAGAGCTAAAAACCGGGAGGTCCTTTTGTCAAGCTCTTTGCCGACTGCGGTTACCGCCATGACCGGGATGCCGTAGTCTTCGCATTCATCAATTAAGAGGGACAGGTTCTGAAGCGACTCCTTCTCATAATCACTCCCTACAAAAATGGAGATCCCGACTGCCGCCACATTGAGGCGTATCATTTCTTCAACAGAGGTTGTTATCACTTCGTTGGCCAGGTCTTTACCTACCACGCTGGTTCCCCCTGAGACCCTCAAAATAATGGGGGTCTGGATATCCGGATCAATTGATGCCCGAATCACACCACGGGTGACAAACAGCCCGTCGGCATATGGAATAAGATCACGGATCGTATCTTGTGGTCTTTCAAGACAACGCGTAGGCCCCTGGAAATAGCCATGATCAATAGGGAGAAACTGGCAGTGCCCATCAGGTTGAATTAGACGGGATAACCTGTTTCTCATCCCCCAGCCGAGGTTGTCTGATCCTTTAATCCATTTCTCTCTTGTGCCCCTTTCTTCTGGTGGCATTTCGTTCATATCTCTTGCCTCCATAAGTCCTTCTGCATCTGCCATATTTTTTAACCCTCCTATGAATGATGTCTTATAAAATAAACGAACTCTTGCTAACTATCAGTAAATTTTGGATATTAAGCCAACCATTGAACTTTGTCAAGAACGATCTGCGGTCAATTTTAAATGGATATCATGATAATGAATTATATTGAAGAACTTAAAAAGTTGGATTAATCTTATAGAATTAAGATCCCGTCAAAAAAGAGGTCCTTCCCATAATTCTTTTCCTGTGATTAGATGGTGATAAATGTTATGACCAAAAAAAACGAAAAAAATTTACCACCCTGTCTGATCTTTATTGATAAAGAAGGTCGCTGGTATCATAAAGGAGCCGAAATGATCCACCGTGATTTTATTCAGCTCTTTTATCAAAACATGGAGTATGATTCTACTGGTCGATATGTGATCAACTGGAAAGGAGAGCGCTGTTATGTGGAAGTTGAAGATACGGCTTTTGTAGTTCGAAGAGCCCTGTATCAGGAGGGAGACCAGGATCAAAACAGCCGGATAATTTTGTACTTAAGTGATGATACTAAAGAAGAACTAACCCCTGAAACAATTTATACAGGAAATAATAATGTTCTTTATTGTAGAGTTAAAGAGTGTGCCTTCCCCGCCCGGTTTAATCGTGCGTCCTATTATCAACTTGCCCAATATATAGAAGAGGAGAGCGGGGCTTATTATCTGTCCCTTAATGGGGATAAATATAAGATATTGATGACTACTCAGGATTAAGGAGTCGGGCATTACCGCGTTAGAGGGTAATCGAGAAAATTCTTGAAACATTAGAAAAGTACTTAGCGAGTGCTGTCCACAGGTGTTACAATCTCTATTTCTGCATTCTTTTTCAAATTCTCAAGCCATTTCTCAAAAAAGCGTTTGTGCTTTGCCTGCATCAAGGAAAAACGGAATTGCTGTTTCTCTTTCTGATATTTCTCTTTATCTATTCCCTCACTGGCCTCCCACCTGATAACAAAGGCGCCTTTCTCGTTTTCGAAAATTTTGTCCGGATATCTTTTATTCGTGTCAAGGCTGAATGCTGATTCATGCAGCGCCGGGGCATAACCTATTCCCGGGATGGAGTCCTTCCGTGAAAAGAAATTGGTCTCCTCAGACTTCAAATGTATGCTCTCTGCAAGCTTGTCCCAGGATTCTCCTTTATGCAGTTCGGCCAGGTAGGTTTCAGCTGCTTTCTTTGCTTCCTCTGCCATAAGATATGGGATATAATCCTTTTCTACTTTATCAACAACTTCCTTGAATTCCGGCAAGTAAGATGCTTTCCTGTCAGAAACCTGAAAGATATAAAACTTCCCTTCCAGTTCTATCAATTCACTTGTTCCGTTTTTTTCAAGGGAAAACAGGGATTGACGCAATTTTTTATCATCTTCAATACCTGGAATGTTTTCATCTTTGGAAATATAACCGGTGTGTTTTGCTTTAAGCTCATGTTCTGCTGCATACTTGCCAAGGTCTATGTCATAAGGCATTTGGTCAATAAGAGACAGGCCTTTTTCGTGGGCTAATTCCCCGCTGGTATTTGCAAACAAATTGTCAATGATTTGGTCGCGTACTTCATCCATCGTTTTTGTCTCGGCCTCTTTGATATCCTCCACCCAGATAATATGATACCCGAAGGGCGTTCGAACAAGATCACTGATTTCATTTATTTTCAGTTTAAATGCCGCTTCTTCAAAGGACTTGTCCATCTTACCTGCCGAAAAATATCCCAGGTCTCCGCCTCCTGACTTTGTGGGCCCTTCAGAGTATTCTTTTGCAAGGGCTGAAAAATCATCGCCCTGACGGGCTTTTTCCAGAACAGCCTCAGCTCTTTCCTTGACCTTCTTTTCTTCCTCCCCTGCTGCATCCCGGGCCAGTTTGAAGAGGATATGGCTGGCTTTTACCTGTTTCGGATGTCGGAAGATATCAATATTGAAGTCATAATAGTCCTTGATGTCCTTGTCTCCTATTTTTACCTGTGCCTTGAACACTTCCGGGTCAATTTCGAGATATGTAATTTTAACTTTCTCCGGTACTCTATATTTTTCTTTGTTTTTATCAAAAAACTTTTCCAAAGAAATCTGATCTAATTTAAGCGATTCCTTGAACTTGTCTGGTTTGAATTGAACAAAGTCGATCTTGATCTTCTCGTTGGAATAGGTGTAATAGTCCAAAATCTCCTGATCGGTCACCTCAATAAAGGAGAACAAAAATTGCTTCAGTTTTTTTTCAAGTAAGTCCTGGCCAATATCCGCCTCAAAATCTTCAGGATTCATGCGGTTACGGTTTAAAATCGACCGATACAGCCTTTTGTCAAATTGGCCGTTTACCTTAAAAGGAGGGTAATCCATTATAGCCTTCTGGGCCTCTATTTCTGTGACATCCAATCCCAGTCTTTTGGCCTCCTGACTGATCAATTTCCTGTTAATAAGATTGTTTAATGCCTTGTTTTTCAGATCAAATACTTTTATCAGATTGTCATTCCAGGCAGCTTTATATTGCCTTTGAAGTGCTTCAAGAAGGTCATAATAGGCCTTTTGGTACTCCTGACTACTGATCAGGTCCCCATTGACAAAGGCGATTTTCAATCCTTGTTTGGCTGTGAATGAATATCCAAAATAAAAGATAAATACCACCGCTATAATACCTATCAGACACTTAATCAGCCATGACTTGGCATGCTTTCTCATTATACCGAGTAACATTCAATAATTCTCCTTTGAAATACCAGTTATGAAATCTTTTCTTCAAGATGGTTTCTAAAAAATGATTCTTCCGTTTGTCATTTTGAGCCTCCGGCCTGCCCCTTTGAAGG
>Ga0233413_10000678_pt1 | contig 15875 bp, 14 predicted proteins | sample Na_anoxic_6_MG_FD_189019 | JGI IMG/M metagenome (GOLD analysis project Ga0233413, IMG submission 189019) | Seawater microbial communities from Saanich Inlet, British Columbia, Canada - Na_anoxic_6_MG | ecosystem: Environmental > Aquatic > Marine > Inlet | place: Canada: British Columbia... | reverse complement strand
AATTTCTGGTACAAAATTGTCTTGAAAGATGCGGATAGTTCTTTTTTTAGGTGTCCACTTTTAAATCATAAATCACTCAAAAACAGTCCACTTTTAATTTGTAACTGACACCAGATACTATAGTTCTTGATATTAAATCTATTATCAGCTAATTTAATTGGGTATCATGAATATATCACCTAACAAAGTAACAATTGATCTTTCTGCCTTGCAGGATAATCTTTTAACAATAAGGGAGTTAGTGGATAAAAAGACCAAAATCATGGGAATTGTCAAATCTGATGCCTATGGCCATGGTCTAATCCCCGTAGCCAGAGAATTAGAGAAAATTCACATTGATTCACTTGGTGTGGACTATCTTTCTGAAGCTATAAAACTAAGAAATGCAGGAGTTAAAATCCCAGTTGTAATTTTACTTGGAATAAACACACCTCAAGAGGCAAAGAAGGTGGCTAATTACAGCCTCATTCCTATTATCTATGATATGGGTTCTGCTAGAATGCTATCAGAGGAGGGGAAGAGAAGCGGAAGAGCCGTCAAGGTGTATCTAAAAATTGATACAGGTATGGGCAGGCTTGGTATTGACTTTCGTGAGACCGGTCTTTTCGTAAAACAGCTTAAAGAGATGAAGGGGATAAGAATTGAAGGTCTCTTTTCCCATCTTTCTTCGGCGGATGAACAGGATACGCTGTTTACAAATGCTCAGATCAAAAATTTTAAAGAAGCCATTTCTGTCAACCGCAGACTCGGGGTTAAACTCACCATGAATAGCCTTGCAAATAGTGCAGGAATTATGAGATATAAAAAGGCCCATTTTGATATAGTAAGGCCAGGTATCATCCTTTACGGTGGGCTCCCCTGCCCAGATTTTGTAAATCCCCCACCCTTACGGCATGTTATGGAATTTTGCTCCCGTGTTATGCAGGTAAGGACGGTTGAGCATGGGACTCCGATCAGCTATGGTCGAACCTTTTATACAGATGGATCAAGAAAGATAGCTATCATATCAGCAGGTTATGCTAATGGCATGAGCAGATCTCTTAATAACAAGGGCAGTGTGCTGATCCATGGTCAAAAGGCAAGGATTATAGGCCGGGTATGCATGAACCTGACAATTGCTGATGTAACCTCAATTAAAGGCGTAAAAAAAGGCGACAGGGCGTGCTTTCTGGGCAAAGAGAAAGGAAATATGATCACATCTGACGATATAGCTCGCTGGGCTGACACAATCTCTTACGAGGTTCTTTGCTCTTTAGGGAGCAGAAACAATCGGGAATATATAAATTGAAACTTGAAATTTGAAACCAGAAACTCAGTTTTCTTTATTCCCTACTGGCTATTTTTTGTTTCCTCTAATTTCAAGTTTCCCCGCCCACCTTGTCCCGCAAAGCGGGACGGGCAGGCAGTTTCAAGTAGGCCCAAATTAAGTACCTTGAAGGTTATATGTATGAAAAAGAAATTAACTAACATTCTTAACAATACCTTAGATCTCTGCTTTAGGGAGGGTTATCTAAGAAAGGTGTCCTTACCAGAGTTTGTTATCGAGGTTCCTAATAATCCAGACCATGGGCATTTCGCTACTAATCTGGCAATGATCCTTGCTGGAAAGCAGAAAAACTCTCCTCGAAATATAGCGGAAATAATAATCCAGCATTTAATAGACCATGATCACTTTATCTTGAAAGCCGAGATAGGTGGTGCTGGTTTTATAAATTTCTTTGTTACAATAGAGCGATGGTATGATCTCCTTTCACACGTTATTACTCAAAAGGATGATTATGGCCGCAACAACCTTGGGAAAAAGAAAAAAATAATGGTAGAGTTTGTTAGTGCTAATCCTACCGGCCCTCTCCATCTCGGCCATGGTCGCGGTGCAGCTTTAGGAGATACCCTCTGTCGGATTTTTGACTTTTGTGGGTATTATGTAAGCAGAGAGTTTTACATAAATGATACAGGCCAACAGATTAAGACCCTGGGAGAGTCCATTTATAGTAGGTGGAGGCAATTATCTGATCCATCTTATCCATTCCCTTCGGATGGTTATCAGGGAGACTACATCCAGGAATTGGCCACTGAGATCGCCCAGAAAACAAGATTAGAGAGCCTTGATGTTCATGATGCCATAGATTTATTGTCTAAGATGGGTAAAGATAAGATGTTAGGGGAGATAAAGGAAGACCTTGCCAATTTCAGGGTAAATTTCGATTATTGGTATAATGAAAGTGACCTTTACTCATCAGGCAAAATCGAAGATACAATCAAATTAATTAAAAAAAAGGGTATGCTGTTTGAAAAGGATGGCGCTCTTTGGATCAAAACCTCCTCTTTTGGTGACGATAAAGACAGGGTCATACGAAAGAAAGATGGGAACCTTACTTATTTTGCCACAGATATTTCATACCATCTTGATAAATGGGAAAGGGGCTTTAAAAGGGTAATAAATATCTGGGGCGCGGATCATCACGGTTATATAACAAGGGTTAAAGCAGCCCTTATGGCAGAAGGAATCCCGAAAGACTGGCTGGATGTTCTCCTTATTCAGCTGGTCAAGCTTTGGGAAGCGGGAGCTGAGGTGAAGATGTCCAAGAGATCAGGCAAATACGTCACCCTAAAAGAGCTTGTAGATGATGTTGGGGTAGATGCAGTACGGTTTGTTTTTCTTAGCAAGGATCATACCTCTCCCCTTGATTTTGATATAGACCTGGTCAAAAGAAAGGATAGTGAAAATCCAGTATATTATGTCCAATATGCCCACGCAAGGATCTGCAGCATATTTAGAAAGGCAGCTACTGAAAATATCTCGCTTCCTGAAAATCCTGGCCCGATCTATGAAAGGTTGGTTTTAGACGAAGAAATTGCCTTGATAAGGAAAATGGCTGAATTTCCTTCTCTCATAGAGGAAATTGCCAAAGAGTTAGCACCTCACAGGCTGACATATTACTTAGCAGAAATTGCAGGTAACTTTCACAGGTATTACAATAGACATAGGATCATCGGAAAAAATAAACACTTAAGCCAGGCTAGGCTTTTTTTATCCTTAGGTGTAAAGATTGTAATCAAAAACGGTCTCAGCCTTTTAGGCCTTAGTGCCCCTGAAATGATGTAGTGAACACATAATGGTTAATAAAAAACCCACTCCGAAGAAAGAAAAAAAGAGACACACCTTTCAATTCTCTTTCAGGTCCGGCTTTCTATTATCTATCGGGTTTTTCTTTATCCTGGGCTGGCTGTTTTTCCTGGGGATATTGGTTGGGAGAGGCTTGTTACCAAACTCAATAGAGAATTTTTCTTTTATTAAGAAGAAAATTGTGAAGAAAGAGACAGAGAAAAAAAATGATCATGTAAGCCCTATAAAAATAGATGAACTTAGCTTTTACAATCACCTCATTGACAAAAAAGAAAAGGCTAAGAAAAAGGCACCACCCGCCACTGTGTCGAAAAATCAGGTAAAAATAATAGAGAAAACAAAATTAGGGCAATTAAAACAGGAAATTCGTAGTTATAGCATTCAGGTAGCCGCACTCAAGGATAAGGCAAAAACGAAAAAAATGGTGGAGAGATTAACAAGATTGGGCTATCAGGCCTATTATTATCAAATTCTGATCAATGGTGAGATGTACTACAGGATTCGATGTGGCCCATTCTCTAACATAGGAAAAGCCAAACAATATGCCAAAAGGTTGGCCAATAAGGAAAATTTTAAACCATTTATTGTATATCCTAATAATGAATAACAAATAATAGTTCAGCCACAAAGACACCAAGTCCCTGGCCCAGACCTGATTTTCAAAGAGTGGGTTTATATCTACGGATATTGTAATCTTTACAAAGTATGATAATATTCCTGCGATGTCGCGCCAGGGCGGGCACCAGGATTATTATATAATTCTTTGCATATCATTTGTAATAAGTAACATAATCATTTCTTCGTGCCTTTGAGACTTAGTGGCTGCAATTATACCAAATAACAAGGAATGCCCATGCTGAGAAAAGCAAAAATTCAAGATGTAAAATCTATACACGCAATCTTAAACCATTATGCAGACCAGGCTCTCTTGCTCCCTCGTTCATTAAGTGAACTCTACGACCATCTACGGGATTTCTATGTTATAGAAAACAGCGAGGTAAAGGGAAATCTCTTAGGGGTATGCACCCTCAGTATATCCTGGGAAGATTTAGGGGAGATACGATCCTTAGCGGTTATTGAAGAAAGCCAAAAAAGAGGCCTTGGTTCTAAACTTGTTAAGGCGTGTCTTTCAGAGGCAGTTGAACTTGGCCTCAGAAAGGTATTTGTCTTAACCCTGATAACCGGTTTTTTTGCCCGCTTTGGTTTCAAAGTGGTAGAAAAATCATTACTGCCACATAAGATATGGGCCGATTGTCTAAAATGCCCGAAGTTTCCTGACTGTGACGAGATCGCAATGATTCTTGAACTATGATCGATCCTTTGTATTTTCACCGCTAAGGCGCGGGGGGCGCTGAGAATTAATTATTAGGTAATATTGTAAACTGACAACAAACGACTGACCATTGGATATGGACACAAAGGATATAGTAAAAATTATATCTGATCGGCTAAGTATGGATTGGGGGATGGGGTTTGAGACTGTTTTCTGCTGTTGAAGAATTGGGAGATGATCTGAGATTTCTCGGCAGGATTGGGACCCCATCGCGCCTTGTAAAGGAGATAATAATAAGCGGACTTTAAAAGGAGACATCAGATATGTTCGGCATCGGTATGCCTGAATTGATCATTATCTTTGTGATTGCTTTAATTATTATCGGTCCAAAGAAGTTGCCTGACTTGGCCAGAGCTTTGGGCAAGGGTATGGCTGAATTTAGAAAAGCAACAAATGAGATAAAATCAAATCTTGATATGGGAGACGAGCTCAAAGAAATAGAGGAAGAACTGACTGACTCTGTAAGCGGTATGATACATGAAGCGGAAATAGAAGCGGAAATAGAAGAAAAAGATGATACACCAGTAGAGTCTGATAAGGAAGAAGGCACAAATAATGGCAAAGAAAAAAAAGAAAATGACAGATGACAAACAACCATTCTTGGGCCACTTAGAAGAGCTAAGGAAAAGACTGGTTATATGCGCAATTGCCGTTGGAGTCGGGTTTATTATCTCGTATGTCTTTGCCAAACAACTTTTCTCTTATCTCGTTTTGCCCCTCACCAAAGTTCTCCCTAATGATAGCCGGCTTATCTTTACCAATCTCCCTGAGATGTTTATAGCCTATATTAAGGTAGCACTTGTTGCCGGCATTATCTTAGCTATCCCAATTATCTTTTATCAGTTATGGATGTTTTTAGCCCCTGCCCTTTTCCGAAAGGAAAAAAGATATATTATCCCTTTTGTCTTGTTTTCCAGTATCCTCTTTGCTGCTGGCGCTTTATTCGGATACCTTGTTGTTTTTCCCTATGGTTTCAAGTTTTTTGTGAGTTTTGCAACCGAAGACATTCAGGCACTACCGTCTGTAAAGCAATATTTCTCATTTGCAATCAGGTTGCTTTTAGCATTTGGTCTTGTTTTCGAGATGCCTGTTGTAGTCCTATTTTTAACCAAGATTGGACTGATAACACCAGATAAAATGAAAAAATTCCGCAAGTTTGCTATTCTCGGCTCATTTATTTTGTCAGCAATCTTAACCCCTCCTGATGTCGCCACACAGCTCATGATGGCACTGCCCATTATCATTCTCTATGAAATCAGTATCTTCCTTAGTAAGACAATGTATCGAAAAAAGGAGGGAGAATCTGATACAGAAGAAACGTAAGGTTTAGACAGGGATATACTATCCCAATGTTTGGAAATCAATGATATGGCACGCTGTAGGTGTTTTCAAATAGCGGCTAAGGAAAAAGGGAGAGCAATGAGAATGTCCCCTGTTTTATGGCGAAGAAGAACAAAGCTGATAGTGGTTTTCTTTATATCTTTTTGTTTAACATTCTCACTTTACAGCTGTGAGAGGCGTACAATAAATACACAGAAGAAAACCTTAGGACTCTCCACAGAAAAGGAAGGCAAAAGCAAACCCAGACTGATCGTTCTCCCACTCCAGCCTCACGAGGAACAGGCTTACAGCGGAACCGGACTGGCCATCCATTTCCTGTTGGGAAACATTGTAGCTCTGCACACAGGCCTTAAGGAGTTTTGGTTTGGTTGGCGAGTAAAAAAAATCTTCCTCGAAAAAGAAAGGTTAAGGGCCTATTGTCATGATGAGGGCTCCCAACTTGACTTTTCAAAACTCGGAAAAGAACAGGGCATTCGTTACTGGCTTAGGGGCAGGGTTCAACAACGTGAAAGCCCAATGAAAGTTACTTTGATACTGACAGACACAAAGAAAAACCACGAAGAACAGTCCACTATATTGACTCTGGATCTATCGAATCAGCTCATAGGTTTTCGCAAAGGATTTCTGGCCTGGCTGAAAACATGTGGTCTTCCCTTGCCGGATGCACAGGCAATAAAGACCCTGTGGCCTGAAAAGACCAATCCTAAAGGTTTAGACCTTCTGGGACAGGCCATAGAGACATATTACCTCCATTCATCGTGGGGTGAAAAAGATCCACTCGACCTTTATTGGTTCGATAGTGCCGTTTCTGCAGCCCCTGATTCTTACCTGGCTCATGACCTAAAAGGCTGGGCCCTGTATAAAAATAAAGATTATAAGGCCGCAAAGGAATCATTCCGATCGGCCCTCACATTGAACTCAAATGGTTTGGGTGCTATGGCCGGCCTGATGTGGTGCGGTATTTACGCCAACAATGAAGAGGAGGCATACACTTGGGCTGCAGCCAAGGCCGACCTTCGGGGGGATAGCCGGAGAAAAGCAAAGGCCAGCGTGAAAAAGAGGATGGATAGGGCTGCCCGCAAAATCAAAGATTAACCCAGGCTATGGATCGAGTGCATGAATTGGTTTTCTCAGAATTACATGTTGCAAAAAGTTAAAAATGTTAAGGATCCCATTCCTATTTACTGGGTGAAAAATTCAAAAAATACTCATTCCCTTAAAGAGCAGTGATGGCCACTTTTGTTTTTTGCCCAATATAACTATAATACAATCAGTAAAAAAATAATGTTCTGCAATTTTGATGGGGTGGGCACAATCTTTAAGTACCTGGCCGGGACATTGTTTGGCACGCACAACAGGCCTTAAACTTCGAGAGCTTTGCATAACCCATTTTTTTTAACGAGGATGCTAAAGATTATTAGGTTTTGCAAATTTCTAACTTCATAGAGCATAGGAAGACTTACAATGATTAATAAGGTCAATTTTCTTGCCAGGGTTTCCATTTTTTCCCATATCAAAAAACCGACATACACCGGGTCGCCGAACTTGTCCAATATCATTTGTTTCATCATGGAGATTTGATCATTAGGGAGGGCGACCGTGACAGGCGGCTTTTCATCATCGTTAATGGTAAAGCAGAGGCCATAAAAAATCTGGGTGAGAAAAACGAAAAGCATATGCGAACACTTGGACCTTACAGCTATTTCGGCGAGATGGCCCTAATCGATGACTTGGCACGATCAGCCAGTGTAGTCGCCAAAGAGGAAACGCAGACCTTATCCTTAGCTCAATGGGACCTGCGCCAGGAGATCAAGAAATCCCCTGCAATGGCCTTCGAATTGCTCAAAATGTTGAGTCAGCGCATTCGAGCGATTGAAAAAACCATGATAAATACTCTGGGAGACTTCTTGCCCATTTGCGCCAATTGCAAGAGGATACGAGAGATTAACGGCTCATGGACACCAATAGAGAGATACGTCTCAGACCATTCCGAAACTGAATTCAGTCATAGTATTTGTCCGGAATGTACAAAAAAGTTGTATCCAGAATATGCAAAAAGGATGAATTTATAACATTTCGAGAGGAATTAGCTTCCAGAAAGCTGCTGAAAAAACCAGGTCCCGATCATTGGATCGGGAAACTGGAGAAAAGTCCATCCTCAAAAAAAATATGGGTTATTCAAAGGTCTTGGTGAATATGCCATTATCAATGGCTTCGGCAACTTCTGTGCAGAACCCAAGGATGACCGGAGAGGAAGAACCCTCTTTATAACTCCTCGAGGTTCAAATATCCTCACGCGGGTAGCGTATAGGGTCGAAATATGATTTTGCCTCACCAACGGTAAAAAGAGACCCGGTAATCACTATCAAATCCTTTGTATCAGCCACCTCCCTGGCCCTCTCAATCGCTGCTGATAAAGGAACGTGGATCTCTCCATCTTTTTTAAATTTTTTGGCAACATCCATTAAATAGTGTGGATTGGCTGCCCTGTAATAGGCCGGCCTAGTATAGATTACTTTGTGTGCCAGAGGTAAAATCTCTGTAAGAATATTTGAGATATCCTTATCTTCCATAATACCCAAAACCAGGATCAGTTTTTCAAAATCAAAATCAGTACCGATTGCCTGCGCGATTGATCGCATGGCTGATGGATTATGTGCACCATCAAGAATAATGGTGGGATGTGAAGCAACCTCCTCTAACCTGCCAGGCCACAGAGGGTTTGCAAGGCCTTTTTGAATAGCCTCATCTGATATAGGAATGCCTTTTTTCTTGAGTATCTCCACAGCCAGAAGGGCTACGGCAGCATTTTTGTACTGGAATCTGCCCTTAAGGCCAACCTTGAGATTCCTGAATCTATCCTGTAATCCATAATACCCTAAAAGGCCTGATGGTAACCTTCGATAGCGAGCATGTTTCCCTACCCGCCAGAAAGGGGCGCCTTTCTTCTTACACAGAGACTCAAACAGTGTGACCACAGGAGGCTGATCGACCGCTGTTGCCAGGTCAACGCCCTTCTTTATGATACCACCTTTCTCGTGTGCAATCGCACTGATCGTATCGCCTAAGAAATGTTGATGATCCAAGCCAATATTCGTAATGATAGACACCATTGGGTCGATAACATTGGTGGCATCGAGACGTCCACCCATTCCCGCTTCAATAATAGAAATATCAACCGCTTCACGGAAAAAATACAGGAGTGTCATTGCAGTGGTGAACTCAAAAAAGGTGGGGGGCTCCTTGTGGTTTATGACCCCTTTTACTTCCCTGATAATAGAGGCTGCGGTATCCTTTGGAATAGACTCCCTGTTAATTCGAAACCTTTCAGTAAAGCTGACTAAATGGGGTGAGGTATAGAAACCGACTTTTAGGCCTGCTTTCAGTAATATTGATTCCAGCATGGCTCCTACAGATCCCTTGCCATTAGTACCAGCAATATGGATATAGTGCTGATTATGGTGAGGGTTTCCAAAGGCCTTTAAAAGATTGGTTGTCTTTGAAAGACCAAACTTAATCCCATATTTCTGGAGACCAAATAGCCACGAAACCGATTCTTTATAGGAAACATTCTTACTTTTCATGTCTTTCACTTAATCTATCACTGTTCTCTCAGACAATGGACTACATTAATGAATGCTCTTGCTTCTCAAAGGTCTAGCTGCGTATAGTTATATTGTATATGAAAACATACATGATACTAAACTTTACAAGTAGACACAATCTCTATTTTGTGTATGGGGGACGTTGTTGATTAAGTTGAATTATGTTTTTGCTATCCTGCTAATCGCCTTAGAAATAGCAGACGTAGTAACGCCCAGTTGGCGGGCTACTTCTGCCAACGGAACCCCATAATCCTCTACCAGTTGATACGCAATCTGAGATCTCACTTGGCCAATGCGCCCCCGCTTTGCACCCATCCGCAATTCCTTTGCATTAATGTTCTCTTTTTTGCATACTTCTTCAATGAACTCAGCTGCTTTTTCTCTGATCTTGTTGCCAACAAACTGGTATTTTGCTCTGTGATCTGCCTCCCTAATAATCCTGTCCACAAAATCTCCACTACCCAATATCCGCTCATCGGTAAGTACTCGTTCATTGTGTCTTCGCATGGACAATACCTGTGACCAACCTCCCATTGACCGGATTAAACCACCGCCCACTAACTCAGGGCGCCTTCCCTGTTCAACACCTTCTTCAACATATTGACGATATGCTCTCCTGGCCTCGCCCTCTTTCTCGCCAAACCAGGACAAAATGTAATCCCGGTCCTGCCATTCATGTTTCATTCTGCCCATCACTACGCTATGGCCACACCAGCGGTACCTGTCAAGTTCAGGCATAGTCTTTACCACCTTGGCCCTTATCGGATTCAGATGAATGTAACGTACAAGCTCCCGAAAATAGGCATCCTCATCACAAACTATCGATTTATAACGGTTCTGGAAAAGATGACCATAACGCTTATGGCGTCGATTGTAAGTAATTGCATAGCCTGTAAGAAATCGACGCATAAATCTTGACAAACCATGTTCTCCGCTACGCAAAAAAATGTGAGCATGATTGTTCATCAATGCCCAGGCATAGATAACTGTCTCGGTATCAGATGCCACCTGGCCCATTCGTGACACAAATTTTTCTCGATCCCATCGGTCATCAACAATCCTACGCTTTTCTATTCCTCTGACAATAACATGATGTAACGTTCCAGGTGAATCAAGTCTGGCTTGCCTCGGCATAACTCGTCCCCCAATCAGTTTCTATCACCCAACTTATTACACTAATTCAACTTTGTCAACAACGTCCCTAATTTTCCCAGCTGCTTCAGGCTCTGTGAGCACTCGATATACTCGAACCGGTTCAGCGATATTCTTGACTGAGTACTCTCCTAAATATTCATAACCAAGTTTTAACTTGGTCTTAACACTGTCAAAAGAAGTCCTTGAGATGCAGATTCGTCCTCCCTCTGCTAATCCCTCTATTCGAGCAACTATATTAACCCCATCACCATATATTCGCTCCTCATTCTCGATCACATCCCCATGATGAACACCGATTCGAAACTCCATTCTCCTATTTTCTGGGAGTTCCTCATTTCTTTTTTTTAACTCCTCTTGAATCTTCACAGCACATTCCACTGCATCCACCACACTGGCAAACTCAGACAACACATTATCTCCAGGAGAATCTACCACACGACCTCGGTATTGTCGGATAAGTTCCCCCATGGCTTCACGATATGTCTTTAAGGTTTCCACTGTTGCATCCTCATCCTCATCCATAAGGCGGCTGTAGCCTTCAACATCAGCACTGAGGATAGCAGTGAGCTTGCGTTTATAGCCTTCTTGTGTCATGGGATTACATCTTTAAAGGTTTTAAAAGTAAAAATGAAGCATGACTTTTTTAGATATAACTTCACAGTTTTCTGTGTTATTCAGGTTGATTCAATTCCTCAACATGTGAAGCGATTTGAAGCTTTTCATCAAAACATGAAAAGATTATTGGGGTAGATAGCTCCTCATGCAAGGTTACAGCAGACGATAAATGGATGGCATCAAAACCCCTCAATCCATGTTTTTCAGCCAAGTCCCCAGCCTGACGAACAAGCTCTTTTGTGACACGTACTATCAGATAATTATCCCAGTCTTCATCAAAAGAGGAAGTCAACCGTTTGTATTCACGCGGCGTGAAGGCGTTCTCTCTGAATCTGCGGGCGAATGCTGCCCTTGCTTCAGCGTAGGCAACCAGTGAAGTGCCTGTAACCTTCGACGATCTCACCAAGTCTGCTACCTTCGGCGATTCCTCTTCTTCAACATACAATTTTACCAGGCTGCTGGTATCAAGATAAAGGATCATAGGTTATCTTCTATCTTCAAGGACTGCCTCAGATACAGTTTTGCCTCTTGATTCGATCCGAGATCGCATGCCAATCGGTTTCGTCCCGGTCCAATGAGCAACACCTCGTTGAGTCAATTGAAGGATCTTTTCTTCGTCTGTTTCCGTTCCAAAAGGCACAATGATGGCCACCTCCTTTTTTCTGTCCGTAACAATGATTTTATCTCCGGACTTTACGCTTTTCAGATATTTGCTCAAGTTCTCCTTGAGTTCTCTGATGCCAACTGTTTCCATATCTTTTCCCTTCTTCCAGTAAAATAAAGTGACTACATTTTATTCTATGTGATCTCATATGTCAACCCAATTGCTAATTACTTTTCATTTCTTACGGTGAGTTTTAGTCTGAGCGTTGATGAACAGGAATTCTAAAGAGTCATTTCCCTTCAGCTCCCCTTACTTCAGCCCTGCTTTGCGATAGGAATCAAAAATTTTCTTCACCTTATCTTTATTCTTTATTGGTGACCTTTTTTCAGCCCGATCCACAGAGAAATCAGGATCGATTCGAAGGACTTCTGCTGCTTGAGCGTGAGCTTCGTCCTCTCGACCCAAGAATGAATAGCATGAGACTAAAGCACGATGTGCTATGATATCCTTGGGACTGACACGGATAGCCTTTTTAGCTTCTGAAATCGCTTCTTCATATTTCCCCAAAAGAATGTAGGAAAAGGCTAAATTATGGAAGTACGGGCTCGGGGGGTAAGGGTTGAGGCGAATAGCCTTCTCAAGCACAGGGATGGCTTCTTCCGCCATGTCCGAAAGCATTAACACGTGACCCAAAGTCATATAGGCGGCTGCATAATTAGGAGCCATTTGGATGGCCTTTCTCGCTTCTGCAATAGCCGCATCATGCTTTCTGAAAAGGACATAAGCAGTGGCTAATACGCGGTGTGGTAAAGGGGAATCATCTATTGCAATTGATTTTTTTGCTAGTTCCATAGCCCGCATCAAAGACTCTTTAGGAGACTTGCTTAAACCTACCCAGACATCGACAATTTCGACAAAGGCAAGAATGGAGTACCCCTTTTGAAAGCTCGGGTCCAAAGCGATTGTTTCCTCTGCCAGCTTACGAGCCCTAATACTATCTTCTTTGTTGAATTGTATCAAATATTCGCTGGCTTTCAAGTATTTGAGATAAGCATCAAGATTTTCTGTTCCCTTTGCACGTAAGCGCGCTTGTTCCCCAGTAGTTAACTGAACCTGTACCTCAGTAATAATGTTCTTTGTGATGTTATCTTGAATAGCGAAAATATCTTTCATTTTTCGATCATAACGCTCAGCCCAAAGGTGATGGGCTGTTTGAGCATCCACAAGCTGGGCCGTGACACGCACTTTATTTCCAGCTTTTCGGACACTGCCCTCAAGAACATACTTAACGCCAAGTTCACGCCCTACCTTTTGAACCTTTGTCGGCTTGTTTTTGTAAGTAAATGTGGAATTTCGAGCGATCACAAACAATTTTGGAGTCTTTGAAAGGGCAGTGATGATCTCCTCGGTTATCCCATCACTGAAATACTCCTGCTCGGGATCACCACTCATGTTTACAAAGGGCAGCACTGCAATGGACGGCTTATCGGGTAGAGGTAGGGGTGGTGTTTCGGGTATTCCAGCCTTGCGCAGGGCACTGAGCTTCCATTCCAAGTGGGCCGGGTCTTTATAAAAATTCGCTTTGCGACTCCTTTCAAGCGAGTATTTGGGATCTACTCTGAGAAGCTCTTTCGCCACAGCCCTAGCTTCCTCCTCCCTGCCAAGCCTTATGTAACTCACAATTAGGCCTCTTTGCGCCCAACCAGGAGGGCACTCACCCCTTCGGCAACGTTCAAGGAGTTGTTTGAGTACTGGAATCGCCTCTTCATAGCGTTCCAAATGATTATAGGCCTGACCTAAGATGACTGGATACCAGACGCGAGGCATTGGGCAGAGGCGCATCGCTTTCTTGATCAACGTGAGCGCTTCCTCAAACCGTCCAGAATAAAGCATGACCTGTGCTAAACGAGCATACCCATCGGCGTAGTTTGGATCAACGGAGATGGCTCTCTCTCCCTCAGCGATCCCCCTTTCATACTGCCTTTGAAAGAGATAAATATTTGCCATCATCGAATGAGCAATAGGGCTTTCTTCATCCAGGGTTAAGGCCTTTTTCGTACATTCAACACCGCGCTTAGAAGACTCTGCACGAGACTTAGTCCACCCAAACCTTGCATCGAGAAGATGGGTACCTCCTAGATGCGTCCAAAGTAACGCGTAGTCTGGATCAAGTTTTATACCGCGCTCCATGAGCTGCCGTGCTTTGGCGTTATTCTCCTTGGTAGTTTTCGCAAAAAATCTCCACGCTTTGGCCCCCAAGGCCCAAGCTTCCACGTTGTCTGTGCCTCTTGCAAATACGCGGGCTTGCTCACCCTTCGTTAGCTGTACCTGAAGGGCCGTGATGATCTCTTTTGTAATCTCGCCTTGAAGAGCAAGTATGTCTTTTAGCTCCCTGTCATAGCCCTCCGCCCATAAATGATGCCCTGTAAGAGCATCGATCAACTGAGCAGTGATCCGCACTCGGTCTTCGGCCTTTCGGACACTGCCTTCCAGCACATAGCGCACGCCCAGTTCCTCAGCCACTTGCTGAACCTTGACAGGCTTGCCCTTGTAGCTAAACGTTGATTGGCGGGCAACCACAAACAAGTCAGAGACCTTGGAAAGTGTCGTAATGATTTCTTCGGTAAGGGGGTATCCATTTAGCTCTCGTAGTAGTATAATGAAGCATGGCCGACCCTATTTTCCCAGGACATCCTGTAGGAGGACTTGATTATCCACGGACGATACTTGAATTTGATCAGTGGTTTCCGAATGAGGATGCCTGTATCAGCTACTTGATGCGACTGCGCTGGCCAACAGGTTTTGTTTGCCCAGCCTGTAACGGGTGCAAAGGATGGTTCACTTCTCGCTGGCAAATCCGCTGTGCGGGTTGTCAACGACAGACCTCGGTTACGGCAGGGACCATCTTTGACAAAACTCGTAAGCCTTTGAGGACATGGTTTCTTGCCATATGGTATGTAACAAACCAAAAGTATGGAGGGAATGCTCTTGGCTTGAAGAGAATGCTCGGGCTCGGCAGTTATCAAACCGCCTGGAGTTGGTTGCATAAAATGAGACGAGCCATGGTCACTCCTAATCGTGACTTGTTGAGCGGTCAAGTTGAAGTTGATGAAACGTACATTGGCGGAGAGGAAGAAGGGCTTTCTGGGCGAGAAATCGAAAAAAAGGCGATCGTAGTGGTTGCGATAGAAGCATTTGAACCGAAAGGATTTGGACGTATTCGACTGCAACAGATTCCCGATGTCAGCGGAGACAGCCTTGTTGGATTTGTCCAGCGAGTGGTTAAACCCGGCTCGATAATACGAACTGATGGCTGGTCGGGTTATGAGGGGCTTGAGCGTCATGGTTACATTCGCAATAAAATTGTGTTGTCCGGCTCCGGCAATCCTGCTCATGTAGCTTTACCTGGAGTCCATCGCATTGCGTCGCTATTGAAGCGCTGGTTACTAGGCACACATCAAGGAGCGGTCAGCAAGAAACATCTGGATTATTACCTTGATGAATACACATTTCGATTTAATCGTCGAACTTCGAAAGCCCGTGGCTTGCTCTTTTATCGCTTACTCCAAAATGCTGTTCAGGTAGGACCATCAACTTATAACGATCTATCAGCCGGAGAGCAAGATCGTGGCCGAAAATCAGAAGTTGCCAACGAGAGCTAAGTGGATACCCCCTTCTTCGGTTAAACCGTCACTGAAATACTCCTGCTTAGGATCACCGCTCATGTTCGTAAATGGGAGGACCGCAATCGAAGGCTCATCAGGCAATGGGAATGCCATCTTCTCCACCGAAGCAGGTTCGAACGGAGGACGGAGATAGAAGTTCCAGATTGCCCACGCCCCTACTGCCACAATGAGAACTACGAGAGCAGCCAGAGCTGCCTTGTGCCAGTATCGTGGTTTTGGCTTTACCGCAGCCTCAGGGCCAACGCGCATCCGATACACCCGAACCGGCTCTGTGATATTTTTAACGGTATGTTCACCTAACGACTCATAGCTGAGGGAGAGCTTGTTTTTGATACTGTCATAGACAGTGCCGGAGATGCAGATTCCTCCTCCCTCAGCCAGTCCTTCTACTCGGGCCGCAATGTTGATC
>Ga0233413_10000676_pt1 | contig 15894 bp, 21 predicted proteins | sample Na_anoxic_6_MG_FD_189019 | JGI IMG/M metagenome (GOLD analysis project Ga0233413, IMG submission 189019) | Seawater microbial communities from Saanich Inlet, British Columbia, Canada - Na_anoxic_6_MG | ecosystem: Environmental > Aquatic > Marine > Inlet | place: Canada: British Columbia... | reverse complement strand
TTAGAATCCCCATTCTCATCTGCGTCATACAGAAGTATATCAGAAGGTTTAGCACCTAAGATTTTAGCAATTTCTTCATAACCTTCCTTTCCATCTGGATCTGCTTTAATAATGGCATCTAATGTTCCTACATCAGTAGCTTCGTTAAGTTCAGATTCATTAACGAATTCGTTAAACGTTTGTAAGTTTTTCATATTTTGTTTTTATTTTGTAGTTTATATATCTATGTAATTTTTCCTCCAAGTCCTGCTTGATTTAACCATGTTTGATTCAATTCCCATTTGCCCTTTATTTTATTTGCAAATACTGCACCTTTAGCTGAAGGATTATTTCTTAATTGAGGTTGTATATAAAGAGGTTCTAAATTTTTAGCAACCGTCCGATCATTCACCGGGATTAAATTATCTAAAAAATCTTTAGGATTTTTTGGAGTATTACCTTTGTAAAAGGAATTAGCAATAGCATCATCAAATTTTCCTTTGAATTTTTCTGCACCGGCATAAGCTTCCATTAAGGCTTTTGGAGGCAGTTTCCATCCATCTACCGATGAAGAATGTTTTTTTCCATCCCATTCAAAATAACCTGAATCTTTAACTCCAATAAACAACGCTGCGGCATTACCTTTCGATCCCCTCTTCTTAAATCCCTTTAATGATTTTTGATCTGAGTTTTTGATACTATCCCATATTTTTTGCAATTGAGTTTGCAAATCACGTTGACCGAATATATCTACGGCTCGTTTCGGAGCTATCCAATTTTCTACAAAATTAGCGCTTTTATCTTTAAGACTAACTTTATATTGACCATCTTTTATATCTTGTTGGATTTTGTTTTTATTAGTTAATATATGAGCAGGATCATCCACACAAGATAACTGAAGTTCTATATCAGTCTTTGGATGGCCGCGACCTGTGTAGTTCGCTCCACCAATTAACATAACCTCATATATATGATCGTTATATTTGAATTGCCAATCTTTATTTGTGTTATCGACGAACATCTGGGATATTTGTGCTTCCTGTGGATGTCCTGGAGTAAATGGTCGAGTTACATCAACATTTTTAGATGATGATAAATCGGGTTTCCATTCCTCAACGGCTTTACCAGTAGGCTTTCTAAGCTTATTCATGGCAATTAAATACTCATTACCTTTATATTTAATCGGAACGTAGTAAGCTGGACTTTTTTTAGCTAAACTTCCGTTATTATTATATATAGGTACTTGTACCAATTCGGTTGTAGTTTTGATCATAATAATAATACCATCAGTACCCTTACTTAATTTAATTCCTGCAGATTCTAATTCGCCGGATATTGCACCAGATCCTATTTTATATAGTTCTGCGTCAGCTTCAGTGGAAAAGTCTATATACATATTTTTTTGAGGATCTTGATCATCACTCAATTGAACATATCGATGAAAGGTTTGTAGAATATCTGGCGTAAAATTAGAACTCTTATTACTACCGCTTAAGTTTGCTTCATTAATAGATTCATCATCCCAGTCTTCAAATAGCTTAAAGTATTTCATAGTTTATATATCTTCAATTTCTTCTGATTCCTCACTAATTTCTTCAACTTCTTTTGCATATTCTTTGATATGAATCTTGATGTCTTTATTGGTGTTAGAATCTTTGATATAGATATACAAATCATTATCACCTTCAGGTTTGCCATAAACCATTGAGGTTGAAAAGGTAGTGATAGTTTTACCATCTACTGTTACCAATGCTGTTAGGTTTTTATGTAGATCTAACTTCATTATACTAATTGTGCTTTTTTAGCTGCAGCGATTTGTAATTTTCTTTGTTTAGTAAGTTCATCTTCATGCTTTTTAGTATACCATTTCTCTTGAGATTTTATACGTTTTGCTTGTTCTACTGGTACAAGATCTTTTGAAATGGCTTTACGTAATTTATTATACGCAGTTCTGGCCTCTCCGTACCTTCCAGTATAATAACAATTTACTGAATGCAAATCATATATTTGCCAATCATAACATGCAGCATCTATGAATAATGTTGATTTAGGAAATGGATTCTTTTTGAAGTTATCAAAACAATATTTAGAAATCATATATGATACATGGTAGTTTTGTGTGCCTTGATGGTGTCTTGCAACTGGTAATAAATGCTCACATCTATTTGGGTCATATTTACCACATTTTAAATATGAGTCTAGTATTTCAGGAATTGGTTTCTTTTGATTTGCTTGAGCAGCTGCAACCATTAATTGAGAAAAGTAAAGTTCTTCAGGATATCCACCACCGGCTGCAACCCGTTTAGCATATATTTCTTCAGATTTAGCATATTCAAATGCATCTCTATATGATTGAGCTAAATAAAATAACCATCTTACATCTTTATCTTCTTTAATATATTCTTCAAGCATTTCTGCATGTTCTAAATATTTCTTCCTTTGAGTTTCTCTACTCCCATCTCCCCATGATGCACCATCTGGTGTAACCAATGTATATAGCCCTTCAACCATTCCGCTTCTAGGTTTAGTTCCTTTTGGTGGGTACATTACTTCATGAACAGCTCCTTTCCATTCCCAATCTATGCTAAATCTAAATAACTGAGATCTAAAATATTTTGATGGTCCATATTCAACCGCAGTTGAACAAACATCCAGGTTGGCCAATTTAGATACTAATATATCTTTATTGAATTTTTCATTAAGTATAAGTTGTTCATCGGCATCTATCCAAAAACCCCATACACTTTTATCTTTACCTTTTTCTAAAGCAAAGTTTCTAGCAGTTCTAAAATCTTTCCATACATGGTCATGAATTTCTCCTGGAATTCCATGAGCATCCATAACTTCCTTTACAATTTCTTTGGTTTTATCGGTAGAACCTGTATCTATTACTGTATACCAATCGATGAATGGTGCAACGGTATCCAACATTCGTTTGATTACCTTTTCTTCGTTTTTAACAATTATGTTAAGACCGATATTTGGCAAAGCTTCTTTTGTCATTAATTATAGTTTAAGTGATTATTAATTATATGTATTTGATTGAAAAAAGTTTCCTATTGCTGGAATGAAGATATTTGACTCATTGATGGAACACCAGCCATCCGTTCTACGATTTTCTTTAAATGTGTTTTAATTTCTTCCTTAATTGATTCGTTGGTATGCTTTCCTTTTTTCATGTTTTTTAAGTTTATCAAAACATCTGGATATTTTCCGAATGAATCAAACATAAAGTTACCATCTTCGGTTATATTCATCTTTACTTTAGCATCTTTATATTTAGGAAGTAACGTTTCTTTTAATTTATGGCCATCATACTCACAACTTACCGCGGTTGAAAATAATTCTTTAAGTAGTTCAGCTACACCTCTTGCATGTTTGTTAAACGCTGGATCCTTTTTTTTCACTGGAACATCCGGAAAAGCATCAGGATTATGGTCCATTACCGGTTCATTTACAGAACCTACATGCTCATTAATGAATTCATCAAAACTTTTTACAACTTTTGATTCGTTTGCTTTTTTATATGGTGGTCTAACATCTATTTTACCACCGCTCAAAGCTTTAGCAACTTTGTCCACTTGATTTGGTTCTATCTTTGGCATATCTACTCGAGGAGGAGCTCCATCGGGTGGTGGACTTGATTGAATCATCTTAAGTCCTTTAAGAACATTTGATTTGTTCTTTTCATACCATGCTATAGATTTCTCTTTATTATAATAGTTAGGATCCATATTCAATCCATTATATATTGCATCTTCAATATCCTTTTTAGTTGCTAAAAATATATTAACATCTCCACCTTTTGGCATATCACCACGTTTATTACCAAGTGCATCACCAGCTTGACGTAAGACTGGTACTAAATCTCCAATTTTCATATCAGCTTTACTTCCACCAATCTTTGTATTAGGATTTGTAAACATTGTAGCAGCCCATCTATGATGGCCATCTAATATACGATTTTCTCTTGATATAATTGCATCTAAATCTCCACCAGAAACACCACCAATTGCAAGACCTAATGCTTTACCTAAATAAACTGCATCTTGAGATGGTTTTAATGATTTAGCTGGGATTTTTGCTTTCTTAGTATCCACAACATCATCTGCATAATCTCCATCTTCCTTACCTTTTTTAAAAAAATCAGGATCATTCTTTGTAGCTGGATTAGGAAATTTGTTTGGATCAATTTCTTTAGTTGGCAAATCTTCATTAACCGATTCTATTAATTTCTCTAATCTTTTTCTTTCACGTTCAAGATCCTGTAGAGTTTCATCCGTTAATAGTTCACCATCTCCACCAGTCTCATCATCAATCATTTTATCGATGATTTTAATTTGTTTTTTGACAGCTGATTTAGATAAGCCTTCATTAACAAAATCGTTAAATGTTTGTAATACTTTCATTTGGTATTCGTATTTTTCATTGCAGCTCTAAATCGATCTGCAACACTGTTTGAACTATCTGCTTGACCCATTCCCATTGCTTGTGCCATTAATTTTCTATCTTCAATTGAAAGATCCGCTTCCATCTCTTTCAAAGCTTTTTTCTTATCTTGAAAGTCTTGTATAAGTTCATCATGATTCTTATTAGTAGGAGCATTCAAAGATTTTCCATGGATGAAATCATTAGCACCTTGACTCATTTGTGATTTGTTACCTCTAGGAACCCAATCACCAAAAAATGGATCGCTCATATTATCGTTTTATTTTACCAATCACTTGGTTTTTATTTGTTTTTCCTGTTGATTGACCTTTATAAGGGAACAATGTATTAAGTTTTTCTTTTCTTGCTCCACATCCACAACCGCCACCACTAACTTTATTAACTAGTCGATTTATACCAGTTGCAGTAGTAACTTTATGTATTGTATCTCCTAATCCTCTCGATGCAGCCATTTATTTTTGCATATTTGTAAGTTTAGGTTCACCTCTCATATTGTTATGACTGACAACTTGTGCACTTGGTGGTGTGATTTCTTGTCGTTGGCCAGCAGCACTTGGATAACCTTCAGGTTCAATATCACCTAATCTAGTTGACATCATTGTTGGAGACTCATCTTCACCGACTGCTCCAGCTGGAGCTCCGGCATTACCACCATTACCAAAACCACCAGGTTCAGAACTAACAGCATCTTTATTATATCCTAATTGCTTTTTCTGATGATCGTTAAAAGCACCTTTACCGTCAGCAGGACCCATATACATTTCATTAACAAATGTATCAAATGATTCTACAACTACACTTTCATTATAATCACCTGGATCATATGTTATCCAAATTTCTTTGTGTAAATGTTTTTCTAAATATTGGAAATCTTCTATACTAAAATTTCTAGATTGTTTTGTAGATTTATTTGTATAAGTATCACCTAGTTGTTTAGTCCAGTAACCTTTATCTAGTTTTTCTCCATCAAGTTTAAACCCTTTAAGGACTTTAAAGCTTTGAGGTAAATATGAAATGGGTTTTTTACGTTTTTCCATAGTTATTGTATTATATTTTACATCCAATCTTTTATAAAAGACTTAGGATCCATTGTCGTTTCTTCTTCACCATCATATAAAGTCACAACACCATTTTCAATTTTAACATCAAATTCAATACCGGCATCATCAAAAGTAAAATCGTAATCTTGGTTATCAGCCTTTTCAGCATTTTTCTTTAACCATTTTTCAATTTTTTGCTCTTCTGATTTAGATTCATTAACTGATTCATAAATATTTAAAACATCTCCATCAAAATCATATTTCCATTTATTCTTTTTGAGCAACGATTCGACTTTCTTTTCAAAATCATCGAATCCTTTTACATCATCATCAAATATAAATTGAGAATATCTTTTACTACCAGAAGAACCATGACTATGTTCTATTCCTCCTCGATCATCATCTACAGCAGCATCCCATAAAAAGAATATATCATCGGCATCTGTATTAGAATCATATTTAGCTTCATTAATTGATTCATTCATTGCACCATTCATTTGATGCTTTTTTAGCAAGGTTAAATGTGTAGCTGGTGTTCTTGCGACCTCTCCGATCTTGTAATTTTCAGTTTCATTTGCAACTATATAATCAATCATAGCTCTTTCACCACTACCATCTATTGCAAAGGCCTTTCCTCTAGTACCATAATATTTACAAGACTTGTCTATATCTTCAACAATATCTCCTAATTGAATTTGTCCTTGATAAACAGCATGAGTATTTTGTGCTGGTGGAACATAATCAGGATCAGATTTTACTCCATTAGCTCCATCTTGAGGAACATTCTTTTCTGTAATATTCTTAGGACTTGTTGTACTAAAGAATCCAGGGGTAGCAGCTGCACCAGGAAATAACCCAGCTCCAACACCAGCACCAGGTACCATAGTTGATGAAGATTCATAATAATTTTCATTAACAAAATCCTCTCTTGATTTAATTACTTTTTTCATTTTTGTATTTTATTTTGTACCTATATTTGAGGTATTCATATTTGCAACTTCTTGAGTTTCGTCATCTTCATCTTCATTCGAACCTTTTCGTTTTTTCTTTGACTTAATAACAAAAGGTTTATTCATCGGAACGTGGTCTTGTTGACTTCCGGCTAAAGAAACTGGGTTATCTTCATTTAATTCACTTTTAAACGATTCAAATGTTTTGAAGTTATTATTACTATATATCATCAGACTTTTTATTATCGGTTTCATTACCGGAGAAATCTTCTTCAATGCATCTTTAATAGGTACAAACCCAGCCCAATCAATCTCTTCTAACTGTAAATTTGATTTAGATATAACTTCATCTTTAAGACCTATTTGATCTAACGAATCAATTTGTACTATGTAATAATGAACATCTTTCCAATGCGTACCGACTGGTGCATCTAATGGGTATCGATTCTTTTTTGACTTAACATATGATACCGTTTTATATGTAGATGGGATTAGTTTTTTTGGTACTTTAATACCAACCTCTTCGTAAGTTTCTCGTAATGCTGCTTGTAATATAGATTCACCTTTATCAACTCCACCTTTTGGAATTGTATATGCGGTATGCATTGGCTTACCTGATGCATGGCCAATAAGAACTTTAGAACCAAAAACAATAGCCATACCGGCAGATTGCTTTATTTTGATATTATCATATGATTCATCAATTTCTGATTCATCATCGAAGGTTTTCCATGAATGAATAGGGTCTTCCTTTTTCATCTTTTTCTTCTGTGGATATTCTTGATCCCATTCATTCCAAGGTGTCATTCTAACACCTTTCTTTTCCCAAAAATCTACATAATCTTTCCAAGTGGCTTTGAAGTGCCTAATTTTATTATATTCCGGATTGTCTTTATCTAACTGGTTGTCATCCATCCATAATTAGTTATTTTTCTACCGTTTCATCAACTTCTTGAATAGATTTAGGTCCTTCTGAAGTTTGTTTAGAAGTCTTTGTAATAAATTCTAATGCTGAATTAATTTTTGCAGCATCGGCAAATGAATAAACACCGCCTTTTGCTTGTGCAATATTAACTGCTTGTACTAATACTGATATTGATTCACCTAAATTGTCAACCGTTTGTTTTGTTTCTTGTTCTTGCATAGTAAAGTTTTAGTTATTATATGTATTTAGTTATAGTTTGTTTCAAATTATCCAACATAGTCTGGTGTGATAGTTCCACTACTAGGTTGATCTATTACTGTTGTTGCAACCGTATCGCATTGAGTTGCAGTTAACACATTTACAACTATAGCATATGGACTGTAATTGTATAATTTATATTCATCATACACAAATGCCGAGTTTAACATCAATAAATCTGATATTGGATATGTATGAGTTAAGTAATCACCCAATCCATTGTCTATAAAATTAGCTCCATCTGGTATAAGATTTTGTACTTGGAAATTTGGTAATGTTATTGCCGCTAGTCTTTGAGATTCTAATGCAGCGGTAGGCCAGTCAATGTTAACATATAAAAAGTTAGCATTAAGTGGTCCTGCAACTTCGATTGAGCCACCAGCCGGAATGGTATGTTTACAATAACAATAATCACAAACCTCATCAAACCAAGGACATAATGATAATTCTTTAGCTTTGAATATCGTTTCAGAATTTTGTGTGATAACGAGATCACATCCTATAAATTCTAGTATGTATCGTGAATCAGAGTTTGAGCATGTATTTATAGTTGCCATTTAATAAGTATGTTTTTATTATTTATCTTACAACGGATTAGCTTTTGGAGGAGCTGGTTGTGGTTTAATTCCTTTTGTTTTTACGTATGTAGTTCCAGTTGCTTCATCTATATGAACATCTAATTCATTTGAAGTTGGTTCAGGTTTTGGATTGAATGGCGTAGCTTGTTTTTCGAATTCCTTTCGGATTTCATCTACTGCATCAATACTCTCAACCGGTTCTTGTTTAACATTAGATTCTTTTGCAATAGCCTCAGATTCAGCCTTTTCAAAATTTTCAGCTCTTCTACGTTTTTCTACAACATCTTCAATCTTTTTGTTTCTAGCCTCATAATAATCATCTAGTTCTTTAGTATCATCAGGTTTTGGTTTGGTTTTTGCATAATCAGTTAATGATTTGATAAACCCTAATGCTACGATTGGAAGAACCGCACCACTAACGATAGCTAACAATCTTTTTTGGAATAACGGTTCTTCATCTTCTAATCCAAATAATTCTATCCATCCCATATAATTCTCTAGATTAACAAATGCATGATATGAGTTAGCCATCATTTGGAATGCTGTTAGTAACAAAAATAAGAACCATACCATAGTCCTATTTGTTTTTTCTAATATAATGATAGCTGCTAATGATGCTGCAGCTCCCATTTCAAAACCTATTGCTAAAGACCAAGACATTGCACCAGAATGTGCTAAGTCAAAAAATTCAACAGAATTTATCATTGATATAGTTGCAACCAAAAAATATAAACTACAAAAAATGCTAATGATAAAAATATGAACTAAACGTTCCTTAAGTGTTTTCATAAATTATTATTATTTTAATATATATTCGACTAAATTTAGTCTATTTCCAAAAAAGTTGTATAGAAATGATTATGAATGCTAATGACATACATATACCAGTTTTTAAAGACATTCCTTCACCTTTGAGAATATATGTTAATACAGCAAAGCAAAATATACCGATAGAGAAACCAATAAATCTTGAAGGCCATAATGCACCATCAAAATAATTTACAGTTTGTTTTGTTGCTTGTATAAAAATATATGATATTGGTATTCCTAGAAAGACAGACATGAAAAGTGGGTGTTTATCCACCCACTTCCACACGAATTGTCCATTAGTTTGAATCCAAATAAGTGACTGGCCTAACGCATATAATAGAATTGCTGTTAGTATCGTCGAATTATTCATCTATTCGATTCTTAATCTCAGAAAGGCTAATTCTTCCTTTATCAAGATCTTCCTCATATATAAGAAATTTGTACATTGTCTGTACCATTTCATAGTTGACTTGTTCAGCACTAGGTTTATCAGATAATACTTTAGTTAATGAGTCTACCTTCATTTGCAAATGCTGAATGCCTTTTTTATTATCGATAGTCTTTCCCTTGCTACCACATGTTTGAAAAAAACATATGATAACAAAGATAAGAGTAGCTATTGATATTTTCGATATATGCTTTTCCATTATTTCAAATTAGGTCCAGCTTCATTATCTGCATGAATTTGTTGTGCTGCTTTTTTGTAATCTTCAACGCTAATTCCATGTTTTGCTGCTTCAGCTTCAGTAGCTAAATCATAAAGTTCTTTACGATCTGTATTTAATTCTGCCATAGTAACTGAGAAATCCTCGCATAATTTTCTATGCATTGCAGCGGTATCACGACCGGTTCCTGTATATTTTTTCATAAAGTGAAACGAAGCTTCAAGTATTTCAGGCATAACTGGAATTGTAACCTTACCAGTTGAAGTTGGTTTAGCTTTAGAAAATGATTTATCATATTCTTTATACGTTTCTGCGATAGCATAACATTCATATCCTTCCCATGTTACTGTGGAATAGAATGTATCCATCATCCAAGAGAATGTTTCAACGGTTGTTTTAACTTTGTATTTTTTCTTTGCAAGCGAATCTTGAAGATCTGTCATCTTCATTTCTAGATCTGCCGCTTTTGCATCATATTCATTAAATGATTTTGATACTGCTGGTCCATCTTCCTTAGATATTCCATTTGGGGTTGGGGTAATTACTTTCATGTCTGCCATAATTCAATTTTTAGTTTTTATTTGTTTATTTATATGTTTGTATATTTGTTAAGTTTCAATTTAGATATATATTCATCAATTTTTATTGAAGTTTTCCACCATTTTGGTGGATTGTGTCTAGGCATCACTGATGATGTTCGTTCGCCTTTAGATTTTGGTTTGAATTCTATTGAATCTGAGAACAATTTTGCAATATATCGAATTTCATGATTATTACCGGTTCCTAAGTGATATTCTCCACCATCTTCGTATTGCTCTTGAGTAAATATATTATACAATCCTTCAACAATATCATCGATATGAGTAAAATCTCTTGCTTGTTTACCATCACCAATGACCGGTATTGGTAGTCCTTTTTCCATTGCATCTTCGAAGATTCCTATTACCGTTGCCATCTTTCCGGTTTTGATATGATTTCTTCCATACACATTATAGAAGTAAGCGATACCATAACGAAGGTATGGAACTTCATGGCCGCTTCCTGCAGTAAATGTTCCATACCATTCTTGATAATTCTTAATCAATTCTACACATTTCGTTTTTTGCCAAGAATATGGTGATAGATTTTCATTACCACCAAATCCTGAGCTAGATGCAGAATAAATAAGTTTGATATTTCGATTTTTACAGAATTGAACAACTTCATAAGTGCCTAAGAAATTATCGTTCATAATAGTATCAACATCTTTGAATGAAGATCTTATTCTTGAGTATTCACCAAAATGAAATACAGAATGAAAATACACGTTATTCTCAAATTGAAAATAATGGTTAATATTTTTAGCATCAAGTTGAATGTAAGTAACTCCTTTATGACGATTCTTAGGTTTAGGATCATTGTCGATTGAATAGACTGTATGGCCTTCGTTTAAAAGTTTTTTGATAAGATTGGAGCCAACATAACCTTCACCGCCAGTAACTAAGATTGTTTTATTCATATATTGATTTTAATAAGGAGTCTTACAGTATTCGGTGGTTTTTGTTTATAAAGCTTAACTTTATAACTCTTCGTCGATTTAGTTGAGTTTGCTGTTTGAATACATTAAACTTCCTTATATATTTATTATATCGTATCTTTCATTTTGTATAGTATCGATCATGACTTGTAGTGGACTTACGATTTCTCCAGTAAGAACTGATTTTAATATTGCAGGACTGAATCCACTTATTAATGCGGTGTTTTCAGTATTTGCTTTTACTGGTACATTTGCAATTCTTCCATTCACATTCCAAAATACAATTCCTGGCATTTCATAACCAGATTTTTCATATTCATTTTTAATCATTTCCATTGCAGTAGGATTCCATTCAGAAACTTCATCATAAGAACTCCAACGATCTCCATGTGCTGCATCAAATTCCATATCAGATATGATAAGTAATTTAGTAGGCATTTCATTAGCGGGTACATTTTCAGATACCGCTTTTGATAAAATTGTTTTGAATGTTAATTGTAAATCAGTATTCATGCTCCAATCCGCTCGAGATAATTGTTGAACTCTTTGAAACACATCGCCTTTCAAATATTGCATAGTTGGATTATAACTGAAAGTCATAAATGCATCTTTGAATGCACCTTCATTTCTTTCACTTATATAAAGCCCTAATGATATCGAAACTTCCATTGGCGTTCCGCTCATAGAACCACTCACATCACATACCGGAAGTATGCGTTCATTATTTCCTTCCATATAATTTGGAAGTGCATTCCATTGTTCATTTATTGCAGGGTTATTTGCAACTTCCTCCCAAGGATCTATATATGATTTTATTACATCATGTGGAAATATAGCACTAGCGTTAATCGACGTTTTTCCTTCTTTAACATCATTTAAAAATGATTCAAATCGTTCAGGATCATTTTTCCAAAATGCTCTTTGATATTTAGAAAATGCTTTTGATGGTATTCCTTTATAAGAAATATTCTTCCAATTTTTGTTACACATATTAGTTTCTACAACATTTGTTAGTGCAACAATAGTTTTTCTATATTCTTTAGGTGTCATATCCATTGCTTTTCTAAGTTGATTAGCAACCGGACCTTTTCTTGGCATCCATTTTGCGCAAAGTGAATTTGCACTTGCAAGTGCCCATAAAATGCATTCAATAGCTTTTTCAGTATCACCATAAAATATATCGTCCCATCTTCCAAATTCCGGAATATGTTCGGTTAATAATTTAGAAGTTTCTGGATAATTATCACACATCCAAAGCATACAAATTCTAAATAATCTACGTTCACCAGCTCCACCTCTAATATCTCTAGCCCAAAATAATATTTTACTAGCTAATTTAGGGTTTTCTGCGAATGCTCCAATGAATGATTTAAGAATATCCTCTTCAGTCATTCTTCTAGTAGAACCTGCAATAGAAAAGAAATCTAAGCATTTGTTAAGGCTCGTAGAATGCGTTGACATTCCATTAAGTGTTTTACTATCTTTTGTAAGAGTTGATTCTACTAATTTATTCATAACGTTTTCGTTTTTAACAATATTACAGGTTGCATGGGTTTTCATATTTGGCTTGAGTTGTGGTTTGCTGTAAGTAACCTTTTTAATAATTGTTATGTATGTTATATGTTGTTCTTTTTTAAAAGTTTCAACATAAATTCATAAATGATTAAATTTAGTGAATTAAGTATATATACGTCTTCCTAAAGTTTTTTTGTGATTTTGCAATTGTTTTTAAAATAATCAACTAAGCTTCCATCTATATTTTTTTCATATTTAGATATATGTTTATTATTTATTCCAATAACTAATCCATCTACAGATGCAGATTCACTTTCGCTATGAGATTGTAATATTGTAAAATCTTTAGATTCAAGCCATTTAATTATATTTGATGATGCACCATGAGTTGAAATAACAAAATATCCTATTTTATCCAGAACATTTATTGAACTTTCTAACATAAAACCTTCAGCACCTTGAATATCTGAATGAACAATATCAAAAAATTTGTTCCGGCCGGTGTGGGATATTATATGTTCAGTATCTAATTGTTCAACTCCATCAACTGGTTTTGCTGGATGAATAGGTTTTCCAACAGAAGCTATTAAAAACTCCATATTTTTGCAATCATTTAATTTTGCATTTTTCGTTCCACCTTCAATAAAATTTCTTACCGGTTCAATACATAAATTATATGGGTTTTTAACTGTTTTATTAAACCATATTGAATACCAACACCACCATGCCCCTAATTCAATCATATTAGCGTCGTCATCTAATGTTTTTAACAAATGATGAAAGCATAATTCTTCTTGAGGTTCATGAATACCTCTTGTTTGTCTAATAAGTTCATTCATCCAATCTGCATAATATGTACCATAATACATTTTTATACCATTAAACATATACTGAATTTTAAAGCCATTTTCTTCGCCATAAGTACCAGCTAATGGATGTCTATCAATATCTTCAAAATCTTTGCATGCTACTGCCATTTGTATTCTTGTATTAAATTGTTGTACCGTTTGTCTTGGTAACTGATTATACATTTCTTTCATAATTTCTATTTATTTTTTGTAAAAAAAGAATCCCAATGATTATTAACAAAAGTATATCCATGTTTATTACATAACAACTCCTTTAATGCATCTATATATGCGGTTCCATCATTTCTATGTGCTGTATTATGTTCAATGGTAAATACTTTCACATCCCATTTATCAAAATCAAATTCTTCTAAAATTTTTAATTCGCTACCCTCAGTATCAAGACTAATATAATCAATTACTCGTGGCGCATTATGTTTTTTTAGTAATGTATTTAGTGTTAATGTTTTTAGTATATAAGTTTTGCCATTTGTTCTAGTTGATATTCTAGATTCTTCTGCTTTAAAGTCTTCAAATGTGCCTCCTAATTGTTCCATATCAGTTCCATCTGCAGTAAAAAATTCTATTTCTTCATCATTTGTATTATATAAAACACCATCATCATATAAGCAATTTCGATTATTTTGTAGTTTTTCATATAAATTTTTATTAGGTTCGCAGCAAATTCCAGTCCATCCATATTCACGTTCTAATAATAAAGTATTAGATAAATGTAAACCATCCATTGCTCCAGCCTCAACAAAAAAACCATTTCTTTTATTTCCTAGTATTTGAAGTACTCCTAAGTCTTGACTTAATTGACTATAACTTTTATTTTCCATCGTTATTAAATTTAGATATTATTGTTTGTGCTTGTATTTGATTCCAATTTCTTTCGGTTATATGCTTAGGATCATTCCATACTCGATCATCACCCATATGAAATGTCATATATGGTCTTTGTAAAATAACCGGGTTTTCTGCATATCTAAAAATGTTTCTTAAGAGAATTTCACCTATCCAATTGACTCCAATAACTATTTTTCCTAAATTCATTTTTTCATACAGATCTTTTTTAATTACAAAACAATCATATCCAGGATGTTGCATACCGGATTTGATATTTTGCAAAAACCAATCAAGGGTTTGGCCTTCATAAGAAGGCATTGTTGTTCTATTAATTATAACAGCATCGTGCCCTAAATCAATATAGCTTTTAACTTTAGTATAAAAAGATTCTGTTAATGCTATATCTACATTTGTATATATTAAATAATCTGGATCATAATCATAGCATCTATCTAATATATCTTTTATGAATGGTAGCTTTCTAGCTTGAATGTGATTTGAAAGATTATCATCAAGATCCTTTGTCTGTACAAATCCATCCGGAATAAGATGCATATCTTCTTCATAAACAGTTGCAAGTAATTCTATAGTATTATATGGATTCCTTTTTAATGCATATTGCTTAGCCTCGATCATACTTTCAAAAGTCATTGGCTGTGCATCGATTAAATCAGATCCTTCGTTAGGTTGTAATGTATGTATGATATGTGCAATTTTCATAATTTGTTTATTCGTTCTTTTAATGATTCATAATTATATTTTTGACAGAATATTTCTAATTCCGTTAAAATATTTGGAGATATTTCTAGCCATTGTTCTTTAGTCATATCTTGATGTTGTCTAGCATTTACTTTTTTATCACCTAATGGTTCTTTAATTTCATCTATAATTAAATCTTCCATTACATGTTCTATTCTAACTATATGGTTTGAAATATTTTGACTTTCTATAATTTTATTCCAGCCTAAATAAGAATGAGCAGCATTATCAAAAACATTTTTATCTGAGAACCTTACATACTTTCGTCTAAACTGTTCAGAAACAGTTCTCCAAGATTGTTCACCAACATTTGGTGTTTCAGTAAATACAATTGATGGTATAGCGGTAAATGGATCCCTAAGATTATGAATAACGATATCAAATTTATGATCTTTTCGTAGTCCTGGTGTCCAAGGAAAACATTTATCATTAATTATCGCATATTGCCAATCTGATGTTCCATTTTCACCTTTAACTTCATGGCCAACATCTAAACCATTATGCTTAAATAATTTTGACATAAAACCGGTTCCACATCTAGGATGGCCAATGATTAGATATTTCATTTAGTATATTTTTCGTGGTAACCTTTTACCAATTCATAAAATTTCTCGAACCAAAACTTAATTTCTTGTTGGTTTATTTCGAATATTTGAGGTTCATCTGTAACATCGTTTGCTATCCAGATTTCTGCAGCTTCTGGCATTTCACCATACACATCATAATATGCAACTGCATAAGCAGCACCTTGCA
>Ga0233413_10000673_pt1 | contig 15966 bp, 14 predicted proteins | sample Na_anoxic_6_MG_FD_189019 | JGI IMG/M metagenome (GOLD analysis project Ga0233413, IMG submission 189019) | Seawater microbial communities from Saanich Inlet, British Columbia, Canada - Na_anoxic_6_MG | ecosystem: Environmental > Aquatic > Marine > Inlet | place: Canada: British Columbia... | reverse complement strand
AGGGTCCTACGATGAAGAAGGCTAAGGGTTCCTATGTCCACGCCCTTCGTGATGGGGACCCTGAGAAGGGGGAGACGCACAAGACGGGTGACGTGCTCGAGGCCGCTGACCTCTTCAAGACTGTGAACTTCTGGGGGATGGTCGAGAAGGTGCCGAAGGGCTACGAGTTCGCGGGCGTCACCTACAAGACACAAACGGCGCTCAAGAATGCTCTCGTCAGTGATCCGGAGATTCACGAGGCGGTGCGTCAGGTCATCTTTGAACGTGTGGTTCGGGGGCGCGGGTGAAGCGTGAAGTCAAGAGCTTCCTTTTGCGCGACGATGCCCAGCGACGTCGAGCGCAGCACACCAAGCCGAAGGCACACGAGCAACGCACAGCGAAGGCTCTTGGTGGTCGAGCTACGCTTGCCTCTGGGGCACTCGAGCATGACAAGGGAGACGTGGATATCGAGGGGGAGCTCTTCGATTTCCTTGTCGAGTGCAAGCGAACCACCAAGCGCTCTCTCGGGCTCAAAGCGCGGTGGCTCAACAAGGTCACCAGTGAGGCGGGTGACTTCAAGACACCTCTCCTTGCGATCCAATTCGATGATGAGGTGATGCGCACGCTACAGAGCGAGCAACGAACCCGTGGGCGCGTCGAGGTCGCAGCAGAGGCCGATTGGGTGGCGATCCCGCTGTCGGCCTTCAGAAGACTTCTGTCGTGTGTGGGGCAAGAGTGCCCTGACATGGAGGAGTGATGGATAAGGCTGGATTCAAGAGTGAGCTCGGGTCAGCGCTGGACAAGATCGCCCACATGAAACCAGTGCCACCGAATGACGACTTGAATGACCCGACGTGGGGGAAGGTCGACAAGCTCATCAAGCGGCTTCTCAACTGGCTCAAAGAGGATGACGTCTCGAAGCCGATGGACGTCTTACAGCGCAATACTCTTGATCTCGCTTGCTCGAATATTGCGCCCCCAGTGCAAACTATTGCATGGCGAGCACTTGACACATGGCTATTGATATATGAGAGTAGACGCATTCGTGGAATTCTTGCCTCAAAAGAGCCCTGGATGCTCTGTCGACCGTCTCATCCAGTGTATACGCCACCTTCAGTCGGCGAGTCGATCTATCAGATGAACACGGAGGAGGCACTAGGCACCATCAACGAAAAGCTCCGTGAGCGGGGCATCATCAAGCCCCCACCAAAGAACAGAGGCCGAGAAGGAGATTGAGGAGATGATCGGCGATATTTACAAAGCATCTAAAGAGATTTTGGGTCAGCAAGAGGTTGTTGGAACGCAGATCGATGCTGTCGAGAGCGGCGACCCATGGGCGATCATCCCGCACCTCTTCAGCAAGGTGCCCAAGACCAAAGAGACTCGCGTCACTCACGATATGTGGCTTGGGCCATCGACCGTTTCGTCGTTGTGCCCCAAGGCATTTGTACTCGCTGGAAAGATGGGGGTTCCGCTCATTCGTCACGAAACGCTGCAACAGCGCTGGACGATGGATCGGGGGACATTCCTCCACGAGTTGCTACAGAATTTTTGGTTTGGTCGCGCGGGCATGGTGCTTGGTGGTTGGAAGTGTGACGACTGTAGTCACATCCACGGCATCGACATCGACGACGACACCGTGGTTATGGATGGGCACGGTGGTGGCGAAGTCGTCGACAAGGTCACTCTGAAGTCGGCGATCCCTATGCCGATGGTCTGTGAACAGTGCGGCATGAAGCGACGCTGGCGTCATGGATTCACGTTTGTCGAGCCGATGGTCTATGACCTTGGATTGCGCGTCAGTGGCTACGTTGACGGCATCATCCGCCCCCCAGAGACAGGGGTGCTCGAGGTCATGGATATCAAGGGCACGTCGAAGAAGGCACTTGCGACACTGAGGCGGCGAGGTCCGTATCTCGAGCACGTCAAGCAGGTGACTTGGTACGCAGACATGATGGGTCTGAAAAAGGGGCGCATTTTGTATGTGGCGCGGGACGAAGAGAACGTGAGCAAGGCTTTCTTGGAGAAGCCAGTCGACGTTGACGAGAAGATGATTTCTCAAGAGAAGGAGAGTCTCCGTGCCATCCGCCAAGAAATCAAAAAAGACGAACCCAGCATCCCGCCTTGTCCACATGGAGGGCGTCGCCCGTGGGGTCCTTGCGAGTGCGCAGCCCTCTAGGCTTCCGCACAGGGTCTTGGGCATTGATCTCGCCTTGCGGAATACGGGATTGGTCGTTCTCACTGAGGAGGGGCACATCCTCCGTCGAAAGACCCTTGTCTTCCATCTGAGGAGGCGCACGGATATCGACGCCCCGATAGATGAGGCCGATCACATCGAGCGCTTGCTCAACATCGCCAATGAAGTTGTTGGGATGGCGAAGGTGTTTCAGGTGAAGGCTATCGGTGTCGAGGGGTTCGCTTTTGACGCAAAATTCCAAGCTCATCAAATTGGTCAAGCTGCGGGTGTGGTGAAAACGCAACTGTGGCTCGCATGTCGTGTGGTGACCAAAGAAGTTCAGATGAGTACGGCACGCAAGCATTTCTTTGGGTATGGCCGACCGAAAAAAGAAGACATCGTCGAGGTGTGCAAGCGTCTCGACCTCAACGTGGAAACAGATCACGAAGCAGACGCCTATGTAGTGGCGCGATACCTGTATGACTGTCTCGTCAAGGAGCGGAACGATGGCGCAACCAGCTAAGAAACGCGGCGTGAAAGAGCCAGAAGCAACCATGGAGACCAACCTTGTTGCTGTCTCAGGGGCACCAGACGATTTGAAGGTTCTGACTGTCGACGAGACAGAGGCCAACAGAGTTCACCTCGAGCTTTTGGAGCTTCGACGGCGACATGAGGATCTGAATTTCGATATCGCACGGTGTCTCTACGATGTCAGTCATCGGCGGCTCTTCATGCTCATTGGTCCCGGTTACAAGAGTTTCAAGGATTACGTCGAGGGCGAGCTCCTGTTCAAAGAGCGGAAAGCAAAGTACCTCGCGCAAGTCGAATGGTGGTTTGGCGAGGTCCATGGCTCGCATCCTGAGATGTACGAGCGCGTCAAGAAACTGGGGTGGTCGAAGGCGAAGGAACTCGTCAAGGTGATGGACCCTAACAACTGCGAGGAGTGGTTTTCCATCGCTGAGAACGGCACCGTGACAGAGCTTCTCCATGCTCGACGAGCGGCATTGAAAGCTGCTGGCAAGAGTGCCCGTGTATCCATGCCTGACGGGCTTCAGGTCGTAGGTGTGGGTGAAGTTTCAGCGCTCCCCAAGGAGACCCCAGAGGGCACCGACGAACCCAGTGAAGCAGAGGACGGGCTCGACGTGAGCAAAGGCGTCGATGGGATGATTGAGCAGGTGCTCGATGGAGTCGAAGACGACGAAGATAGCGAAGACGACGAAGTGACCCTCAAGACCAAAAAGACGATGAACCTTACCCCGAATCGCAAGAGCGGTGACGGGGCCGACAGTCAGGGGGTCAAGCCCCCATCGGTCGAAGACATGAAGGGTGAGGTCGCAGAGAGCAAGAAGTGGAGGAGGCGCACCTTTGATATCCCGCCAGAGTGGGATGACGTGGTCACTGAGGCGTTACGTTGCGCTGAGGAGTCGACGGAGGGGCGCTCCACGCATCCTGGCAACCTTCTCGCTCTTATTTCCCTGCACTTCTGTGGGGGGTACTCAAAGCACCCGAGCATTATGAATGGCGAGTGGTTGAGTGCATTTGAGGCTAACACGGGTCTCACGCTCGTCGTCGTTGACGAGGCTAAGGGGTCTATCGTCTACGGCAAGGACAACGCGAAGCGCCTCTCCGGGGGCGAGGAAGAGAAGGAGTAGGAGTCATGGAAGTCAGCAGAGAGATGATGATTCGCGAAATCGAGAACATTCGTCGTGACCTCTTGGTGTGGGAGAAAGAGCTCAAAAAGCCGACTCTCATCGACGCCAAGGGCAAGGAAAAACTCGAGTTCAAAGAGAATTCAATCCCCAAGGGGCTCAGCGTCAGTAGCTTGCGGGCGATCCCCGTTCCTCAACTTCGGGCTGAGCTTACGGTGCTGGCTCACAAGTTGGAGGCACTCGCTTCGACGTGATACCTTCGGTTTGACGGAGGTGCTGAATGGGTGAGCTTCACGAGGAGCTTCAGGGATTCGTAGGCGACGTTATCGGTGAGGCTACAGTAGAGGTCGAGAGTATCCTCGATGACACTCGCTTGATGCTGCCATCGCTCGAGACGTTTGTGCGTTCCATGGACAAAATCATGGACTCCGCAAACAAGATCAAGACGGCGGCTGAAAAGTCGGACTACGGCGTGCTTGCGATGGCTAATGCGATCCGAGCTCATGAGCGTCAGATGGGGTTGCTCTATGGCAATTTCACCAAGTCACGCAGCATGTTCGAGAAGATCGCCAAGAAGGTCGACATCCCGTTGCGTGGTGCGAAGGGTGCCTCGCGCAAAGGGTCAGTGAAGGTCGACCCGAAGGGGATGACCCCTGACCAACTCGAGGCCGACATCACGCGGCTGTACAATGGGCTCCAAGGCGTCATCAATGGCACTGCCAACGATGGAGCATTCTTCCTCAAAGAGATCCGCAAGCTGGCGGCGAAGAAAGCCCCTGCCTACGACACGGTTCGTGGTGAGGTCGCGGCACTCGTGCAGGACTTCCTCAAGTTCAGAGGGGGCGTCTACAAGTTCTTCGGGATGCTCGAGGGCATCGTCAAGCGGATGAACATTCGGGCGAAGGCCGTAGGTGACATTTCGATGTCGCGCTACAAGCCATCGAAGGCCAAGAAGAAGAAAGCTCCCGCGAAGCGCAAGGCGGCTCCGAAGCGCACGCCGAAGTCGAAGTCGAAGCGCAAGAAGGCGACCCCGGAAGACCTCGAGCAAATGGTTGGCATCGCTATCAAGGAGAGCGCCGAGGAGATGTTCGAGGCGACTCACAATCGCCCGCCGGCTGATCCCGTGGAGCTTCTCGAGTTCGCGGCGAATCGTGAGCACAAGCGTGGCATGGGGTTCTTCGAGAGGGGTTGAGCATGGGCAAGTTGGTCAAAATTCCTGGTGTCTCAATGAAGACGATGCAGATGGCTCTTGAAAACACAAAGGAGGCCATCGTCAGTAGCGCGACTGATTCCCAATACAACGCTCGGTGGGTCGCGATATGGAAGGTCCTTGAGGGCGCCTCCAAGGGTAAGAAGTGGATCTACGACCCCAGGACTGACACCAGGAGCCATGTTGACACCGACGATCTCGACGTCCAGAAGGCAAAGTTTGTCTCAGCGGAAGGCGGGACTGACGGGCGTGAGGAATACTACCTCGGTCGGGATGCGAAGCCGGCGCTACTCCCTGAACTTGGCAAGGCTATCGCGAAGGCGGCCAACGGGACGTGGAAGGCTGAGGCGACGTTTGCCTACTCCAAGGGCTCTGAGGAGGCATCCTTCTGGGGTGCCAAAAAGGTCGGAGACACCTTCCGAAGCGAGAGCGATTCGTACAGGGGTGGCACCAAGAGGCTCGTGGGCCGATATGGCGTCGTGACGGTGCCGATCACTCTCAGAGTGCGAGCCAGTTACATCAAAAGCGAGCAGGTGATCCGCTACTCCGCTGAGTTCAAGTCGAGTGGGGCGGCGAGAGTCACTCAGGAGCATACCGACATGATCGATATGGCAGACGTCACGAGTTACACTCACAAGGTAGAGGTGCCCGGCGAGGCACCCATTTTTGCTCTCGACGAGGGTGAAGCGAATGTCATCGCTGGCGACATCGAGGGTTCTTCGGTGGTCGAGAACGATGATACGGAGTGGCCCGAGGGTATTCTTGGCGAGGCTGATGGCGGCGAGGTTTCTCTCGAGTCGATGCTGCCTTGGCACGGCGACGAGTACGTCGAGCAGTTCTAGTCCCGTCCTTGACTGACAACTGCCCTTTGTCAATAATGAACGGGCAGTGCCAAAGAAGAAAGCAACCCCAACAGTAGCGGAACGAGTCGAATTGCTTGAGTTCGTCGATGAGGTCGACGAGCTCTTGCTCGAGGGCACTTCTACGAGCAACACGGCTCGTTACATCCAGCAGACCATGATGAAGCTGAAGGATGTGGCATTCCGGACGCTGGTCAAGACTCTGAAGGCGCGGCACGAGCAACTAGAGCTCAAGCGTAAGAAGGTCGAGGGAGAGGCCGAGGGCGATCTCGCTGACCTACTGCACGTTGCCAACGTACACCCCGCTTCGACGGCCCCGGCGCAACACGTCGATGGAGCAAACAGGATTCAGGGCGATTTCCCGCGTACACCGAGCACGCTCTCACGAGTGATGTATGAAAAATACGTGGGGGGGTTCAATTCACTTCTTGAGATCGAGTCGATCTACCTCTCACAGCGAGATCGCATTTCGCGGATGATGCTGATTGAGCAGAATCTCGGCATTCCGCTCGAGGACCTCGGCAGAGAGTTCGACATCGCACGCAAGCTCCTGGTGGCGCACGCCAATATTCAAGACAAACTTGGTCTCACGGGTGATGGTCGAGGGCATGGTACTGAGCTCAACCTTTCGCTCACGCTGAAGGGGCTGAAGTCGAAACTTGGGGCTGATGTGATTGAGACGCTGAAAGACCCGCAGTCGCGGCACAAGATACTCAATGCCTTGCGAACCATTTCGGGCGACCCGTCTTTGCCATCGACGATCATCGACGGTGAGGCAACGGAAATCGGATGATCGTCGAGCAAGACGGGCGTCCAAGGTCAGTACGAACAGAGCGGGAGCGTCGAGAGGAGTTTCGTCATCAACTCACCTCGATGAGCGGGGCTGAACGTGCGGCACTCTTCTCGTTGCTCGAGGACATCGACGACAACAACACCCATGACAAGCTCTTCGATATTCACTACGAGCGTGAACCCGTTAGCCCTTTGCAGTTCCTCACCGACGACTACTATCTCGGTGCCGTGGGGAACAATATGTGGCCTGAGCTCAAGAAGGATTTTGTAGAGCTTTTCGAGGGGGGTTACACCGAGGCGATCCTCAGCGGTTCGCTCGGGTGGGGCAAGAGCTTCTTTGCGACGTGCGGTATCTGCTACGTGATCTATCAGATGAGTTGTCTCGCGAATCCGCAGGAGGTCTATGGTCTCGCCCCTGGTACTGGCTTGGCTGTGGCGCTCCTCTCGGCGACGCGCGAGGCGGCGAAGCGTGTACCCTTGACTGAGGTCGGTTCGAAGCTCCAACTTTCGCCATATTTCGGCGAGGCGTGCCCATTCAAGATCGCTCAGACCATGTATGAGATTCGTTTCCCATCGAAGCGGATGACGGTGATTGCGGGCTCGACGGCGAGTGCCACCATCGGAACCAATGTCTTCGCTGGTTTCATCGACGAGATGGCTTTCATGGGCAGCGATAAGAAGCTGGACCACAACGGGCGTCTCGTGGCTGTCGACAAGTCTGAGATCATCACCAAGGCGATCACCAGGCGGATGAAATCGCGTTTTCAGAAGATCGGTCGGTTGCCGGGACTCATGTTTCTCGTGAGCTCCAAGGAGCGCCCTGTCGCTTTCATCGAGAAGAAAATCGAAGAAGCCCGTGAGGCGGATGACCCCCTCGTTTTCATCCGTGAATATGCGACGTGGGACGTCAAGCCAAAGATCGACTTTTCGGGCAAGACCTTTCGCATCGCTGTCGGCAATGACCGCTACCGTTCAAAATTGGACCCTACCGACACCGACGAGGCTTGGTATCTCGACCAGGGTCTCCGCGTCATCGACGTTCCAGACGATTACCGCCAAGACTTCGAGCGGGACCTTGAAGGCTCACTGCGTGATATCGCGGGGCTCGCGACGGAAACGATCTCTCCATTCATCCACCGTATCGAGAAGATTCAAGAGGCTGTCGTTGAGTCGTTGCCTCAGCCGTGTGTCGAGGAGGAGTGGGTACAGGGTAACGACCTCGAGTTCGTTTGGGAACGAGTCGCGAGACCCTATGAGCGGCGTCTCCCAGGTGGCTACACAGAGACGGCATGGCGCCCGCTACGTCACCCAGAAGCACCGCGTCATGCTCATATCGACCCATCGCTCACGGGCGACTCAGCGGGCATCGTCATTGCTCATATCGCGGGGTGGACAGAGGTTGTCCGGCGTGACAAGGCCGGCGAGGAGTACAGCGAGGTCGCTCCGGTTGTTGAGACCGATCTGATTTTGAAGGTGTCGCCGACCCCTGGTGACGAGATCGTGCTCTCGAATCTTAGATGGATCGTCTACCAATTCATGGAGCATGGCTTTTCGGTGACGTTCGCCTCGTGTGACTCCTATCAGAGCGCTGACACGTTGCAGCAGTTCAGGGGCCGGGGCATCAATGCTGAGGTGCAGTCAATCGACAAGACGGTCATCCCCTATGACCTCGTCAAGACGGCGTTGTATGAGGGGCGCATCCGGCTTCAAGGGAACTCGTGGATTGTGGTCGAGCTCCAGCAACTCATGAAGGTGCCAAAGCCTCGTGCGAAGGGTTACAAGATTGATCACCCACGAATCGGCAAGGATGGCAGCGTAGGAACCAAGGACATTGCTGACTGCCTCGCGGGGGTGGTGTACTCTTTGACTCAGAGAGAGCCTGGTCGCCCGATCCCAATGACGACTTCGGCACCTGCACCAACGGCAGAAGAAAGCAACGATCACTCATGGGTCACAGATGGTCTTCAGATGGTCAAGCCCGAGGCACCTCAGACGAATCGTGCGGCTCCAAGGCAGAATAGAGGCACGGGTGGTCAATCCATGCCGTTCGTGAGGGGATAAATGGCGCGTCGAATTGTCGAGGGGTTCAGTCAGAAGGTTGTTGGAGGAGTTCGCAAGTTCTTCGCCAGAGCACCAGAGCAACAGGCTGTCGAGTTACGTCGTGGTGGGATACCCATGACGTCGAAGGCTGGTCTCTCCTACAACCTCATCAACCAATCTGGCTACGACACACTTGCTGCACACCTCCATATCGATCAGGACCTTCAACAGCGGTATGGCGACTATGAGGAGATGGACGATTACCCGGAGATCGGCACGGCGCTGGACATCTACGCCGACGACTCCACGTCGCCAGAACTCGACCGTGAGCAAGCCATTTGGGCGGTTTCCAAGGATCGCTCCATTGAGCAGGAGCTCAACAATATGCTCCACAAGCGTCTCGGCATCGAGAACGACGTGTGGGGTGTGAGTCGAACCCTCTGTAAGTATGGAAACGTCTACGGGGAGCTTTTGCTCGCTGACGACGGGCTCGTTGGTATCAACTTCCTTCCGCCTCCGACCTGTCGTCGAGTCGAGGATCCTCGCGGGAACCTTCTCGGTTTCATCCAGGACGTCAACGGGCGGTTCAATATCTCGATTGAGAACTTCTACCAACTCGCGGCCCAGCGAAATCAGTCGGAAGGGTCGGCGCGTCCACCAGGGGTGCTTTCGGTATTCGAAGAGTGGGAAGTGGTTCACTGGAGGCTCAGGGGCAAGCACCTGCGGAGTATCTACGGTCACGCCATCACAGAGCCGGCGCGGTGGATTTGGAAACGGCTATCGCTACTCGAGGATGCGATTCTCATCTACAAACTCGAGCGGGCACCGAGCCGGTATGCCTTCTATATCGACGTGGGCCAGATGGACATGGAGCGTGGGCTCGCCTACGTCAACCGTGTCAAAAATTCGTTCACCCGAAAGAAGTTCGTTGACGCGAACACTGGCGACCTCGACATGCGTTACAACCCGTTGGCGATGGATGAGGATTTCTTCGTCCCCGTTCGTGACGGCAAGCGCTCCACTGAGATCGACGTGCTCCAGGGGCCGGATTATTCTGAGGTCGAAACCCTCGAGTACCATCGTGACAAACTCGTCTCCGCGCTGAAGATTCCAAAGACATACATGGGCTACGGTGGGGAACCGACGCGCACGGCGCTTTCGGGTGAGGATATTCGCTTCGCTCGCACGGTGATGAGGATTCAGCGGGTGCTGCGTAGCGGCTTCCGTCAGGCGGCTCGTGTCCACCTCATTGCCAGGGGCAAGCAACCAGATCGCATCGACTACGATATTCGAATGAACGTGCCATCGCAGATTCTCGAGCTCGCTCGCATGGAGGTCATGAGCGCGAAGGCCGACCTTGCCTCGCGGATGAAAGAGGATGTCGGGAGTCAATGGGTTCTCGAGCACATCTACAATTTCAGCGAGGGCGAGGCGAGCGAGCTCATGAAGGCTCGTGATGAAGAAACCCTCTCCCGAGGGAAACTCGACGCCAAGGTCGAGAAGATGCGCATGGGCGAAGGTGTGGTTGACGAGAAGGGCAATTCAGTTGCCCTTTCTGAAGGAGAGAGGCTCGACCGTCGTATCAGTGGGCTGGTGACGGCGGTTGAGAAGGGCGACTGGCGCCGAGAATTCGAGGGGCAGATTAGGTCGTCGAGCAAGAAACTCGAGGGCAAACTCGACCGAGTGCTACGACAGAATCCTAGTGTCGGGAGGCGTCTCGGACGTCTCAACAGTCTGCTTCGAGAGGTGCGTCATACCATGCAAACGGGGTCGTCGCCGGCGGCTCCCCTGTGAACACGGTGACTTGACACTACTGCCGTGATAGCCGTAGGGTTTGCCAAAGGGCAAACTCGTACACTTCGGGCGCATAAAATGAAGCACAACGAGAAACTCGTGGACACCATTGTTGTTGATCGGTTGACCGAAGGTAGCTTCGAGACGCTGATCGAACGGGTGGAGCAGGCCGTCGCCGAAAACCTCAGCTTATTCAACGCTGATGATGGTGAGGGGGTTCATTCGTGGACCTACTCGGGCCATGTCGTGGTGGTGAATGAGGCGGCTGAGTTCTTCAGGGCTGAGTATTCGGTCATTAAAAACGGCGACATCGAACTCGGCAAGGTCGAGCGTATCGACGTGCCTGTGAAAGAGGCCAAACACCTTGGCTCAGAGGCTCGCGGTCTCGCTGACGACATCGTGGGTGCTGTCTTTGATGGCGACGATGAGCGTGCTGAGGAGAGCTTCGGAGACCTCTTCAATCTCGTAGCCAGTGGAGTACGCATCACTGCTGAGGGCGTCGAGGACGACTTCACGGAGCTTGGCATCGCTGATAGCGCGTGGATGCGTGCTGTCGACGACAACGCTGCGACCATGAGGAACTTCGTTGGTGCCGCTTCGAACCGTGACATGCCTGAGCCGAAATTCGAGACCATGCTCGCGACGAACGATCTCAACGAGGCTGATTCCACGCGCTACCGCAAGGTGGTCGGAGAGGGGCTGAGACGCCTCCGTGGGACACTCGAGGATCTCGACGCGAGCATCGCCTTGGCTCGCACCATTGACGAGGGTTACACCTTGCGAGATGTTGACGGGATGGCGGCTTCTCATTTCATCGAGTTCTCGAGGCAACTCGGTGAGGACTTCGATGCTATGATCGGCGTCGTGGAGAACGCCATCGCAGTTGTCGGGAACGGGGATCTCAAGTCGCTCGCTCGCATCCATGACGGAGTGGCCGAGCTTATGGGTGACGCTGGACTAGCAGCGGCGTTCGCTGAGAAGTTCAGCACCAAGTTCACGGCACCCGAGGCAGCAGCGTAGGGAGGTCAGGCATGTTCCCGAACCGAGACCCAAGAAAAATTCGATCTCTCGAAGAGGAAATGAAAACGGTCGGGCTCAACCCTGATCGAACCATCGGCGCCATGGAGCGCAGCTTCGGGATGCTTGTGCAGGGTTCGTTGCCCCCCGATGCCAGCGGCTTCAAAGAGGGCGACAGTGTTGATCGATCGATTCATGACGTGGGTCGAGCCCTACGAGAAGACTTCGACGTCGACACTGATGTTGACGTTGACATCGACCAACCCTCAAACGACATCGACGAAGACGGCGGTCAGAGCCCCGTCGAGCAAGTTGTCGCGGCGGCGCTCGAGGGCAAGGAGATTCCAGAGGGCATCGTTATCTCCGAAGAGGAGTTGCAAGAGGCGTTCAAGATCGTTCGCAAGATGATCAAGACTGCCGGCGAGAAGATGCAGGCGAAGCGGACCTATCGCAAGGTGCGGTCCAAGTCGAAGAAGTACGCCAAGCAGTATTACAAGCGATTCAAGCGGAAGATCGCCAAGGTCCGAAAGAGGCTACGCAAGCGCTTCGGCGGCGAGGCTGGTCTGAAGAAGGCTCGCGGTGGTGGGAAGAAGCGCATTTCGCAGAAATCCAGCATGGATGCCCTCTCGAATCTTCGTGAAGAGCTCTCCGTGGCTGAGTCGCGGTTCTCAGAGGCCGCCGCTGAACCTGAGAACTACGAGAGCATCGAAGAGATACCAGTGACTCCCTACGAGGAGTCGGCGATCAAGGCTGGTCTCTTGCTCATGTATATCGGCGAGTGTTTCGAGGAGGTCGACATCGACTCGGCCGCCGCAATGTTCGACCTCTCCGATGGTGCCGCAGACCTCTCTGAAGAACTCCGAGGCACGGAGTTCATCGACGAGGAGACGGAGCAGCGGCTCGAGTCTCTGTTCATTGCAACAGCCCATGTCATGAAGGCTCACCACGAGCTCGGCGCACCGATGGCGATGGAAGTCATCGAGGCTGTCGAAGTCGTGGATGGCTTCCTTGCTGAGAACGACATCGACGACGACGACACCATCACAGAGGCCGACGAGAGTCGTTTCGCGCGGCTCTCAGGTGACCTTGCCAGCAAGGGTGCCAAGGACCCGGATGCCCTCGCGGCGTGGATCGGTCGTAAGAAGTACGGCAAAGAGAAGTTCGCCAAGATGGCGGCAAGTGGCCGCGGCGAAGGCGTCGAAGAGTAGCGGTAACGGTGTGGATTCCAGTCAGAGAACTCATCGAGAAGGCGCGAAAGCGCAGAACGGCCTACAAGTCGGGGCGGCGAGAGCTCTTGGGTTTTGAGACAAGACGTGGCATGATCGGCTTCGAGAAGCCCGGCGAGCGCAAGATTGTTTCCAAAAGGAAGCGACCGAAGCCTTCGAGGAGTCTGATCGACCGGACGCCCCTTCGGGCGAAAACGTCGAAATCACGGGTCTGGTAGGGTAGGGCAATGGCACAGCTTCTCATCGACACCCAACCACTGGTGCTCAACCTCTCCGAGTCGAAAGACGGGAGCGGTAAGATTCGCTTCGCTGGCGAGTTTGGGCGCACTGACAAGGCGACGGCCAATGGTCGCTTCTATAGCCCGAAGCTAATGGAGCGTGAACTCGGCCGACTCCTGAAACCTATCTCTGAGCGCAAGGTGCTTGGGGAGCTTGATCATCCCGCAGATGGGCGCACGCGCTTGCAGCGGGTTTCTCATATCATCACTGACCTACACACTGAGAACCACAAGGTGCTCGGTGAGGCACATCCTCTCGACACCCCGAACGGTCGCATTCTCTCCGCACTGGCGGCAGCAGGCGTCGCGGTTGGTGTCTCAAGCCGTGGGTACGGATCAACGAACACCAGGCCAGATGGAGTTGAAGAGGTCGCTGAGGACTTTCGCCTCGACACCTATGACTTCGTCTTTCAGCCCGCAGACGAGACCGCTTATCCGAACGTCTACACAGAGGAGAAGCAGGTCGTTCAGTCATTGGAGGACGGCACCATGAAGATGACTATCGAGGTGCTCAGAGAGCAATATCCCGAACTCGTCGAGATGATCGCTGACGAGGTGGAGGGGTCGCTTCTGTCGGAGGACGACAAGACGGTCGCCGTTACAGAGGCCGTGGCTGAGACTGAGCGGCGCGTCGAGCGGCGTCTTCGTGAGAAGTTCTCTGGTGACATCCTGAAGCACGTCGAGCGTGTGCAGGAGCAAGCCATCGAGCAAGCCCGCTCTGAAGCGGCAAGTGACCCGCAAGTGGCTGGTGCTCTCGGGCTCATCGAGAACATCGCTGCCCTCGTCGCTCCCTTTGGTGGCCCGATTGATCAGCGAGAGACCATTGCTGATCGTGAAGGGAGCATCGAGGAACTCGAGGCCAAACTGGCAGAGCGCGAGCTCGAGGTGCAGGCTTCGAAGATTGAGGCGAACGAGATGCGGTCTCTCGCTCTTGAAGGTGCTTTGGCACTCCACCTCGAGCGGAAGCTCCGGGGAGAGAGCGACGAGCGACGCAATGCCGTCGTCAACCTCATCGGTGACCTCAAGCAATTCGAATCACGCGAAACCGTGGATGCCCGCTTCGAGGCGGTCTGCAATGAGCTCGACTCTGCGAAGCCTGAGTATGAGCCCGTCGAAGAGGATGAGCGCTCTGAGTTCGAGCAGCGGATCGGAGCACTCGAGCACGCACAGTCTGAGATGAAGGCAGAGGCCGAAGCAGCGGCGACAGAGGTCGAGCAAGCCAATGACCGCACACGGCGAGCTCTGGACGCTGCTCAGAAGGCGACGGCGCAAGCCTACGCTGAGGGCATCGCCTTGGGTCACCCGCAAGGTGAGCAGCTTCGTAAGCTGGCCGAGAACGCTGAGAACATCACCGAGGTCGACTCCATCGTGGAGAGTTTGACTGAGGCTACTGACGATGCGTTTGGCGGCGGGGCACCCTCGCTTGACGAGGATCAGGCTGAGCGCATCCGACGACGGATTTCGCAAGGCAAAGAGCGTAGCATCGAAGAAGATACCCATGGTCGAAGCCCCGAGCACGGTGGCAACGGAAATGGTAATGGGAACGGCAAAGGGAAAGATGACCTTCTCGAGAGTATGGGTCTCGGGGAGGGTGAGTTCGACCGGCTCGCGGGAACAACTCGACAATAGCCGAGCCAGGAGGGATTAGGATGGAAGCTAGAAGAATGCTGAACGAGGCTGGCTCGCAGAGCATCCGTGACGAGAGCTTCACTGCACAACTGGTGTCCAAGTGGGGACGCTTCTTGGAGGGTGTCGAAGACCCCTATACCAAGCGCGTCATGTCTGTTCTGTTCGAGAACCAGTGGCAGGAGTGTTCACGGAACCTCACAGAAGACACGCTCAGTGTCAACGCGGGCGAGTACACCAAGTACATCTTCCCCGTGTTGAGGCGCGTCTTCCCGAACCTCATCGCGCAGGAACTCGTCTCCGTGCAACCGATGAGCAGTCCCATCGGGGCGGTGTTCTATTTCGAGTACAAGCACGGACGGAACAAGGGGCAGACGGTCGCCGGATCGAATCTGCTTCAAAACTTCGACCGTGACTATTCCTCGGAATACATCAACGGTGAGCAACTCGCTCTCGGTGATGGTGCTGCCTATGGTGGCGCGGCGGGTACACCGCTTGCGGTCATCTTGCAGTACGCCCCTGTGCGACCCCTCGACGCTGACGTTAGCCTCGAGTGCATCATCGAAGAGATCGATGCAACGGGCGCCGTGGTGCAGACCGCGACCGACGATGGCTCGGGTGGTTTCACCTTCACCCCGGCCGGTGCCAACACCGCTGGTGCGCTGAACTACGAGACTGGGCAAGTCACCGGCTTCAAGTTCCAGAATGTCGCCGCTGCTGGCAACGTCATTCAGGGCCGTTACTTCTACGACTCCGAAGCCAACAAACTCGTCCCCGACGTCTTCATCGACATCGGCCTCGAGCCCATCAAGGCGACGACTCGCAAGCTCAAAGCTCGCTGGTCGAGCGAAGCGTCGGATGACCTCCGTGCTTTCCATGGTGTGGACGCTGAGACCGAACTCGTGAGCGGTATCTCCCAGGAGATCGGTCTCGAGTTGGACCGTGACATCCTGAACGACCTCTTCGTGGCGTCGGCAGGCATCACCAATACCTTCGATTTCACTGTGCCCGCTGGCATCTCTGAGATCGACCACATCCGCTCGATTCTCACGCGGATGGGGAACGTGTCGTTCCAGATCCACAAGCAGAGCCGTCGTGCGCCGGCCAACTGGTATGTCACCTCGCCTGAGATCGCGGCGCGGCTCGTCCAGCTTCAGACGCACCTCGACTACCGTCCCCCATGGGTCTCGAGTCCTGAGTCACCGACTGGTCCCTTCGATGGAACCGTCGTGCCCTCGAGCTACGGTCCTGCCACGAGTCACTTCGGCATCGCCCGACTTGGTCCGTTGCAGAACAAGTGGTGGGGCTATCAGGATCCC
>Ga0233413_10000672_pt1 | contig 15990 bp, 43 predicted proteins | sample Na_anoxic_6_MG_FD_189019 | JGI IMG/M metagenome (GOLD analysis project Ga0233413, IMG submission 189019) | Seawater microbial communities from Saanich Inlet, British Columbia, Canada - Na_anoxic_6_MG | ecosystem: Environmental > Aquatic > Marine > Inlet | place: Canada: British Columbia... | reverse complement strand
TGCTGGCCTAGGACCTCCCAATGAATGAGTCAATGCAGCAAACCCTCCAAGCCTTTATCAATGATCTAAAGGCTTCAGGCACCCCACTAAAGATAGCGCCTGAGGACCTCTATGGCCTCCTCTATGCCGATGGACGCTCAGACCCTAGTATAGATGTGCCCTACTTCACTTTGAATCAGCTATTCGAATTGTGGACCGATCTCGATACCAGGATCGCAGACCTCAAAAGACACCAGCCACCTCTATAAATGTCTTGCATTTATCCCTAACGTGTTGTATAATAAATTGTACGGACAAGGGGAGCTAATGAAACTATCGACTGAATTTAAAAACATCGTAAGACAGAATGAGTACAGCGAATCCCTCCAGCCTTTTAGAAAAGGTTACAGAGAAGCTTACAATAATAGTGAGACCAAAGTGAGTGAGATGGCCGAAGCTCTTTTAGAGAAGCTTGGGGCTGTTGGTGGGTACACAGGTGAGGAAGTTGAGGAGATTCAAAAAGCTTTAAAATTAAATCCAAAAGACTTTGAAAAATATAAGACCTATTTTTGGCTTCTCGGTGACGGGAGTTGGTGTTAATACCAAAGGAGAATCAAAATGAATAAATTAGTTGAAGTGGTACTTAGAGAAGAACAAAACATTTGGAATTTTCAAGCCCACAAAGCAAGAAGTGGAGAGGCCAGCGTATCAGCCTTAGCTATTTACAAAGCATTCGAAGCCTCCAATAACGAGCCTATTATCATCAGAGGTAATAAAGGCAGAGATTTTAAACTTGTTAAATATTACAAATAGGAAATAAAAAAATGTCTAGAACAAAGTTAGCACCAGGGCTCAAGAAATTGAGCCTAACTATTAGACTGAACAAAGCCCAGCGTGAAGTCTTAGCGACTCTCAATACGAAGCCGCAGAAAGCTATGGACTTGGCCCTAGAAATTATCAAAGAGAACTGGGACCTATTTGAGAACCTAATTAAAATAAAGAAAGAGGAGAAGGATCATGAGTGAACTGTGCCCTGGATGTAAAGCTCTCCATACTAAGGGAGTTTACAAAACACAGAAGAGAAAAAATAATAAGAAGGAGTGGAATCCAGATGATTTAGCCTGTTCTTGTGGGCTTACTCTTAGATGGACAGCACCCTTTTTTGAAGAGCAATCGAAACTATCAATCGTACCCAAAGAGGAAAAGAATGAGGCCTAAAATATTTCACTTCCCCAATAGGATTCTAACTGAACCTGAATTCGAAACGGCTATAAATTTTGACAGGGCTAAAAAGTATTCAGTCAAAATGTTCAAGGCCATGCGGAGTAAGAAGGGAGTTAAGGGAATAGGCCTAGCAGCTAATCAAATAGGAATCCCTTATCCTATGTTTGTAATGAATGTCGGGGGGAACTAGTCCCCTAGTCTTCATTGAACCAAAAATAATTGAGACCTCCCCTCAGGAAGTACTCATAACAGAAAGCTGTCTCTCATTTAGTAAGTCAGTAAGCTACGATATCTACAGACCTACAACAGTGACGCTAGAGTACTTTGATGAATACGGAAACCAACACCTTAAAAAATTTACAGATATGGAGGCCAGAGTAATTCTCCATGAGTATGATCACCTTCAAGGGATCACAATATATGATCGATGGTTAGAAAAAAGGAGAGAGTAATGGGACAAGGCACAGAAAGTATGGCCGACGCAAATCTAGAAGACCAAGCTGATTACGAATCCAGAAACTATGAAAGAGAGAAGAGGGATCAGTACCACTTCAAAAATAAAGAGAAGATGAAGAAACAATTATTCGAGAACAAAAGAGCTGAGGTCAGGGCCACGATTAATTGTGCCTATTGCAATAGAGCCCTAGTTAAAGTAAATCCAGATCACGGATTCTGCGGAAAGAAGTATAAGATCAAAGGTAAGTCAAGTTGTAAGGACGCATTTTATAACTACACAGATGATGCCAGGAGAAAGCATAAGTGAAAGGGAATAATTATGGGGATGTATGACACAGTAAATTTTACTTGCCCTGAATGTACGGGGCCAATCGAAATTCAATCTAAGGCAAGAGACTGGGCTGACTGTTCACACTTCGATGAGTCCGAAGTTCCGTTAGAGATAGCCGCAGGTTTAGAAAAGCAAGCTGTCCTCTGTGATAATTGCCAAGTCTACCTAAGAGTTAAATTATTAGGAGCTGCTACGATACCCTGTCAGTTAGTTGATGGCAGGAGAGATGATGTCCAGCATCCAGATGAGTAAGTTATTAATTAAATTCACAGATGATAAAACTTAAAAGGAAATAGATATGAATGTACAACTAGAAGTCGTTGAGGAGATGCTTCAGAATATTTTGAGCTGTCCTGATGATCGATGTAGCTCCTGCAAAAAAAGTGTCGAAGTAGCTAGCACTTCTTTGGAATATATTCAGAACAGAATAGCTGAGTTAGAGAAAGAGAACCTCGAACACAGAAACAATTTTTATTCCAGCTTCAGGTACACCAAACTTCAGAACCTCTTAACCGAAAGTAAGGGCTGGCTGGAAGTAATTCTAACTGAGGATAAAGAAGCTGTGCTAGGTGCTGCTAAATGGCTACAAGAAAATAAGAACGAAGATAAATCTTTTGAGCAGCACTTAGAAGAAGCTGGGATGTTACCTAACGAAGCTCGCATAGACCCAGGCACACTCAAGCAGGTAAACGAGATTCTAAAATCAGGGGAGTAAGGGATGTTAATTGAAAAAGATTTTATGGACCTAGCTCTTAAGAAAAAAGTCTACTACCAAATAGCTCTCCATAAAAAAACAGGAGAGTTTGAACTTCAAGATAATCACAAAGGTAACGGAACTCACACATTGAAGTCCTCGGGTATGGTTCAGAATATTCCAGTGAGGGATAAGACCCTAGCAGGTATCAGAAAAAAGATTTGGGCTTTGAAGGTAGAGCATGATGATTTCGTATTAAGGACCAGTAAGACAAAAGTTATCTGCTACCTTTTCAGTTGTGGATTCGATGGAGCCCGACCTGATGTGGCCTATGGGAACAAAGACTTTTTTACGAGTAAAGAAAAAGGCCATGTGGAAATTAAATTTACTTGGAAGGTTTTGATCAAGCACTACGATCCTAAGAATCGAATGGCCAATAAAAAGTACGTGGATAGGAAAGGCCAACTAGATTCTAAAGCTGGGTGGCATGGTTACCACGAAATAGATTACACAGAAGAACTCGAAACATTCTTCGAGAACTTGGAAGAAGAATTTAAGAAGCTCTGCCTTAAGCTACACAGCCTAGCAGGGGATGAGCCCAAAGCTCTCCTAGAATCTTTCAGTAAGTCTGTTAAGCTGCTAGAGAATAACTCAGCCGATGTAGAATAGCTCGGCACCGTCACAACTATGATTCAATTTAATCGCGTAGGCGCTGGTGTTGGTTGACGACATGATGCCGTGGAATTGTGAGTCCTCTATCTTCATGAACTCACCCAGATAATATTTGGCATCGTTGTATTCTAAAAAAGGATTGCCTTCTTCATCGTAAAGAATTTCCAGCTCACCTGTCTGCCAGTAAATTTTTGTCTCAGCCACTAGGCCTCCTTGGTTTTGTTATCATTGTCTGGATCAATTTTTATATTAATAACTCGGACGGGTCGGCTTCCCTCTCGACGGAGCCCCTCACCTGAGGATTGATAAAATAGGTGGAAGGCATCTCTGTAAAAGAAGTCAATTTTTTTAACTGACACATACCCAGAGAGATCGCCAATATTATCTAGATAGCTTTCTCGATCTGTCAACTCAGAATTGTATTCAGCTATAGCCGCTTTTTTTGTCTTAGCTACAATTGAATAACAGTCTTCTTCCTTGTGACTTATCAGCCAGTAAACCAAACGCATATTTACTCCTCCTATCTCCCAGGAAAGTCGGATCGTTTAAAGTCCCTTCCAAAAAATTTATTAATTGCATCGAGCATATACTGTTGCTCGGGTTCAAACCAGATAATTTCGAATTCATTTTCCTCGTTGATCTCCTCACCCACGTAGACACCCATTAGAGTATCACCATCTAGTCGGACATGAAGTGATCCAGTGGTTAGTGTATCAGCCATATTATTTTCCTTCGTTCATTTTAATAAACCCTGCAAGAACAGTATTAAAACTTTCTTCAAGCCTTTCAACTAGTGCTACGTCCCCCTTCTCTCGGGCCTTACCAATCGCTGAGAGGTAAGTCGCCACGGTTGTCTGTTGAGTCTGAATTGATACTTTCATCATTCCCCCCCCCCTATGTGTGATTAATTTGGTAATAGTATTTAACCCAGTCCCTAGCATCATGGGCTGTGTAACAAACCTTAGAGACTTTTCTATCATAAGCCGTAACGTAATAGGTAGTACAGTCTCTCGGGTGTTGTGGTGGAACCTTTTCTACTTCGGCCACGTACTGTCTCTGAGATTCAAACTGAGCCTTGGTAAAATAGTAGGTGACATTTCCTTTCTTCACAGTCTTCATATTTATTTTCTCCTCTTCGATTAAACTATTCTGAAGGCCACACTAGCATCAACAGTGTTCTCAATAATTAACTTGCGATATCTGGTGGCCCTATCGAACTTAATTTCTCCCTCGGTGTAAGCCTCGTTATCAATGAAGGCATAAGTCCCAGTCTCTAAATTGAATCGAACCAAAGAGGTTGACTCAGTACGAGCAGAATAAGTTCTTTTAACATACTCACCGAACTCAGCTTTCTCAGCATCAGTCGTGTCGTAGACTAACCAACCATCAGCAGGATTATGATTCGTTGAGAACCATCCAATGATCGCATCAGGCTCTAGGCCATATTGATCAGAACCTCGGTCATCTCTCCTAGCTCTAGAATCGGCAAACCTAAAGAAGACAGCTCTCGCATCTTCCTGAGGTAAAAAGTTTGAATTATCAATTGGCATTCCTGACCTCCCTTACTCATTTATTGTACTACAAATTGGTACGGATTGCAAGCATTAATTAACTTAATTATCACCATAAAAACCGATACTTATAATGTGAATAGTTCTTGCAGTAAGTACCCAAGTGTGGTACTCTTATTATGTAAGGGAGGTTGCTACTATGTGTAAGGAAAGAGAAAACGAGGCCGTCACAAAAGAGACAGGTAAATGCGGGGGCTGTGGATGCGCCACTGATCCAGAAAACGAATCAGCTACGATCTGTCGGGATTGTGAGATGGTTGCCTACGGTCTTTAATTAGAGGGGAGGAAGAATGGCATTTAAAGATTATTCTAATGAGCATCCAATTAAAAAGAAAGCTGATAAGTCTTGCACAAAAGATATTTATAAAGGAAAGTTTCACGAAGCAGATAAAACAGGTGCGTGTCATAATTGTGGTGAGAGGGTAGGCGCTAAAAATTTAGTTACTAACCATAATCACTGCTGGCCTGTTTGTCGGGATTGTGACTTTGAATTAGATTTAGATTGGGAGGAATAATGACAGTTCAAGAAGTTCTACAACACGATTCAGAATTCCAATACAAACTTTTATCCAGACTTCAACAAGATTGCGAGTATTTCCTTGGAAACGGAGCCGGACACGTCAAGCACCTATGGGCTGACACTGTTGAAGAGCACATCGAATACATGAAGGCCATCTGGAATAACCTTAAAGAAAAACCAGAGTGGTTGTCATTTGAAAAAATAGAAAGGTATGAAAAGGGGATGTCCTATGGTAACTAGACTTAAGGATATTAAATATTCAACCGATGGAACTTATTGGGTGCTAGATTCTAAAGATGCTTATGTAGTTATGAAAAACGGAGTCACTCACTCAACCAGTGTTCAAGCTTTTCGTAGAGATGAAGATGGGCTTTCCTGTGCGGTAGCCTATTGTAAATATTTGGAGAAGAGGAGATAAAAAAATGTACATCCCCTATAGAGTGAGAGATACACTGATGGCCGTTAAAGGTGTAGTTGGAATCCGAGTTTGCTTTGATGCTGACAACAGGCCTTTTAGTTTTCACGCCATGAGTTCTGAATTTAAAGAGATAGGATATGTCATCCCTGATATGGGAGAAAGCTTTTATCCTATCGTTAGAGAGTGGGGTTATCCCGCTACTTATACTAGCACCTATGTAACCCTAGGAGAAAATAATGAGTGACCTATGCGATTTAGATGCTCTATTTTCGGATAAAGAATATGTCCTGGTTAGGCTCAGAGAAAAAGAATATAAGATGACCTATGCGATGTTTGATCGACTGTGTGTTGAGTGTCTGAATAAGGGTCTGTACGAGAGCAGGGGAATGGCGATCCATCTGTGCGAGAAACACCTAATAGAAAACCTAGTACCAGGAAATCCGAAGTAACTAATTTTTACATTCACCAAATAATTATAGGCTCTTAGGTAGCCTATTTTTTTTATCTAATGTCTTGCCATCGTTACCGATCCTAGGTAAGGTCAGCCCTCATTATAAATTTACGATATCAACTTAACAGGAGAAATGATTATGTTTGATAAGTACGAAGTAAAACTAGTTTTAACTAGAGACCAATTAGCTACCAATCCTTGCGATCCTAATGTAATGGATACCCACATTCTAGACAGACAACGAAAGTTAATTCTAGATAACAAAGGTGTGAACAAAGAGATCAATAAGTATTTAGATCAGCTCCCCATAGCTATAGAAAAAGGTGAAGCCGAAGTAGATAAGCTAATCGACAGACTCGAAGAACTTACAGGCTACGAGTTCAGCCCATCGGAAAGAAAGATGGCCATCAAGGGTGAGCTAGAATCTCTTAAAGAAACTTTCAAAGAACTAGATGTAAAAGGTACAACAGTTTTTTTCTGGGACAAAGAAAAGAATCTCCCAGCTATCGGTGATCACATGATCTACGGTTTTTTAAAAGCTGCTACTGAGGCAATTTGTAGAACAGTCAAAGGTGCTAAGCGTGGAACGGTTTTGCAATCATGCTCTTACACGCAATCAATTATCAACCAGCATTTAAAATGTGAAAATCAATTCATCACATTCGATACAGATGTTAAGCGTGATGAAGGTGGTACAAGTGCTTTTCTTCAAAGATCGTTGAGAGCTATGACAGCTCAGGGTCCAAGAATTTCTTTAGCTAAATCAGAAGTAGTACCAGCAGGAGCTAGACTTCAATTCACTTTAAAAGTCATGAAGGGTTCTCCTCTAACAGAAGAGCATTTAAATAATATGTTTTCCTATGGAGAATTGGTAGGCTTGGGCCAATGGAGAAATGCTGGCTTCGGCCAATTTTCTTACGAGATGATGAGAGTCGAGTAACGGCCTGGTGTCGTAAGGTGAGCTATAGCTACGTCATGTGAAGGTGGAGTTCGGTTTTGTTCCGTTGGGTAACGGTGAAGTGTGGTAAAGTAAAGTACTGTGAAGTATTGCGGCGGTTCGGTGTCGTGTCGTAAGGCTTTGGTGAGGTACAGTTTAGTTGAGTAGTGTTAAGGTGAAGTCGAGTATAGTTCAGCATTGTTCAGTTAAGGCGAGGTGGCGTTTGTTCCAGTCTAGCAAAGGCATAGCGTAGTTATGTTTGGTCTTGCTGTGTAAAGCATAGGCCAGGTAATGTGGCTTCTGGTTCAGTGACGGTAAAGCGAAGTAGTGTGACTTACAGTGGCGGTCAGGTGAGGCGAAGTCTCGTATGGTAATGGTGAGGCCATGTTTTGCAGAGTAAGGTTTTGGTTCAGTGGCGCTCAGTTGGGTCCTGTGAAGGCATAGTAAAGTATAGCAAGGCGAGGTAGAGGCGAAGCGAAGTAGAGTTTAGCAAAGCGAGGGCTAGGTGAGGTGTGGTAGCGAGGAGTCGGGTAAAGGTGAGGTAAGGTGATTCTCTGTCGAGTGTTGGTGGAGTAAAGTACAGCATCGTGCATTCCAGTAAGGGTATGGTTTGGCAGCGTCGAGTTTTGGTAAGGCGAGGTTGGGTTTAGTTGCGCATAGTAAAGGTATGGCAGAGTGAAGTAAAGTTTTGTTTAGTTTTGGTAAGGCGAGGTGTTGTAACCTAATGTGAGGCCAAGGTCAGGTATAGCCTTGTGAAGTAGCGGTTAGGTACGGCTCTGTTTAGTGTGGTAACGGTATCGTTAAGTTTAGTTTTGTAAGGGCTAAGTATAGTTTTGTAAGGTTAAGGTAAGGAGAAGTGTTGTCAATTTTCGCACAGGTAGGGCATGGTATTGTTTCTTAATGTGAAGGTTGGGTGACGTAAGGCCTGCTGAAGTAGAGGTCGAGTGAGGTGGCGTTCGGTCAAGGCGTGGCGTAGTAAAGTTGTGTTTTGGTAAGGTGAGGTGATGTTTGTGATGTGGGGTCCCGCATAGGGAAAGTAATGGTGGGGTATGGTGTGGTTTCTTAATGTGAAGGTAAAGTGGCGTGATGATCAGTTACGTTAAGGTAAAGCTAGGTGAAGTTTGGTTCAGTTTAATTTATCGGAGTAAGGAATTATGGAAACGTGTACATTTATTCAAAGTGAAATGCTTAAGATGCTATTCATCTCAGGAGCTATAGCAATTGCAAATCTTATAATGTTTTTTAAGCTTCTACATTTTGTATCTACTTTACATGGGGATTCGATGAAGCTAAAAAGAGAAACACTTTTAGCTGAAGTAATTAAAGGGAGATAAAATGAACTGCCCTTTATGTGGTTACGAATTAGATTTAAATTATGAATGTCCTAGTTGTGAAAACGATGACGACGATGAAGAGGAATTTCCTCAGGAGTGGCCGTAATGGAAAAGATATTTAAAGAGTTTAAATTAGTGCTAAGCAATCTCTGGGCCACTAGGCACATTGATGAAGCGGTTAAGAACAGACACAACGAACTAAGCAAATTAGTTTTTACTGTGGTCAAACCTAAGATGGAGGTACTGACTCTAGAGAGAGATCAGTTTAAGAGATACAACGAAAAAAATAAAATGGTTATCAAGGCTCAAGAACAGGATTTAGAAATATTACTAACCTACTTCCATAGTCACTCTCTGCCTGGGTACTTTGATTCTATCCGAGCTAAGTTAAGCCTAACCACACTTCAACACTCCAACAGGATAATTAATGAACAAGTATCAAGTCACAATAACATTCTCTAAAATACCTGAATGTATTTATAAAAGTTTTATTCAAAAGCTCAGAGAGCTGGGAGCTATGAATGGTGTGCAGGTTAATATTGTAAATCAAAAGGAAGGGCTAAATGTCGAAGACTAATTCTTGGGATAAATTAAAAGTAGATAAAGAAACAGGAGAAGTAAAATGTTACAGCTAGGAATTTTTAAATCAAGAGAGCATTCGGGGTGGGCTATACCTCTAACACACTCGGCTTCATTTCAGGAAGGGCATACGCTATATTTATTCCTACCTGATTCTGATTCTCTCCCTCATAACTTCCCCCATAAGTCAGATTGTCTTAGCATGGAAACAGAAGAGTTTTGTACTCGTTACGCTGCTACTGATCTTTCATACGCAATACCCGAGAAAAGGTATGCTGAGTTTATGACAAGACACCTAAAGGCGCAGGAGGATTCATGACAGACGGAGTAAGTGCAGCCTTGAGAGCCCAGGAGCAGGTAGTTATCTACGAAGAGAAAGTCCAACAGTTCAGAAAAAATAATCTCTTCGAACTATGTCAGGCCCTTGGCGTGAACCCTTTACTGAGTACCGAATGTTTAATCGCAGACTGTAGAGAAATCTGCGGCTCTATGATTATGGAATTATCTGAGCACGAAGATATTGAAGGAAAGGAAGTCAACGTGGTCAGAGTTAAATTAAAAGACTACTGGTCAGCAGAAGAATTCCGAGACTTCAATCTTAGAACTAGTTTACTCAGGGCCTACGTTTTTTTAGTTTGGACTGAAAGTGAGTTAGGTAAGAAAGCTATCAAGAAGGCCTTGGGATGAGCGATAAAGAAATAGAAATTCTCGAAGAGCTTTATCATATTGACGATGTGATCAAGGACCTTCAAACTAGAAAGAAAAAACTGATACCTAAATTAGGTTGTGTTAAGACGGCCTACAATAAAAGAATGAAATATAATAAGTGGAGAGATGGTGGCAAAAAAAATAAAGGTAATTAAGGCGGGAGAATTCCTTCTAGAGTGGCCATGCCCCTATTGCAATGCAGATAATAAACTAACCCTAGAAGACTGGGATAAAGATTCTGAGTGGGATTACCAAACGGATAAGGTCCAGTGTGATGTTCTCTGTCATGGTTGTAAGAGTAAAACAAGAATTAAAAAATAACTTGTCAAACATAACGGTGGCAGGTTTAAATTTATATGAGAGGTGGTAGATGGAACCAACAGGATTACTTCCAGCAGTTCAGATTTTAGGGTTAGTAGCTTTTTTAGTTTTCTTTGTGATGCTCATTAGAGCACCTAAGAATCCTGGGATCAAGATTCAGAACGATGAGCTGAATAGATTGAGAGAGGTGAGGGAAACTAAACTAAGAGAGTCCCTTAAAAATCCAGACAAGGCCAATCTTTTTGAGTTCCTAGAAAAACAAACCAGAAGGCATGACTTAAAATTAACACACTACTTTGGTCAGGACCTAGGCTTTGATTCATTAGATGAGGTCGAACTCTGCATGAAGATGGAGGACCACTTAGGTATTGAGCTAACAGCTTTAGATACATCCGTTATGGTTAAGATGACAGTGGCCCAGGTAATCGATTTAGTTTATGAAGAAGTACTCACTCAAAGATAGGAAGTTAAGATGACTCTACAGGAAGCTGAACAAACTAAGATGCCTCACGGTAAGTACGAAAACGAAACTCTATTGGAGATCGTTAAGAAAGATGCAGCTCACATCGAATTAAATTACGAGCAGTGCCAGGACTCCACTTTAGAGGAAGCTCTTCTTCTAGTTTATTCTGAGCATGTTACTAAAAGACAACACAGAGAAGGCACACTACACGATTAAAAAGTATAGGCTATAACCTATACTAAGATATTTAATATAGGCTATAACCTATAAATGAGGGAGAGGGTAGATGATTGATGTAAACGAATTCGTAGAAGAGACAGCCATTTTAGTTCAACAGGCAGAGATGCCTTCACTTAAAGATCAGATTAAGTTCACAGTAGAAAGACTTTGTACCAAAATGAAAACTTTCGATCCACCTAACTCCGAAGGTTATGGGCCAATGGGTGAAAACCTCCACGACTTCATTAAAGAAGTTGAGAAGTGAACCGCGATGATTTAGGTTTTATAAAATGGGGGATCATTTTGCTTGTGACCCTGATCTCCCTCCAGCTTTTATCTGCCTGGGCTATCCAGCATTTCGAGATGATTAAATGAGGTTTCGCGTTATCACCAGAGCCATCCTAAGCCCTTCCAAAAGACAAGGCCTTATCAATACCCTCGCGTAGCCGTAGGGCTTCTTAGGTGTACTCATATCAAGGTCATATCACCTAGAAAAAAGGTTGATAATCCCCTGGACATTGTAGGACCACTTTCCTATATTGCCCCCATGAGCAATCAAAAAAAAGAAGCACAGCAAAGATTACTCGATAGGATTTTTAATCCTAAAGAAAAAAGAAAGTGGAAAAAAGTTAAGGTAGTGACTACAAGGGTAGTGGGTTTAGAAATACTCCGATGGACGCATGAAGAGTGGGACCTAGTTAAAGGAAAACTATGAGCACCAGTTATATTAATACAGCAGAGCTAGTTCTCTCAATCAAGAATTCAAAGGGCCTGTCTGAAAGAAAGCTCGCCTATAGGTTGGACATGAGTAAGTCACAGGTCCATAGATATTTATTAATAGCTCGGCTCCCAGAAGATTTAAAGAAAGCAGCACTAGATCATGGGACAGAACTCTACACTTTACTAAAGTTCAGAGAAGACTCCAGAAAGTATTGGCCTCTGGGATCGACCAATCAAAGAAAGATAATAGAACTACTTAGAAGGGAAATCATATCAGGAAAAATTACAGGGTACAGTTTATATAAGGGAAGGTCCAGAGAGTTATTAGCAGGGCCAAGTGGGATTTAAATGGGTGAGTATAATTCAGTAGACATGGCGATTAAAGCTTTGCTCTGGTTACACAAAAATAAAAGAATTTATATCCACTGTACTGAGTACGGGAGTAACTGGCTAGCTGATGCAATAGGTTACAACGGGAAAGAACTATTTGAGATCGAAGTAAAAACAAGTTGGACAGATTTTAAAGCAGACTTCACAGGCAAGAAGCAAAAACATGCTACCTATGCTGGTGAGAAAGATGCTCGCTACTACGATTACAAACCCAACTACATGTGGTATCTACTCTCGCATCCCCACTTAAAAGACAAGGCCCTAAAATTTTTAGAGAAGGAGGGCTATAATAAATATGGCATTCTGGTTTTAGAAGGGGATGAGATAGTCTCAGTTAAGAATGCTAGACGACTCCACAGCAAGGAACCTAGCCAGAAAATTATTAACGGTATGATTAGAAGAATGAGTAACGAATACCTCTTCGGGATCAGTGACATAAAATATCGGATTACTAATACTGTTCAAAACGCTTTGGATCAGATACTAGTTAACAATAATAAAATAGCTAGAAGGATTGTGGAAGGTGACTAAGATTTATTATTTAGTTGATGGGCCCTACGCTACTTTGGATAGGCCACTGCTTCTCGGAGAGAATACTAAAAAATATTTAGAAGAACATGGCTACACAGTTCTAACTAAAGAAGAGTTTGTTAAAAAAGTGAAAGAGAGGGATACAAATGAAGAAGTACATTGAGTTATTTTCAGGCGTAGATTGTTTTGCCTTGGCCTTCAAAGGTTTAAAGATCAAACCAGCAGTTAGGGTCGAGATCGATCCCCAATGCGTGAAGGTATCCAAACAGAATTTTCCTGACAAAGGCTGTGAGTACCACGGTGACATAGAAACATTTAAAGCAAAAAAATATAGAGATAAAATATTTATGGTAGTGGGGTCTCCCCCTTGTTACGGACATAGCGTAGCAGGTAAGAAAAAAGGATTTGAAGATGAAAGAAGCGCCTTGTGGACAGAGTACTTTAGAGTGGTTAAAGAAGTCAGGCCTAAGTACTGCATCCTTGAGAACTCGGCTAATCTCAGAAATACTGGACTGGCAGAACTGCTCGAAGCTTTCAATAAGATCGGTTATAATGCTGAAGGGTCGGTTATTTCGGGTTACTCCATCGGTGCCCCCGCTCAACGGGAAAGAATTTACATCGTTATGTGGAGAAAAGACTTACCCTACCGTGACCCGTTTCGACTCTGGGGCACCTATTCTGAAAAAGAGGAAACCAAATCCGAGTGGTGGGCAAGCAGACGGTTTAAAAGAAGTCCTCTGTTCAAGCAAATTGGAAAGTGTAAACCCACAATTCGGAGAGCTGAGTATGGGCTTGCCTCGGGACTTTACCTTAGTAAAAGAAGACGCGGTGAGGCTGAAAAAATTAGAAAAGAAATTAGCGCCTTACTTAAAGAGCCCGAAGTACAGGAAGCTAAAAAGATTGTCCAAGAAATTAATCGACTTAGAGACGAAAGGATAAAGCAGTGCGGGAACGGATTGTTTAACCAGATACCCAGGAATATAATTAAGGGTATGTTTCCGAGTATTAAGGGATAGAGACTGATGGGTGAAATAAGTGAGATGATGTTAGACGGAACTCTATGCGAATGCTGTGGAGTTTTCTTAGGTGAGGTTAACGAAGACCCTCGGATGGATTACGAAGAGGAGCAGTTCGAGCCTCAAGGATTCCCAGGTCTATGCTCGGATTGCCAGTGAGTAAGAAAGCTAAATTTAAATGCTGTGGGTGCGAGAAGACCCATATACAAAAACCAGGGCCTCATGTTAGCTGCCCTTTTTGTAATCATATTTATTTAACGTGGGTTAAGTTCGATAAATTTATTAAGGAAATGAAAAAATGAAAGACCTATCTAAAATTTATAATCACCTCTACCAAAAAGAATATGGAGTCTCCAATAGATTTCAATTTGTCGTGGAGCTGATCAAAACATTCTCAGGTAAAAAGATTCTTGACCTGGGTTGTGGCAAAGGGACCTACTCAGTAATTCTTGAGGGTATGGGTTACGATGTAATGGCTACAGATATCATTGATAGAGACTTAGTTAATTTTGAGAACTACTATATCTCCACTGACTATAAGTACAGAAAAGTGGAGAGCATAATGTGTCTAGATGTTTTAGAGCACATACCAGAAGAGGAAGTTCCTACAATGCTTAAGGCTATGTACGAGAGCTGTGAGCAAGCCTTCATTACGATCTCTCATTATAAAGCGCACAACAAAGGACCCAACGGAGAAGAGCTTCACCTAACAGTTAAGCCCCCTCTATGGTGGGAGCGCAAACTTATCGAAGCTGGATTCGAACCTTTTCATTACGAAGAGGTAACTCGTTTTGGAATGAGTGTTTACGGTTTGAAGGGAAAACTTCGTGCAGATAAATAAAGATGATTTTGAAACTATATCTATCAGAGACTTAAATTATATCTTTTCTGAAGGAGGAGCACAACACGAAGCCATGAAAGGTTTTGATAAAGAGTTCCAGTTCCTCGAAGATAAATTTCCGATGTCCCTAACGATCTCTAAGTTGGTTGATAGGCATTGGCCTGACCTAGCTAAGATAGTTGAGTCAGTAGAGAAGGATGGTCTACGCAATCCCCTCTGTGTTTACTTGGAACCATCTAATAAAAAATATTATGTTATCGCAGGCAATCAAAGGCTGTTCGCTTTGAAAGTTTTGAAGTTAGGAATAGTAGTGGCCTGCCATGTGATCCCCGACTATCTAGATAAAAAACATCTGAGAGATTATGTTATCGATAAAGAAATGGTGCCAGGAATAGACGACTAACTTTTGGAGAATTGAATGAGAGTATTTTACGTATCAGACCCCTATACACAGGACTACCTTTTTATAACCGATGATCCAGAAGAGTATCGAGATAAAGTTAAAGAGTACGCTAACAATTTAAATAACTCCCAACAGTTAAACTCATACATAATGGGATCATCTGAGATGACCCCTACACACTATGAAAGAATGAGAAAAACTGTGGAGGCCTTGTCTGAGCAGTTAGCAATTCAGAGAGGCCATAAAAAAATTCACAAGTTTGGTTTGATTGATGGTGAGAAAGACGACTAGCTAAAAACTTCTTCCTCGAAGCAAAGGCTAGCTTTACATGATCTACAAGAGTAACTAGCTTTTCCCCTTCTATATTTATTATGTCTTACTGAAGTTAAAATAAGATTGTCTCGACACTCACAACTATATTTAAATCTTCTATGCTTTCTTTTAAACTTTGATGTATCCATCGCGTGGTAGACCTCAGGCTTTTGTCCCATAGCAGCCATCACACTTCTCCATTGGTGGCCGTGACTCTGAACTCCCCTCCCATACATAAACCTAGTCACGGCGTGAGCTAGTTCGTGAATGTAAGTTGGAATAAATTCTCCAGGGTTTTCCATGTGAAGATTATAATTAAGCTCGATTAGATCAAAGCGTTTCTTATACCGTCCAGCACAGGTTCTCATATTTTTATTTAATTTGACTGTGGTGGTGATAGTGAAGAAATCATCGAAGTTAAAATTTGGGAAGGCCTCGACTAATCTATTCATGGAGACCATGTGCATTCGAAAGATTTCCTGTTCAATTTCTTTATTCTTTACGCCTGTAAATTTTAGCTTGTCTCTGAGGGTTATCGTCCCAGGTGGTTTAGCTGATCTTTCGTCATTCAAGAATCTATCCTCCGTTTTTCTCTGGCATCATCAGTATATTCCTGTAAAGTTTTATCAGCAGTGAAGTAGCGATCTCTTTCAATGGGAAGACCAAAGGGAGGGAATCTAACAGACTCAAGCTCCTCTCTAGATACATAACCCAACTCAGGAAAACCTTGGCCAAGGTCACAAAGACCGAAGAAAGTACCTTCCTCAGGATCGTACTCAGTGAACAACCAAGTGCAAGCCCCACCACCAAAAAACTTAACTTCTGGTTTAAAGTCGTGACATCTTTCACCCTCTGATTCTTCACTCAATTTTTTATTGGCCACGCAGTTCGCAATCAACT
>Ga0233413_10000671_pt1 | contig 16026 bp, 13 predicted proteins | sample Na_anoxic_6_MG_FD_189019 | JGI IMG/M metagenome (GOLD analysis project Ga0233413, IMG submission 189019) | Seawater microbial communities from Saanich Inlet, British Columbia, Canada - Na_anoxic_6_MG | ecosystem: Environmental > Aquatic > Marine > Inlet | place: Canada: British Columbia... | reverse complement strand
TAATTGCACAAATGGGGGCGTCTGATATGAGAGTGCCGATACAATATGCCATGACATATCCCGATAGGCTGGGAAACAATTTTAAAAGTCTTGACGTCTATAAAATGGGAAGTCTGTCCTTTGAAAGACCGGATTTGGAAGCGTTCCGCTGCCTGGGCATTGCATATGAAGCAGGGAGAACCGGAGGCACAATGCCATGCGTGATGAATGCAGCGAACGAAGAAGCGGTGAAAATGTTTCTAATGGGTAGAATTAAATTTACAGGCATTGCAGAAGTAATTGAGAATGTAATGGAAAAGCATATGGCCAGGACAGCGGATTCCATTGAGACTATAATTGAATGTGACAGAGAAGCCAGAAAGGCTGCACACGGAGGATAAATTTTGAATATACTGGTAGCGATACTCGCGCTGAGTATTATAATAATGATTCATGAAATAGGACACTACATCGCTGCTAAGGCGGTTGGTATCAGGGTCCTGGAGTTTGCGGTCTTTATGGGTCCCAAGCTATTCAGCTTTGAGAAGAACGGAACAATATACAGCATAAGGGCGATTCCAATCGGGGGATTCGTCAGTATGGAGGGCGAAGAGAAGGAAGTCAAAAGCGACACTTCATATTCCGGCATGCCGGCATGGAAGAAGATTATAGCGGTATCAGCAGGACCTGCGGCTAATTTTATATTCGCGCTGCTGGTCTTGTTCATACTTTTCCTGTCATCCGGTTATGCTCTTGATAATGACACCGTGCTTGATAAAGAAATGCCTGCATACTCTGCAGGAATAAGAGACGGGGACAAAATCATATCAATTGACGGCAGGAGGGTTTACGATCCTCTGGACCTTACCGTTCTTCTATACACAAACGAAGGTGAAAATGTTGAAGTGAAATATGAATCTAACGGAGAATTAAAAACAGCTTTAGTCGATCCAATGCTGGTGGGCGGCGACAGGTATATGATAAATTTCATCCCGGAGGGCGAGTCATCAGTCATCGGTGAAATAAGAGAAGATTCAAACGGCTATAAGGCAGGGCTTCGGCCCGGCGATAAAATTGTAACCGTACGAGAAACGCCGGTATTCAATAGGGATGATATTGACAATGTCATGGGTCGTCTAAGTAACGATGATGAGATTAGGATCACCACGGAAAATACGCCCGGTGAATTTGAATTCTTCATGGTAAAGCCGGTATTGCAGGAAGTTCCCGAGTACCGTGACATCGGTGTTTATTACAAAGGTTCGTCGACAAATATATGGACTGCTCTGAAGCACAGTGTAAAATTCTCCATGTCAACTCTCAGGGCCGTGGTTATGTCAATTTCCTGGCTGATTACCGGTTCTGTGAAATTCAACGAAATGATGGGACCTGTCGGAATTGTTACAACAATAGGAGCAACCATTAAACAGGATACATTCAGGCTCTTCATTATCAATCTGGCTAATATGATGGCTTTCATCAGCCTTAACCTCGGATTTATGAACCTTATTCCATTCCCGGCGCTGGATGGAAGTAAAATAATAATACACACAATAGAGGGGATTCGCAGGAAACCGTTCCCTATGGAGAAGACGGCATGGATAACTATCGCGGGGTTCATACTCCTGATGGGGATTCTTATATTTGCGACTTTCAATGATATAGTCAGGTTGTTCAGCAAATGATAAAAAGAAAACTGAAAAAAGAAATAATGGTGGGAAATGTTCCCCTGGGTGGCGGAAAGCCGGTTGCAGTGCAGTCTATGACCAACACGAATACAGAGGATGCTTCTTCAACGATAGCCCAGATAAAAAGCCTGGAGTCCGCAGGGTGCGATATTGTAAGGGTTTCATTTTTCAACATGGAATGTGTTTTGAATATATCTTTATTTAAAAAGGAAACAGTGGTTCCCCTCGTAGCAGACATACATTATGACCATAGGATTGCAGTGGCTTGCATAGAGGCTGGAATTGATAAGGTCAGGATAAATCCGGGAAATATCGGGAATGCGGATAAAGTGAAGGAAATAGTAAAAGCAGCCCAAAAGAGGAATACACCAATCAGGGTAGGGGTGAACGCAGGTTCGCTGAGGCCTGAGTTATACGATAAATACGGCGGACCGACTGTTGAAGCCATGATGGAAGACCTCGACAGACAGATAGACATGATTGAAAGCTTTGGCTACGATAATCTTGTAATAGCCGCGAAATCATCAGATATTGATAAAATGATAAAGGTTAATAGGTTGATGGATGAAAAATATGATTATCCCATCCACATCGGTTTAACAGAAGCAGGCACGGTATTTTCCGGGACGGTTAAATCTTCCGCTGCCCTTGGCATATTGCTTTATGAAGGCATCGGCGATACAGTAAGGTATTCCCTGACCGGAGATCCTGTTAAGGAAGTTGAGGCTGCAAGGGTACTGCTGAGGTCAATGGGATTACAAAAAAAAGGTATAAATATTATATCCTGCCCTACCTGTGGAAGGACAAAAGTTGATATAATAAAGATAGCGGGAGAACTTGAAAAGCGAACAGCAGGTATTGCAGCTGATTTGAACGTAGCCGTCATGGGCTGCGGGGTCAACGGACCAAATGAAGCAAGGCATGCGGACCTTGGTTTGGCAGGGGGCGACGGGAAAGCCCTTCTGTTTAAAAAAGGTGAGATAGTCAAGACTGTCAGGGAAGAAAATGCTCTTGAAGAGCTTTTACATATGATAAAAGAAATGACCCGGGGGGACTGATGGATTCGGCATCAAGGTTAATGCAAAAGATAAAAATCAAAGGCGCGAAGCTAAATAGGCTCAGCAAACAGCTGACAGTTGAGCTCAATTCTGACGACTATCTTGAGCTGTGCGATGAAAAACAACTGGCTGACCATTTCAAAAACCATTTCGGGACTGAAAATCTAAAGGTTCACTGTACGATAAATAGTGAAGTTGTCCTGGGCAGCAGGGAAAAGGGCGACATAATCGACAGGATGATAGAACACTGCCCAACGCTGACACCTTATAAAGAAAAAATTACAATTGATATTGCCGATGACTCGGTTATCATGGGATTTCCGGATATATGCGGCTCTCTTCTTAATGCGAGTGAAACCATAAGATACATATCAGAATATATGAACAACCGCCTGGGGATTAACTCGTCAATCAGCTGCAGGATGGTTGAAAACGGCAATGGTAAAGACGAGTATTTGCAGATAAAAGAAAAACTTAAGGATAGGATTGAAAGAGAAAATAAGGATATTAATGTTTCGGCTCCTAAAGCACCGTCTGAGCCTAAGAAGGTCAATAAATATTCCAGGAGGAAACCTCTGGAAATCGTAAAGCTGGCGGATCTTGCAAAAGGGTATGACAAGGTTGGGTTTGAATGTGAAATACTTGACCTGGAAGTCAAAGTACTTGATAACGGCAAATACTTGTTCATTTATGATGTTACTGACTATACCTCATCAGTAACCTGCAAGACTTTTTCTGATGAAGAGAAGAGCAGGGAGCTTAAGCAATTGCTGCAGCCGGGTTCTTCGGTTGAGGTTGAGGGCCGGTATGAATACGACAGTTTCTCCCGAGAATATATCATTAAGACTAGGAAAATTGATGAATGCGACCCGATTAGGTCGTTAAAACAGGACACTGCTGAGAATAAGCGCGTTGAGCTTCATCTTCATACAAAAATGAGTTCAAAAGACGGATTTATCGAGCCGTCGAAGCTTTTTAGGAACCTATCCGACTGGGGACATACCGCAGTAGCGGTTACCGACCACGGCGTCGTACAAGCTTTCCCTGATATTGCTGAACAGGCCGATAAATATGGAATTAAGCCTCTATATGGCGTTGAGGGATACCTTATTGACGACGGCAGGGCAATCCTTCATAACCCGGATGACTCGCCAATCGGCGAAGCAGTTGCAATATTGTATAATAACACTGGAGTAATCAAAGGTTTTAAATATTCTAACGGGCAATGTGCTGATGCAGTTGAGTTTACTTTAGATGAAATTGAAAAAATATTCATATGGTCGGACAATGCATTGATTTTATATGTTTCCAATGATGAAAATGACTCATTCCCAAAAGAATTAGCTGCTGGAGGCGCAAAGCTGGTTGAGTTACAAAAATTGATTTCCAGGATTTCAAATGAAAAGTGGTATAAACCTGATATAAAAATCGTTGATAGCCCGGAATCAGCCGCCGGATTATGGGAAGAACTGCTTGAAAGCTTAAAAAAGAAAGGCATACGTTCATCCAACGAATTGTGTATTGCTGCAGCCGATGCAGGTATAGATAAAAAAATGCGCCAGTACCATGTCATAATCCTTGCAAGTAATAAGATTGGCCTTAAGAATTTATATGAGCTTATTTCTTATTCTCATTTAAATTTCTTCTATAAAAAACCCCGGATTCCCAAAAGCATACTTGATGCCAAAAGGTGGAACTTCTATATCGGAAGCGCATGCGAGGCGGGGGAGATGTATAGGGCAGTTGTCGCCGGCGAAAGCGATGACAGACTAGAGAGTATTGCGGGATTTTATGATTATCTTGAAATACAACCTGTCGGGAATAATGACTTTATGGTACGCGAAGGCAATCTGAAGTCGATTAACGATATCCGTGCCTTGAATAGAAAGGTTGATGATATCGGACAAAAACTTAATATACCGGTGGCGGCAACCTGCGATGCGCACTTTTTCTCTGATGAGGATGCTCTTTACCGCAAGATAATAATGCATGGCATGAAATATAAGGATGTGGAGTTCCAGGCACCGTTGTTCATGAGGACTACGGATGAAATGCTTGAGGAGTTTGCTTACCTTGGGAAGGAAAGGGCTTATAAAGCAGTTGTGGAAGTGCCGTCTGAAATTGCAGGCGGTATTGAAAAACTAATACCTATTCCGAAAGAGACATATCCTCCGTCAATAGAAGGCTCGGATGATGAACTCCGTAAAATCTGTATGGACAGGATACAGGAGCTGTATGGTAAGGAGCCTCACGAGAAAATAAGTGTTAGGATTAAGAAAGAACTCGATTCAATTATTAACAATGGATTTTCTGTAATGTATATAATTGCCCAGAAACTGGCCTTCAAGTCTCTTGAGGACGGTTATCTTGTAGGTTCAAGGGGTTCTGTAGGCTCATCTTTTGCGGCATTTTTAACGAGGATTACTGAGGTTAATCCGCTTGAGGCACATTATATATGCAGAAATTGCAAGAATATAGAGTTTGCGAATCCTACTGAGTATGACTGCGGGATAGACATGCCTGACAGGATATGCCCTGTATGCCAAAGCGAATATGCCAAAGATGGATTTGACATACCATTTGAAACTTTCCTCGGCTTCGATGGAGACAAGATGCCTGACATCGACCAGAACTTCTCGGGAGAGTACCAGGCCACTGCTCATAAATATGTTGAAGAACTGTTCGGCTCTGACAATGTATTTAAAGCTGGAACCATATCTACTTTCGCCGATAAAACCGCTAAAGGATTTGTGCTGGGGTATCTTGAGGAAAGTAATATACCTTTTAACAATGCTGAATTACACAGGCTTATCAAAGGTTGCGAGGGAGTTAAAAGGACTACGGGCCAGCATCCCGGCGGAATGGTGGTTTTGCCCCAAGGGTACTCGATTAATGACTTCACTCCTGTCCAAAGGCCGGCAAATGACCAGAAGTCGACTACGATAACCACTCATTTCGATTTCAATTCAATGCATGACACATTACTTAAGTTGGATATACTGGGTCATGACGACCCTACAGTTATCAAAATGCTTGAAGACCTGACCGGTGTAGTTGCCAAGAATATTGACATCAGGGATGAAAAGATAATGTCATTGTTCAGAAGCGCTGAGGCTCTTGAGCCTGTCGAGGATATAGGATGCGACCTCGGGGTGCTTGGCATACCTGAATTCGGCACTCATTTCGTTAGGGGAATGCTTAGGACCGCCGTGCCGTCAACTATATCGGAATTGGTTAAACTATCAGGATTATCCCATGGCACCAATGTCTGGAACAATAATGCAGAAGATTTAATTAAGAGCAGGACAGCGACGCTGCAGGACGTCATCAGCGTCAGGGACAATATCATGCTCTATCTGATGCATCAGGGCATTGATTCAAAGATGGCCTTTACAATTACGGAAAAAGTAAGGAAGAAATTCGGGAATATTACTGCTAAGCATGAGAAAATCATGCTTGGGCATGGTGTGCCGAAATGGTATGTGGATTCATGTAAAAAGATTGAATATCTCTTCCCCAAAGCCCATGCGGCTGCATATGTTATCATGGCACTGAGAATAGCCTGGTACAAGATTTATTATCCAAAAGAATATTATACGGCTTACTTTTCCATCAGGGCAGATGAGTTTGAAGTTAGCCTAATGACCGGCAACATTAAAGAATGCAGGCAGAGGATGGAAAATCTTAAGAACGGCCCGAAAAAAATGACTCCCCGTGAGCAGAACATCTATACCATTCTTGAAATAGTTGTCGAGATGATAGCAAGGGGATTCAAGTTCAAACCCGTCGACATCAGGGTGTCGCTTGCTGACAGGTTTGTTTGTGATGAAGATGGTATAAGGATACCATTGGCAGCGGTCAGCGGAATAGGCGACAAGGCGGCTCATAAGGTAGTTGCCGAAAGGGATAAAAAGCAGTTCCTGACAGTTGAAGAACTGAAGACCCGGGGGAAATTGACTAAAACCTCAATAGAGAATTTGAGGGGCATGAACGCATTGGGTGAAATGCCTGAGAGTCCGCAAGGGAGCTTTTTCGATTGAGTTTCTGCCGATTGTGTCTCCTATATGCAAGAAATGTAAAAAAATACTATATGTTGTATTAAGCCGGGCAAAAAACACAATATATCATTGTAATAATACGGTTAATATGATATGTTAATTTCAGCGGTTGACTATTGCGCAGCAATACGAATCTGCAGCCGTATATATACTCGAAATCGGGTCAGGCGGTATTTACGAAAGCGAAATAAGCATTAAGTACAGATGATGAAAAGACCAGAATATGAATAATGTAAAGGAAGTTTCGGTTTCATGAAAGTCAGACTTGAAAATCTCACCAAGGCATTTGAAGAAGTCATTGCCGTTAACGACGCCACTATAGAATTTGCAGAAGGAAAATTGACTGGTTTGCTGGGCCCATCGGGGTGCGGCAAGTCTACGACGCTGTATTTAATCGCAGGATTGTTCAGGGCAACATCAGGAAAGATATTTTTTGACAATGAGGATGTTACCAAGATGCAGCCTGAAAAGCGCGGCATCGGCCTTGTTTTCCAAAATTATGCATTATATCCACACATGACCGCGGAGCAGAACATAATGTTTCCGCTTATTAATCAAAAAGTTCCGAAGAAAGAAGCGAAGATAAAAGCCAAGAAAATGGCCGAATTGGTCCACATTGACGAACTTCTTAAGAGAAAACCGGGGCAGATGTCCGGTGGGCAGCAGCAGAGGGTTGCGATAGCAAGAGCTCTGGTAAAAGAACCGCGTATTCTTCTTTTGGATGAACCGCTGTCAAACCTCGATGCAAGGCTAAGGCTTGAGATGAGGGAGGAAATTAAAAGGATTCAAAGGGAAACAGGGGTAACAACCATATTCGTTACCCATGACCAGGAAGAAGCCATGAGCATTTCCGACCAAATCGTCATCATGAAAGACGGATTCCTGCAGCAGGTTGCTACACCTAGGGAAATGTATGACAATCCCGTAAATGAATTCGTAGCGAAATTCCTGGGCAATCCGCCGATTAACATGGTTCACTCAAAAATTATCAACGGCATGATTAAAGTTGCTGGATTTGATATTGAAGCTAAAGGAATTGAAGATAGGGATGTTTTGGTAGGCATCCGCCCGGAAGCTTTTAAACTTGATGCAAATAGCCCTGTGCAGCTTGATGTGCAGGCTTTTGAATATTTCGGAAGGGAAACACTTTTGTTTGTAAACCTGGATGATGATTTATCCAGGGTGCTTATTGAGTCGGATTTTCCATGTGAAAAAGGCGACACCGTCGGACTCTCATTGAGAATGGGCGGGATATTATTATTTGATTCGGAAGGGCAGCGGATATATGTTTGAACCGAAATGGAAAACAACATTAAAAGCTCTGCTGTATTTGTCTCCGGCACTTATAATAATTGCTACTTTTGTAATTTACCCTATGTTCAGATCGGTCTGGATTAGTTTCTTCAGGGATTATAATATTTTTAAACATACCGGTTCAGGGTTTGGGTTGGACAATTACCAGGAAGTTATTACTGACGGGCGGTTTATACTGGCATTGAAAAATACCACTATATATACGATTGTTGTTGTCCCGGTCTCAATGGCAATAGCTTTGTTATCCGCAGTATTGCTGAACAGCAAGATGAAGGGGATGAAGTTCTTTGAGACACTGTATTTCCTTCCATATATTACAAACCTTATTGCCATTGGACTGGCATTCCAGTTTATTTTCAATTCGACCTATGGAATTCTGAATAAAGTCCTCGCATTGTTCGGCATTGATACCATAATGTGGTTGAATGACCCTAAATACTCTCTTCCGGCGCTTATAATTTTTGGGATATGGTCGGGACTTGCCTTTAAGATTGTTGTATTCCTTGCAGGCATTCAAGGCATTAATAAACAATATTATCAGGCTGCAAGGATAGACGGAACTTCAAGGTGGAGGACATTTACTAAAATAACGATGCCCCTTCTGTCACCGATGATATTTTATATTGGGATTATTTCGTTTATAGGGGCATTCAAGACTTATGTACAGGTTGTAGGCCTTTATGGGAACAACCCGGGACCTGCGGATACTGCAATGACCATAGTTTATTATGTTTATGATAAATTCTATGGAGCAAACGAGCCGCCGATAGCCGCAGCTGCAAGCGTTATCCTGTTTTTAATTATACTTATATTCACTTTTATCCAGCTTAGAGTCAGCAAGAGAAGGGTTCAGTATTAGGGAGATATTATGAAGACAACTTCTAAAATTATAATATATATTCTTTTAACAGCAGGTGCCATAGTAATGCTGTTTCCATTCTTCTGGATGATAACGGGCAGTCTAAAGACTTACAATGAGATTACAGCCTCGCCAATAGTCTGGTGGCCGAAGGTGGTCCAGTGGAGCAATTATGCCAGAGCATTGGAGATTGCACCATTCGATAAATATTTTGTTAATACTGTATTAATGGCGACAATAAATACCGCTGCAGTACTGATTACATCCATATTTGCAGCATTTGCTTTTTCGCGGTTAAAATTCAAAGGCCGGGATATCATATTTTCAATCCTGTTGGCAACATTGATGATTCCGAGCCAGATATTGATAATAACCAACTATGTAACTGTCGCGGTCCGAATGCACCTTATGGATACTATGCTGGCACTGATTCTACCTTATACGGCGAGTATATTTTATATATACTTGCTGCGCGAATTTTTCAATCAAATACCTGAACAGCTTTATCTGGCGGCAAAAGTCGATGGCACGTCCGACTGGAGGTATTTGTGGAAAATAATGGTTCCTAATGCAAAAAATGCGCTCCTAACCATTGGTTTGTTCAGCTTTATTGCATCCTGGAATTCATACATATGGCCGCTGTTGGTTACAAATTCACAATCTAAGAGGGTGCTTTCCATAGGATTGAGATATTTCAGCGGGGAAGCGGGTACTGATTACCATTTGCTGATGGCAGCCGGAACCATTGTTATAATGCCCTTGCTGGTGATTTATCTGTTCCTGAGACGCTATATTATGGAAGGTGTTTCAAGGGCAGGAATTAAAGGATGATACGGGACAATCCCGTTCATTATAAAAGAGAAGAAGGAGAATAAAAATGAAAAACAAAAAAATCTTAGCACTATTGCTTGCTGTTTTGATGATTGTGTCTTTTGCAGCGTGTAAAAAGGACGACGGAGGCGATGCAACACCAACGCCATCAGCTTCTGTTGAACCTGTAAAAGAATGGCCTGAAATACCTGCAGGAACCGTTCTTCAGTTCTGGCATGCAATGGGTGGGGCAAACGGCGATGCACTTACAAAAGTAGTTGATAAGTTTAACACGGAAAACACTCTCGGTTTAACTATTGAAGCTACATACCAGGGGAGCTACGGCGATCTCCACACAAAACTTGTTGCAGCATTGCAGGGTGGTGATACACCTCATATCGCACAAGCATATGCAAACAACATTATGGTTTACATGGATTCCGAAGCGATTGTCCAGCTTAACGAGTATATTTATGATTCTCAGGTTGGAGTAGAGGACTTTGAAGATATCCTACAGGGTTACAGGGAAGAAAACAGTAATTATCCCGATGGTAAGTTCTATTCACTGCCTTTCAACAAATCTACTGAAGTCCTGTATTATAATGAAACATTCTTTAATGCTAATAATCTGACAGTTCCCACAACCTGGGATGAACTGAAGGACGTTTCTATTATGGCTTCTAATATTCTTGGGAAACCTGCATTTGGTTATGATTCACTTGCAAACTTGTTCATAACATGGTCACAGCAGGCAGGCAGCGGATACACCAATAATAATGGAGATGTATTATTTAATACTCCTGAAGCCAGAGAAGCTCTTCAGTTCTTCATAGATGGTGTTGAAGCCGGATATTTCCGTACAGCGGGCGAAGACAGATACATGTCCGGACCTTTCAATGATGAAAATGCTGTAATGTTCATAGGCTCCACATCAGGTTCTGCATATATAGGAAGCGATACATTCGAATGGAATGCAGCCCAGATGCCTTGGGGAAAAGAAAAGAAAGTTATCCAACAGGGTTCTAATATGTTCATGGTTAAGTCAAACGAAGTTGAACAACTTGCTACTTTTGAATTCATGAAATTCCTCATGGCTCCTGAAAACACAGCTCTGTGGGCAATGAACAGCGGATACCTTCCTGTAAGGGCAAGCGCCAGGGAACTGCCTGAATACGTTGCTTTTGTTGCAGCCGGAACCAACCCTACCAAAGAAGTTGGAACATCCTATGATGGCAGCTGGTATATTTATGATCCGGTCTTCAAGGAAAGCTATAGTGTAAGACAGGCTGTTGATACAGCTGTTGAAGAAGCCGCTACAGGTGTTAAAACAGTAGACCAGGCAATAACAGACGCAGCAGCAAGCCTGCAATAGTATCTTAATATAAACTTTTGAAGGGGAAGGGAGACCTTCTCCTTTCTTTTCTTATCATTGGAACATGGTTATGTTCCGGTGATAAGGAAAGAAAATCCCGTTGGGTACAAACCTTCGGGAAATTATATTGTATAGAGAAAAGGTGAAGTCCAAATGAAAAAAATAATTGCATTATTAACGGTGCTTATATTACTGACAATGGTATTGGGTGCATGCCAAAACGGCGATGCTGATGTTACGGATGTTCCGCCGTCAGAAACTTCCATGTCGCCGGAGCCCACAAAGACTCCGGCTAAGATGCCGGAACTTCCAGATATGAATTTCGAAGGATTGAATTTCTTTGAAGACGGATATGAAATCGTAGAATTCAAAGGTCTCAGCGACGGCGATACTGCAACATTCGTAGTTAATAAACTTCCAACGGCTACCAGGTTCCTTGCGATTGATACCCCTGAGATGAACAGTTCAACCGACGGACAGCAACCTTGGGCGGCCGCAGCAAAAGCCTATACTCTTAAGGCCCTGGAAAATGCAGAAACAATTATACTTGAGCTTGATGAAGAAAGCGATATTTTTGACAGTTATAGCAGGCTTCTTGCCTGGATTTGGGTCGACGGCGAGTTGCTGAACTATAAGCTTGTTGAAGAAGGCCTGGCATATGTTAAATATCTTTACGGTGATTATAAGTACAATGTTAATATGATTAAAATTGAATCAGAAACCCAGAAAAAGGATATAAAGATCTGGGGCGAAGATGACCCTAACTATGATTACGAAAACAAAGCAAAGGAAGTAACACTTGCCGAGGCAAGGGCACTTCCAAGAGGTTCCAATGTGACATTAACTGCAATAGTAACCAATAAAATTGAAAAGAATGCATTTATTCAAGATGAAACAGGCGCAATTTACATTTATGCAAATAGATATAACTATTCGGCATTGGTACCGGGTAATAAAGTCACACTTACAGCAAAGGTCACGGAATATAATGGCCTGCTTGAACTTACTGACATTGTAGATAAAAAAATCACAGCGGTTTCTGAAAATAACACTTATGCCCCGATTAACATTACTATGGATCAAGTCACTGAAGAAAATGAAGCAATGTATGTCAGGGCCACAGGTCTTGAGATTACAGGAATAGAATTGACAGAAGGAGAAAAGGGCTATAATATCCTTGTTAAACAAGGTGATGCAACTGGTATTGTCAGGGTCGACAAATACCTGAATCCGTATATTGAACCTGAATTTTTCAACATAGGAGAGACGATTGATGTTGTGGGCAATATCGGGCAGTACGGCGATGACCACTACATAATGATCAGCGGAGAAGACGCTGTTTCAAAATAAAATCAATAAAACCAACCGCCCCGATGGGGCGGTTTTTTTATACCTAAACCAAACACTGCTCTTCGGGCATTATCTCAAAAAACGTAAAAAGCCCGAAGGGCAATGTATCAAAAAGCAGAAAGTACCCGAAGGCTTTTTCTTATAAAGTGATGTCTTCAAGGAGCTCCGCCAGTTCGCGGTAGGGGAGTGTGTTATTACCTTTTATGAAGGATTTGTAAACCATTTCATCATATGAAAGGTCAACAATTGTGAATATCAGTGAGTTTCCCAGGCCGTTTTCATCAGATGGTGAGTAATATATATCAATAAGCACCACGTACCGGACTTCAGATGCATCAGTTGTGTACCAAGTGTATTTCTCAAAGCTGTATTGCTCATATATATCAGCAGGGAGGAGAGGTTCCAAATCTTCAAATGCCGGAATATCTATCCAAAGCACTTTCCCTGTTAAAACGAATGAGGCGGGAAATGGCCTTAGTTCGCCGGAAACCGGCTCATCGCCGTATTTGACCTCAGCATTGATGGCTTGGGAATAAAACTCATTGACTTTATCCTGTTTGATTCTTTTTTCAATCGAGAGTGAACAGGTAGATAACAATACAACAATGATTAATGCAAATACAATGGTAACAGCTATAACTTTATATGAAGTTTTATCAGTAAATATTCTCATCAGGCATCCCTCGAATTAATTCTAATACCATTGCCGGGCTCAGTCAATAACAGAGGTATAATAGGATTTAGGAGATGTCCTTTATGAAGATTCGTCTTCTTCGGTGCTGGCGAGTATCAAGGTATTTCCACATGGTCTGCACAAGATGATTGTCCTCTAATTCAGGACCGGTTTCCCCGAATTTCATTTTATATTTTATAGCCGACAGCATTATGCTGTTTATGAGCAGCGCATTTGCACCTGTACCCTGGTAATCAGGGTGCACTCCAATAATATAAAGATCCAGTATATTACTTTTCTTCAAAGCTCTCAAAATATGGATGAATCCAAATGGGAATAGTTTTCCGCCTGCTTTTTGCATCGCACGGGATAATGAAGGGATAGTTATTGCAAAACCAATTATCTGGTCTTCCTTATTTAGGATAATTTTTATAAAGTCGGGATTAACGAATCCGAAAAAATTATCAACATACATCTTGACTTGTTTTTTCGAAAGCTGGGTTGTGCCGAAAAGAGGGGCAAAAGCTTGGTTATATAAATCAAAAACCCTTGGAGCCCATGGAAGTATATCTTTCTTATTTGTAAATTCAATCAGCTTGTATCCATATTTCTTTTTGACTATTTCAGATATACGCCCGTATTTCTCCACCGGTTTTTCAGGGACATCTATCTGATATTCAATCCAATCCACCTCTTTCTTGAAGCCCATTTTCTTCATGTGGTCTATATAGTACGGATGGTTGTAGATAGTTATGAACATATCCAGCTCTTCATAACCCTCTACAAGCATACCCTGATGATCCATATCTGTAATTCCCAGGGGGCCATGTATCTGGTTATGGCCTTTTTCTTTCGCCCAATTCATGGCGGTTTCCATCAACATGGATGATACTTCATAATCATCTATGAAATCAAAATGTGTGAAACGGGCACGGCACTGGTCCCATTTGTTATTACTTTTATGGTTAACAATAACGCCTATGCGTCCGACAATTTTATTATCTTTATAAGCGAGGAAGAAGTCGGCTTCGGAAAATTCAAACCCTGGATTTTTATCAGCTCGTAGTGTGTTTACCTCGTCAAAAATTAAATCAGGAACAAAATACTGATTATCTTTGTATAAGCCGTTTACAAATTTGACAAACTTCCGTAATTCGCGGTTATTTTTTACCGTGATTATCTTAACCATAAATCCCCCTGTAAAACTAGTGCAGTGATGTAATTTTACTATAAACCCGTGAATTTGGCAAAATTTATGATTAGCTCATATGAGCAATTAAGAAATATAACTTATATGCCTGACTGGCTATTGGTGAATAGTTATTCTCAATATTTGAAATTTGATTAATGGAACTAGAATTTTATTTATCCGTCAAAAAAGTATATGATATCTGCATAGTTATAACATCAATGTTTGCATTTATAACGTGTCTATGGCTATATCATAAAATTATTATGATTAATATATATTTGGGGTGATGAAAATGAAGATTAAAATTATAGCTTTACTGGTATCCATTCTAATTCTGCCGGCTATTATGACAGGCTGTCTAATCAGGAATTCTGAGCGCATCGTTGACAATGAGAAGTTAGATAGGCTTATAGATGAACTGAATGAGGACATCAAGGGTCTAAATGACATAGTCGATAGACTTAAAGACGAAGCGGAAGAATATAAATCAAGGATAAAAGAGTATATAGAAAAGAATAAAGAACAAGAAGATGAGGAAGAGAAAGAGAAGGAATTAATCGCCGCTTCGGCCGGACTTGTGGATCCGGGATCATGGACTCTCCTCGAAACCTATTCTTATGACTCAGACAAAGACGGAACTGAAGAAAAAATAAACCTATACACATCGTCAGCGAAGGATGAAAACGGCGTGATAATGTGGGACGACGGACAGGTCTTCCTTTTGGAATTGAACGACGGGACCGTCTCGTACGAATTGTTCAATGAGTACGTGCAGATAGGAAGGGTGTTCTTCGCAGTAAGCGATGGTGAGTCATTCGGGATTACACTTATAGTGTCGACATTTGCAGGAATCAGACTTGAACAGTTCAGGTATATTGCAGATGATGCTGTATTTGAAAATGAAGAAATTTATAGTACCGGTGATTTGAATATTATTTATAATTCGATGCCATGGGACTGAATTAGGTCTATGTTATATCAAGTGCGGCATTGATATGCACATATAAGCATATGGTATAATTATCCCGTCTAGAAACAGAAAGGGGACTGTTTATGGAACCGGAAAACAAAAAGAAAAAAAAGGATGACAAAAGCGAGTGGATTATTGGTGGGACTACCATCATAGGTCTTGGTATTGGTTTTATATTTTTTAAGACGTCAGTTTACATATTTCTTGCCTGCCTTCTGATAGGTGTGGGTGTCGGTCTTGTATTGACACCGATAATAGCGAAAATAAAAAAGCCTGAATAATCGACCTGAAAGTTGAATTTAGAACTATATAAATTGTAGTAATGTTATTTGACAGTATTATGTGTTGATACTATAATAATTTTAATATGCTAAGGCGATGAACGCACAAAGTAAGCTTTTCCATCCAACAGGAAACGGCCTGTATGCTGAGAGGGCCAAAGGCTCTGGAAAACACTGAAATTTCATGCGTGAGCACTGTTTTTGAACTTTCAGTAGGAAACGGCGGCTACGGGACCGATATTCCGAAGTGCCCGGCTTGGCCGGGAAAAAGTGTGGTACCGCGGATATGCTCCGTCTCTTTGTGAGATGGAGCTTTTTAAATGACGTACCGCAGATTGCGAAGCAATCGAGGAACGTCATGGTGCCCTGAAAGATAATTCCATTACCCGAGTTGGAAACGAATGGATATTATCTTTGGCACA
>Ga0233413_10000670_pt1 | contig 16061 bp, 22 predicted proteins | sample Na_anoxic_6_MG_FD_189019 | JGI IMG/M metagenome (GOLD analysis project Ga0233413, IMG submission 189019) | Seawater microbial communities from Saanich Inlet, British Columbia, Canada - Na_anoxic_6_MG | ecosystem: Environmental > Aquatic > Marine > Inlet | place: Canada: British Columbia... | reverse complement strand
CAACCTCCCTACTTTATTGAGAGTGCATTTAATTTGGAATCCTGTCATGTCATAAACTTCTTCGCTAAACAAAAAAGAATCATATACAACCGGAATAATGTGCATCTTACCCAACAAAGCAGCAAGCGATTCAGCGTCTTTATTTTCCATCTTTTGTGTCCTCCTAAATAGTTTTAAACAATCTTCATAACACACTAGACAATTAAGAAGATGTTTTTTTGATTAATATTATAAAGATTCGTCGTAAATCTCGTCTACAATTTCTTTATACTCATATGCCTTATTTGCCAAGTCATTAAAATGCTGGGCTGTAGCTTCAATTTCATCTAAGATTTTTAATATAAAACAAGAGAGTAGATTTTCATTGTCAGTATCAGAAGTGACCTGATATATCATCCTAAAGAGTGTTTCAGGAGATAGGTCGTCTTCAAAATCAAAACCAAATTCAGGATATAATTCTCTTGTTGAAGTATGCCCCTTGTAATCTCTCTTAGGAGTCGTTCTATGTATTGACTCATATAATACAACAAATGTATCTCTGTCTTTTCCGTCCTTATTTGCATGTCTATCGTAAAAGGAAAAGACAACTCTATTGTTTAGGTTTAATTTACAGGTGATTGTGAATCCCATAGCATTTTCTAATTCATCGGTAAACAATCTATTATTATGATATGATGCTAGCATATTGAATGAATAGAATAATTGACTATATCTCTTTGCATAATCCATGTCCATAATACCTATATCCTCCTTTTCTAAAACACTAGACAATTATTAATTCATTTTTTTATTTTATTTCTATGTTTTTCTAACGCTAAGGCTAAAATAAACAAAAAGTCTTTATTTAAGGAGAAAGTAATTATGTCAAGCAATGAACTCGAAATGGAAGATATGTTTGCGGATGTCGATCAAATGGAAGGTGCAGCTCAAAAAATCATGCAGTCAATGACCCCGGCACCAAAGCAGGCAATTAAATCTCAGCCAGCATCTCAACCTGCCGGAGTTGTTTCTGCTCCTCCGTCACAAGCTAAACAAACAGAAGAAGATAGAGCATATCAGGAATACAAAAAAGAAAAAGATGAAATGTGCAAACTATCCGGGCAACTATGTAAATTAGCAAATAGTGATAGAAATGGAGAGATTGTAAGAAACTTCGGAATGTCTCAACTTGCAATTGCTATCGGTGGAGAAATTACAAGAATTAACGGTATGGTTATCCTTCGAGCATTAAAAGCAAAATGTATTATGAGAGATCAAGATAAGAAAGATTCCAAAGTAATAAGGGATCATGGAGGATATCAAGAAGAAATCTCTCAATCTCTTTATGAGGTATGGGGTGAGATGGAAGACGGATCTCTAGGCTTAACTTCTTCTTATCTTCCGGCTAACGTTCTATCTGTAATCGATCTTAACTCCGGGTACGATATTTCACCAGACGAATAATCTTTTACCCTGGCTGTCAAAAGTTCTATTGATAGTGATAGGCCAGGAACAAATATCATAAGAGAAGTTGCTAAAATAACCTTCTATACTTTCGGGATCAATGCTATCGAATAAAAGTTCGATAGCATTTCCTATTATTACAGCTTCTTCATCTGAAACATCCTTAGAAACCGTATAATATATAATAGGCTCAATTGAATTACAAACCTCAGCATTAACAGGATAATTAGTATTTAAAAAAGTAGCAACACATTCAGCTGAACTATCTAAACACTTCTTAGATAACGATTCTTCTTCTAAAGTTAATCGATCTATAGTTGTTTTGCATTCTGTAATCCTATCTAAATCTTTTTTATCGACATTTATCTCTAGTTTATTTAGAAGTATACTATATTCTATCTTCTTATCGTTTATCTTCTTATTGATATCCTGATCCAATGACAAAGCTAAAAATGCTTCATCCGCCGTAATACCATAACGATCAATAGTCCAGACCGGGGATAAATCAGAAGAAGGTAAATCGTTTTCTTTCATCTTCTCTAAAAGAAACGAAGACGACACACAAAAGATATGCTGTTTCTTTTCACGGTAAGGCATAAAAGAAATATATTCCTTACAGTTTTCAGCACCATAATAATCATATACTTTGTTAGTACTCTTTACATACTCCATATCAAAAGCCATACCACCATCTGTTTTATTTACATCCAAATAATCAAAAAACGAAACAATGATATCTTGATTATTGTCAGGTTTAATTTGAGAGGGTGTAAAATCAAAAGGGATGGGAATAACCTTACCTTGAGTACAGTATACTTTTGCTACAGTGTTTGACATTATAGATTCCTTTACGGTTAAGTTTATTATATTTATATTTTAGCCATGGAAATTATAATATCAAATAAAAAATCCCTTCGGCATAAATATTTACACCGAAGGGACAAATTAAGTTGTGTTAAAATGACTTCTCGAAAACCTTGTTTTTATTCCAAAGATAAACCAAACGATACTTTCCCTTCCATCCAATCATACCTAAAGTGATATAAGAAATAGCGAAATAAATCGCTCTCCAAAGATAACTCAATAAAAATATTGAAAATGCTGATGCGTACATACTAAAGATAAAAGGGATTAAACGCTTATATGGTTCAACATCAAAGTGAAATGAAGCGTACAAAGATATAGCCAAAACAACCAAAAAAGATCCCTTGGCAAAGAACCAATTAACAAAATTCAAAACTCCAATAACACTACTTCCCAAAGGATGATATGACTTCATTCTTACCTGATACCATACAATGTTATTATTAGCAAGACCTTCGATAAACGCAGAAATAAGAGGTACAAGTAAATGAATGAATACCAAAGAAATTACACCAATAAACAAAAACATGAAAATACCACACGCTTGATTTTCTTCTTTCCACCAAATAAGTCCAACTGGTATAAGCAAGGTTAAAACAACATAAGTCCAGATCATCCACTTGTCGCCCATAACCCAATTCCATAAAAAGAGTTCAAAAGAACTACGACCATCCGTAAAATTCTGAATCTTTTTGTCTGACTGCACTTCTCTTTCTGCCGATTCTGCCATAGTTTGGCAATAATCCTCTGCATTAATTTTAAGACTAGCTACACTTCTTTCCATCTTTTTTAATGCTTTGCTCTTCTTAGGCTTTCTAACCTCTTCTACAACACTTTCAGAACTAGAACCATGAAGGGCGTTCTGCATACCCTTTTTCTTCTGATTAAAACGATCTTGTCTGCTACTCATGTCATTGTCTCCTTTTCTAACTAACTAGACAATTAACAATCTCTTTTTTTAAATTAATCTTCAATTTCTGATTTAGCAGTACTAAAGATACCCCAAGAGAATTTAGTTTTGGGTGGATCCCCGAACATACAAGTACTTTTTTCAAGCTCTGGAATTAACATATGCTGTAAGACCTTTGACGTATCTATATCTAACATCATACGAAAACCAGAAGAATTTATTTTAGATTTACATTCCAGTATAATAAATTCTCCTAAATTTCTCATATCACCAGAAACATTATCGGTCTCAAATTCCTTTTTTGTCTCTGTATCAAAATTTTCGACAAACTCTCCTAATGCTTTTTGAAAAACTGAAATATCTGAACGAGGGAGAGTACAAGAAAAATACTCTCCCTCTATATCGCTCAACATAAAAGTAGTAGATGAGTTACAAGATATTAAATTTACACTTGTGGACATTTTAAACCTTCCATGTGCTTACGGCCATGCTTTGTAATCTCTCTACCCCTGAGAGTGCGAGAAATCAAGTTTAAGCGGATTAAATGACCTTCGACAAACTCTATAGTAGAATCGTCCTCATTCACTCCCTGAGCCAAAGCAGACATTCCTACAGCCTTTTCATTTTTCATAAGAAAACTTAAAATCCTACGGTCAAGGTCGGTTAAACCCAAATTGTCAACCTCTTGGACTTCAAACATTTCAGCGACACATTTTGTAGTAATTCCTGCATACTTGTCAGGATATGCTAAAGCTACGTCTCTGGCTGAATCCAAATAACGGATTGCAACACGCGGAACACCTCTTGAACGCTGAGATATCTCCCTTGCCCCATCCTCGGTAGCCTTAACTCCCATCTTCTTAACAGCACCACAAATGATCGTGAAAATTTCGTCTTCGCTATAAGGTTCAAAATTAACCTGTACCTTAAAACGATCCAAAAACGGCCTTGGGAGTTCACCTAGATAGTTGGTAGCTCCCATCAATGTAAACTCTGGCAAGTCCATCTTTATGAGCTTACCAGACTTCAATTTAGCAGTGAAAAATCCATCTTCCATAGCTGTATGTAACAACTCTGAAATCTTACGGTTTAATTGCTCCATTTCATCAATAAAGATAATCGTATCTAAACTTTCAATCTGCTCAAATAAACTTACCAAATCTTCCGGTTTAGTAATAGCAGAAGCAATACGAGAAATTATAGTTCCATTCATTTCGTTAGCTATAATTGTTGCCAAAGTCGTCTTGCCCAAACCAGGAGGGCCACCCATAATCATGTGAGGAAAAGAACAATCCCGACTCTTTGCCGATGCCATAGCGATAGACACTTGACGCACGATAGGCGATTGTCCAAGGAAATCTTTTAACATTTTTGGTCTTACGTTATCCATGTTTGGCTCCTTTCTAACACACTAGACAATTACCTATCGATTTTTTGTAATTATTACTTAACAAATCTTCGGAACATTTCATTCACGGAAGCTTGCTCAATACTAGACAAGCGATTCATTAAAGTAACCTTGAGAGCCTGAGTAACATTACCCTCAAGAATGTTTGTAATCTTAGCAACCTCTCTGGCATCTCTCAAAGAGAAAGTCTCGGTCAAGGTTCCATTACTAAAGGAACTATTGATTTCGTGAGCCAAGGTAGCAAGAGTACCTGCGATCTCAGAAGAAACACCCTCGTTTTCAATGATCTTCTTATAGACCTTGCGAGAAGGATACTCTACCTTATACCATACACGGAAACGGTTTAGGAAAGCACGATTCAAAACATTGGTTCCAGAATACATACCGGACTCATCACCTCGACCGTGAGTATTGCCAGTCGCTACAACCCTTGTATTGCGATGGGGCTGAATGACCTCGTTGTTGTTCTCAGCCAATACCAAAGGCTTTCCGTCAGTAATAGCATAGAGAGAAAAAGCAATCTCAGGAGGAAGACCGTCGATCTCGTCCAGAAGCAATACAAGACCTTCACGATACGCCTTAGTAACAGGGCCGTCTTGCCACACTGTGTTACCATCAACCAAACGGAAACCACCAAACAACTGGTCAGGCTTAACGTCTTCATGGAAAGAGCAGTACATCAATGGAAGCTTACCAATAGCACAAATTTGCTCAATCAAAGAGGACTTACCGCAACCTGTACCACCATGCAACCAAATATTAAGACCGTGATCCAAGAATTTAGCACACTCAGCTGTAAATTCAGGAAATTCATAATTCTCATCGATCTCTGGTACATAGTGAGACAGTTCCGGATTCGATTGAAGCTGAGTAAATACAATTTGATCCTTTTGGCTCTTCTTAGGAAGTCTTTTTGCCTTAGGGATAGATGGTGCTACAGCCTTTCTTGTAGTAGTCTTCTTAACTTCTCCATCAGCACCCATAACGGCACCTGCAATTACCTCTTTTTCGACAGAAGCAGGAATCTCAAAAACTTCCGTATATGATTCCTTTCTCTTCTTTTTCTTTTCCATTTTTACAGAAGCAGTATAAATTTCGTTGATAAGATCTTGGGGACTCTTCTTAAATACATTCTCAAGACGCTTACGTTGCATTTCGAGATCCAGACGAAGACCACCGAGAGGGAAAACATCACCAGTTATATCCTTGTTCTCACCACGAAGGGCATTAATAATATCTTTTTGCCAAGGACGATCACCCTTAGCGAATGAAGTTTCGAGCTTCTTAACATCAAACGCTCTACCATCCTGTTTGAGGTTTACGATCTTATTAATGTCATTCCAAGTCTTAGGCATCTCTGTTCTCCTTCGGGTTAAGTGTTGTTTTTCTTCACAACACACTAGACAATTGATAAATCATTTTTTTGTAATTAAAATTGTTTTGTTGTTTTCGTCTTCTTTCTTAATTAACTTTCCTCGGCGCAATACCCTAGACAATCAACTACTCATTTTTTGTAATCAATGTTAGATAAAAATTAAAGACTCATATATAAGGTATAAGAAAGTTCTCCTATATAAGGTGGGTTTTTGTTCTCCTATATATAAGGGATAAAAAAAGATGATCTTAATTGTCTAGTGTGGTGCGAGCAATAAGAACAATAGAAAGATAAAAACAAAACTAATTTTAATTACAAAAAAACATAAGATCGATTGTCTAGTGGGGTGTGAAGCAAATACAACATTAAACGGAGGAACAATAAGATGCTCAAAGTTAAAGATGAAGTTGCTAAATACAGAGAAGATAACGAACTGACCTCTCTATTGGACGATACATATGTCTTTGCCAATATGAAGCCAGATGATTTTCCCCAATTCGTTACTCAGACCATCCAGTTGCTTGGTCGTAACTCTGGTCTACACTTGAGGTTTGGAGAAGACTTTACTTGCTCCTGCTTCAACCCTAAGACAAATACAGTTACCATCCCTGCCCCTCCTGCTATGCCTAGAGGTTCTAAAAAGACCAAGGCATCAACAGAAGAGTTTATCAAAAAGCTCTGCCAGTGGAGAGGTGTTTTAAATCATGAAGTTGGACACGCTCAGTTTACCCTTTGGAGAGCACAAGACTCAGAAGAGAAGGTAAATTGCGAAGAGAAAACATACAACACCGAATACCATAAGTTTTCAGATCTCTTTGAAAATGGCCGTATGGAACGAGTAGCTTGCCTTAACTATGCAGGTATGCACAAAGACCTGATTAAGCTTGAGGACGTTCTAAAAGACGCTATTACAAGCTTTCACAAAGAAGGTAAGAAGAACGGAGAATGGAACGATATCGCTACTCTCTTCTATGGCATTCGTATGGCTGTAAATGGCTATGAACCTGCTGTAGCTATCCCTGAACACCTTGAAGAAGATTGGGATACCTGCATGGGGTTTGTCAGAGAAGCATGGGATACAAACGAAGAAGTAGAAGGTATTGAAATTGCTATCAAAGCTCATAACTTCTTTAAAGAAAAAGAAGAAGAAATGGGATCAAAAGCAGACGATGCAAAAAAAGATGCCGAAAAAACTAAGAAAAAGATCCAAATGAAGCGTGAAGATCTTGAAAAAATGATGGAAGAAAACGAACAAAAGGATCAAGACGGTGACGATGATAGTGATGAAAAAGGACAAAAGGTAAAGATTAACGATCCTAAAGCTAAACCAAGTGAAGGGGGAGAAGACCAAGATCAAGACGATGATGGTGAAGAACCCGACCTTGAAATTGACATTATAGACGATGACGAAGAAGAAGATCAGGATCAAGAAGAAGAGGGAGACTCTAAGGACTCCGACGAAAAAGATAAGAAAGACGAAGAAGGAGATTCTAAGGGAGACAAGAAAGATAAGGACTCCGATGAAGATCCTGAAGATGAAGAATCAGGAGACAAAGGAAAAGGTGAGTCTGAAGAAAAGAAAGACGAACTAGAAAAAGAAATCGAAGACCTAGAAGCCGAACTTAAAGCAAAGGAAAAAAAAGCAGAAAAGGCAGAGAAGGAAGCAGGAAAGGTAAAAGATCTCAAAGACGTAGACCCAACACAAGAAGTCGCAAAAGACAAGAAGAAAGAACCAAGGACTTCTCACTCTGGATCTGTAGTTGTCCCTCTTCCTATGCATGATTACGTTGATGTGATTGAAGTTGAACCCATGGATAAGAAGGGTAGCAAACTGACATCTAAGATCCTTGACGATTGCCTGATGAAACTCTCTTCTATGGCTCAGACGTTCATCAATAAAGTAAGGTCATCAAAGCACGTAGGAACAAGAACTTACCAAGGGAGAGTTTCAACTAGATCTCTCTACAAGTACAAGCACAGTCAGAATATCTTTAAGACTGAATCAAAAAGAAGAAAGAAAGATGCAGCTGTCTCTATTGTAATCGACTGCTCCGGCTCAATGGAAGGATACAAGATCGATGCAGCAAGAAAGTCTGCTCTAGTTATTGGTGAAATGATGAGCAGAGCAAAGGTTGAATTTGAACTGGTAGGGTTTACTGTTCCTTTCAGAGAACAATTCAACTATGAACCTTTCACCAGACATGCTAACCTGATCCACTATCGCTTTGCAGGATCAAAGGACTGGAATTTCCGGAAGCATGGAGTTGTTGAAGGTGTAATGAGTGAAGGTCTACAGGATAACGATGATGGAGAAAGTCTCAGGCACTTTGCAGATACTCTCTCTAAATCAAAGAAAGAAAGAAAAATGATGATCGTTATTAGCGATGGCGCTCCCTCAGCATGTACTCAATATGGGAATACAAACAAAGACCTAGACGATACGATTTCAGCGATCAGAAGAAACAACATGGAAATCTACGCCATTGGAATTGATACAGATGCAGGAAAATACTACGGAGAAAAGAACTCAGTACATCTCCGCTCAACTGCAACCAATGTAGAAATCGTAGAAGCTATCTCGAAGTTTGTGAACATGATCGGTAGCGACTAAACTCTCTATTAGTTTTAGGAATATCCAATATGCGGTCCAAATGTTTGGACCGCTGGTTAACGATAACGAACCGATGGCCGTATAATTGGTTTGTTATATTTATTTTTTACTTAGGAGTAAACGTGTCACAGTATCAGCTTTGTTCAGGAGATAAAACACTATGTGATACCATTAAAATTAGGATGGCTGACAGTGATTCAGTGTGGTTTAGTTTTCCGAAAAAAGAGTTTGAGGAATTTATTAAAAATGCTGAGGAAGTGCTAGAGAACAATAAAGAACACGAGAATTTCGGGGTAATATTTACTAGATAACCGCTGACATAGCTGGTGAGTCACACGCTATGTTTTCTAAAACCTGACTGAACGAATCCAGCTTAAGGATTTGTTAGGTAAAATTTAGGGGTAACGATGAACGATACAATAATACTAAACGCACTGCGAACTTGCCCAGGATACAGAAAAGCAATGGGGCTTTATGTGAAGGAGGAAAAGGAGTGTATAGAGAGTACAAAAGCAAGCTGGAGTGTTACGCTAGACACTGAATGCCCAAGCTGTTCTGAGGATGTGGACCTGCTAGAATACTCTGATTTTTGGGATCATGCTGAATTTGACATTGCCGAACATGGAACCGAAAGAACGAAAGGGGTAGAGGTTACTTGCCCAGAGTGTGGCGATGACTTCAAGGTTGATTTTCAATACTAACCTAACCATATATAGACGGTTGCGTTCTATCACACGAAAAAATCAATATTATGGTTCCCGTAATTTGTATTTTAATATTGATGTTTTAATATAAGGAGATTAAACAAATGGGTTCATACCTCTCTATAGATCTGGACTATTGGTTGGATCATGAAACAAGAAACTCCGCAACCAATTTCTTCAAGAAGGTGCTGGGGCTTAATACCCCGGTTACCTTCGTTATAGAGCACGAAGAATTAGTAAGTGACATGAACAAAATGAAGAAACTAACCAGGATGTATAATGTAGATTACCATTCTGACATCATAGCCCAATCTGATAAAGAAGAAACGCCGCAAGATTATGAATGGGCTAATCATGTCAATAGAAGGACAAAGGCTGAGTTTATCTGGATTATGCCCAATGTTAGATGTTATGCAGATAGCCTGGGAACTTGTCATGGAGACGATGAAAATCCATTCCTTAAGAATATAAATAGCGGGTGGGAGTCTTGTCGTAAGAAAACCGGACTAAGACATATTGATTTAGAAGATGTAGAAAGAGTAGGAGTGTGTCTTAGCCCATGCTTTGTTACCCTTTATCCTATTGAAGAAGTTTTAAAGATGTTAGAGGTGAGTTACTACAAAGCAAATCAACTGGTGCATACTCAACCCTGGAACTCTAAAAAAAGAAAACGGGGAGTGCTGACTAAAATTTAAATAGAAACACCCATTAGTTTTAGGAATATTTAAATGTCAGTAGTTTAAACACTCACAATTAATTATAATGTATCCCTTGGGCTTTTTAGTCCAAGGGGTATTTTTGTTTATACATTTAAAAGATATTGTATCATGTTTATAAACTAAGAGATATAATATAAACAAAGTCTACCATTTTTAAAAGGATCCTCAACATGGCGAAAAAATCAAACTACGATGGGGACGCAATTGAAGTCCTCGAATTCCCGGACGACGTAAGAACAAGACCCGGAATGTATATCGGCGGAACAACAACAGAAGGTATGCATCACACATTTAAAGAAATCTTCGACAATAGTGTAGATGAAGCAGTCGCCGGACACTGTAAAAGAATTATTGTAACTAAAGAAAATGACGGATTCATATCTATTATGGATACGGGAAGAGGCATACCTACCAGCATTAACAAAGCAAAAGGGGTCTCCGCTCTTGAATTAGTCTTCACGGTACTACACGCCGGAGGCAAATTTAAGAACGACAAAGAAGGATCCGGGTACAAAACTTCAGGTGGATTACATGGTGTCGGAGCCTCAGTTACCAACGCCGTATCAGAAAGCCTACAAGTATGGGTTCAAAGAGATGGGAAAATGTGGTCTCAAGAATACGAAAAAGGAATTAAGAAAACTGAAGTTAAGAAGACTAAGAAATGTCCCGTTAAATTCCCAGCAGCATCAGGAACATATGTTAGATTTAAACCAGACTCTCTAATCTTTAAACATATTGATATTGAATGGGAATATAATAGGATCATCCGCCGCTGCAGAGAAATAGCATTCCTGGTTCCTGGATTACAAATTGACATCAAAGGCTGGGAAGATCAAGAAGATAACCCGGACATCTCTTTCAAATACGATAACGGTCTCATGGACTACGTAGATTATCATATGAAAGATAAAACTCCCATCACTGAAAAGATTAATCTAGAAGTAAACCTTAAAGATCTAGGCTGCTCTGCCCAGGTCGTATTCGCGTATGAAAATGGATACGACGAACACATCTCAACATTTGCAAATAATATTAGTACTCACGAGGGCGGTGTACATCTAAATGCATTCCTTAACTCGCTGCTTAAATGTATTGTTGAAATCGGAGAGAAAGAGAAGATAACTAAAGACTTCGGAGGCAAAGTTAAAAAATCAGATATCCAGGAAGGACTACATGCAATTATCTTAACTAGATTAACGCAGCCGGAATTTGAAGGACAAACCAAAACTAAACTAGGTAACCCGGAGATTAGAGTGCCGCTAGAAGAACAATTTACCAGCAGCCTCCAAAAACTGTTCGAACGTAAATTAAAAAAAGAAGGAAAAGCAATTGCAGAGAAAATCCTTCAAGCCGTCATTGCAAGAGAGAATGCCCGGAAAGCAAAAGAACTAACAAGAAAGAAGGGTGGTCTCGAACACTTCACTGTGAAAGGTAAGCTAGCTGACTGTGAATCTAAATGCCCGGAAGAATGTGAGCTGTTCCTGGTTGAAGGTGACTCTGCTGGTGGATCCGCGAAACAAGGAAGAAATAAAAGGAACCAAGCAATACTCCCACTAAGAGGTAAAGTTCTTAATGTAGAAAAGACCACTGTTAATAAAGCAATGGAGAATAAAGAACTCAGGTCTCTCATCACAGCTCTTAATGTAACGCCGCAAGCTAATGGAGTCGTCCCGGATGCTGACGATATTAAATACCATAACGTTATCATTCTAGCTGACGGCGACCCGGACGGAGCACATATTGCTTGCCTCCTAATTACATTCTTTTATAAGTTTATGCGTACACTAATCGAAAGAGGAAACATCCTGGTAGCTTGTCCTCCTCTATATAGATTAAGAAAAGGTAAGAAGATATTTTACCTTAAGGATGACGAAGAACTAGAAGCCTATTTCAAAAAACATAAAAGGGAAGGATATGAAGTTAATCGATTTAAGGGGCTAGGAGAAATGAACCCAAACCAGCTCGCAGAAACCGTACTTGATCCTAAGACAAGAAAGTTAATTCAAATTAGTATTGACGACGCTGAAAATGCTAAAGATACAGTTGAAGCATTATTCGGAAAAAACGTGGACGCTAGAAAGAAATTCCTATTCAAAGATCTTAAGTAAAAGGGTTTCCCAACATGAGTGAAGACTACAAGTGCAGCATATGCAGCCAAAGAGAAGTTGAAGTAGTATTTACAGCAGAAACATGGACGAGGGGACTTATTAGAGAGCAAAAAAGAATAGCTCCCGTAGAAATGTGTCAACAATGTGCAGATAGAACAATGGAAAATGTATGCTTTATTATTGATCAACCAAATGACCAAATAGTATAAAGGAGATAAATAGAATGCAAATAGAACAATATTGGAAAAGCAACACAACAAGACCAGAAAGACAAAGAGTTCATATAGATAGAGACGGCGGGATAACTGTTTGCGGGAGAGTAGCTGGGGAAGAAGACTTAATTAAAGTAAGTAGAATAGAAATGCAGAGACAACAAATACCAACATGCTCAAGATGCGTCTCTATTCTAAAATCAAACTCGTATGGAAATGAAGATATCTCAAAGTACAATCAAACCAAACTTGGAAGGGTAGACAAAATGCCAGGATATAAAAAGACCAGCAAAAGTAAGACTCGTAAAAGTAAGAGCATCCAGCTGCCAGAGAAATTCAAAGATGAAATTGCCAACCCTCAACTAAAGAAATTTAAATCTATAATCAATAGCGCGAAAGAAAAGAAAGTAGCAATACAAAACGCAATCCAAGAAACTATGAACTATGACGAAGATATCAAAAGCAACATAGAAGCACTAACAGATATGCTGCCAGATACTAAAAGGAAACTCACCCTAGCAACATCTGATGAATATAACGCATGGGAAGAAGATCATAATACCGCTAACGATTGTAAACACTTCTGCAATATAACAGCACTAAGAAATCTCCTGCAAGCAATCGAAACTGTAGAAAATCTGTAAGGACATAATATGAATGAAGATGCAGATACAGAAATACCCAAATGGCTCAGCAAAATATTATGCTTCTTCGGATGGCATTACTGGACTTGGAAATTTGAAGATGGCGACACAATATGGCTAGATAAAGAACCTCCAGATCATGCCATATGCTGCTGCTGTAAAAAACCATATAAATAATTAAAGCCCCTCTAGACTAATAAAATCTAGAGGGGCTTTTTTATTTATATATGCATTTTCTTAATTAATAAAACATCCCGCGCAATGTCTTAAAAAAACACACTATACGTATTTTTCTTAATTAATAAACTCCTTTAGCCATTCCTGGTATTGTTCCATGATAACTACCCATTTATCTGGAGTCTCATTTTTCCAGAAATAAGATCTAGAACGTCCTTCTTTTAGTTCTATATGTAAATACCATTTCATCTCTTCATCTCTTACACTTTCTTTTATTGTTATCATAGAAATATTTGAACATGGAACCGTAACACTTTCATTTCCTTCAGTGATAAACAAATAAGGCTCACTCATCTCTTGTCCTCCTAAAATATTAATTAAGAAATAACTTCCATCTTATTACATTTTTTACAACGTTGGCAATATTCTGTCAGTTTACCAGGAACAGTTTCAGGATCCTTCCAATCATGTTTACAAATCCTAACAGCATCAGCTATCGCTATCAAACCTAGCTTTAACTGCGTCCCTGCCTTTATACCAAAATATTCACTCATCTCTCAAATCCTCCAAATCCATTAGTTTTAGGAATTACAAAATAACCTAGTCTTTCTGAATCTCATGCACTATATCTTTCACCTCTCGACCTGCTCCAATTATAGCCTTCTTTATTCCACCCTCATTCTTAACTCCAGTACCTGACGAACTCACAATAGCTACAACCATACCAAGTAAAACAATAGCCAATATACCAACACTGTAATCTACAATCTTTTGCTGTCTCTTAGTCATTTCCTAAATCTCCAATATATAAAAAAAGAAGTACTCCATCTAACTAGACAAAGTACTTCTTCTTTTTTTATATACTTTCTCAATCTTCCTTAAATATATTTTCTAACTCAGAACAAATTGTATCCAACTCTATCATCAATCCATCTTCTGCACAATCTGTATCTAATATTGTATCTACTACATCTCTCAACTCAACTAATTTGCAAACCACTCCCTCTATGTTTTTTATATCCACATTTGTCCTCCAACCACTCAAAACTATAATCGTCCAAATCATCAAAACCTTGCCATGCCACTGTAACCTTCCTCTTAACTCTAGGGTACACCACGACCCCCTTAATGCCCTGACAATGAATTATATCACCAACACTGTACTTTGAATCAACAGACATCTAAATACCCCTTAAAATATTAAAAATGAATTAAAAACAATATTGATGTCACGATCTACGACTAAACCTCTGCATAAAGTGATTGTATTCACTCTCTTCTCTTTTTGATACAGGTTTGTCATCCTTAGAAACATCAATTCTCAGTAACGCTTTGATCTTCTTTATTATATCTTTCATCTCACTTTTCTCCTTGTAAAAAACACATAAAAAAAGACTCAACTAATTAAAGCTGAGTCTAAAAGAAAAACTAAAATATTAAATATAAGATCTGACATCTAAACTTTTCCTATTTTTCCTGGCTTGCTAAATATATCATGTCCTTAGCAAAACTAATAATTGAACTTATTGGCTTCTCATATAATCCAACCATATTTGAATTTAATGAAACCTTAGAAAAATCAAAATCACCAGAAACTAAAACAAACTTTAACTTAGGATCAATAAGTAATAAACACTTGTATAAATCAATCCCGTTCATCCCTGGCATATCATAATCAGATATTACTAAGCCTATCTCTGATTTATAACTCTCGTAAAAATCCAATACCTCTAAATGATCTGTGAAATAATGAAGCTCCACATCTGTATCGTCAAGAACTACTTTAAATAAATTCTTCAACATATCTAAAAATTCTACATGGTCATCTATTACTATTATCTTATTCCTCATAGCATCAAACCTCCCCCAAACTATTATACCCTTCCACTTCTACAATACACTAAATTATTCACTTTATCTCAATCTGTTAATTAAGATTTCAATAACTAGAAGAATTAGTACATACACTAGAACCCTTTTGCAAATTAAGATATATGTAGATCTGTATCAAATGTCATAGGGGAGAATAAAAGTTGAAAAAATTCTCGGAAAATTGGAAGCTCAGACAATCTCAAAAGTGATACAGATCTATTAGTTTTAGGAATACTGTATATATGTATCAAAAGAAAACCCCTCAAATCTAATTAAAGAAGAGAGGGGTTATATATGTTGTCTTAAGAATTATCTGTTTTAATTAAATAACTTTTTTAATCATATCTATTATCTCTTGATTTCCTACATCTTCTGCTAACATCAGAGTCGCGTCTTTAACATCTGGGCCATACTTCAATAATATCTTAACTATCTCTGGATCCTCTGTTTCCATAATAGCAGTACTTACATGCATATCTTTAACATCAGCATCACCAGCAATAACCATCTCTATTATCTCTTTGTCTTTTGTTAGAATAGCCTGCTGCAAAATTCCCCAATCATCAATATAAACATCATTAGATAAAACTTTTTTCAATTCATCCTTGTCCTTCTTTTCAATTGCTTCATACAGGCTTGATTGTAATTTGTTGTTCTCCATGCGTTGACGATTAGCAACAATAATCTTCTTACCTGTTAAATCACTTAAGTGTTGTAATGCTTCGTTGGTACTTGCAAACTTTAACATCTTCTATCCTCCTAATTAAAAAACAAACATAAAGTAAAAGTAATCTTAATAATATAACTAGGAATATAAAATAATAATGAAATCTATTAGTTTTAGGAATTGGCACATATGTATCAAATGGACTTGGAAATATATAAATTACAAAAATAATCTCCAGAAATTGGAAGTGCAACTCTTTCTAGAAGTGATACAGGTCTACTTATACAGGTTTCAGCCATTTTTAAATTTGATACAGGTTTACTTATTCGATTATATATAGTGTTGTA
>Ga0233413_10000667_pt1 | contig 16110 bp, 30 predicted proteins | sample Na_anoxic_6_MG_FD_189019 | JGI IMG/M metagenome (GOLD analysis project Ga0233413, IMG submission 189019) | Seawater microbial communities from Saanich Inlet, British Columbia, Canada - Na_anoxic_6_MG | ecosystem: Environmental > Aquatic > Marine > Inlet | place: Canada: British Columbia... | reverse complement strand
AAAAGAAAACAAACTGGAACTGCAATAGTACCTTAAATTATGAATAGTACATTAAATAACAATCCAAATGATTTCAGAAATTGGAAAGATGCTGTAAATAATATTTATGGTGTATTACAAAATTTAGGTGGTTCATCTACATTAGAAGTTAATGATAATTTAGTGTTAGAAGGAACTACAAATGCATCTACATCACAAGCTATATATGGTATTAATGTTATAACAACTTCTACAACTTCTGATTTAGCTACAAGATTACCTGATGCTAAAACTGGTAGAAGTGTTGTTTTTATAAATAATTCATTATTACCAATATTAGTTTTTCCTTCGGTTGTTGGTGGAGAAATAAATGGAGTGGTTGATGGTCAAGCTGAAATACCAAATGACGGTAGAGCATATACTTTTTATTGTACTGAAAATCCATTACCTGGTGCATGGACATGGAGTCCTCCAGCTACAAATCAAATTGAATATCAAGAAATGAGCATAAATCATACTAATGGTGTTACATCAGATGATTTTAATGCTGGTCAAGGTGGTGCTAATGACGCATCTGTTGGTCTTGGTTGGTCTGGTGGAGTAGCAACTACAGGAACTTTAAATACATATAATTTTTCTGCTACTGCAACAAAATATAAAGTTTATACTAATATTCAATGGGCTGATATAGTAAGTGGTGGTATTCAAGCTGCTTGGTTACAAGGATATCAGAACGCTCCTACTGGAACTACTTTTGGTCAAAAAATTACAATGCAATTTACTGGAACACAAGCATTTCCCGGCCTTTATGTTCAAGAAGTTACAACAGGAACAGCTTATGCTGGAAATGTAGGAGATATTGGAACTTTATATATGGAATTACCTTATTATTTTTATCCATTATGGAGAATAATAGGTAATCAAGCAATAGGAAATCCTATTCCTGGAAATAGTGAAACTTGCTATAGTCAAGCATATACAACATTTGGTATGTTTATTAATAGCGCAGCGCAAACAAAATTGTATAAATTTAAATGGTTTATAGAATACAATTAAAAAATAAATAAAATGGAAATAGTAATGGAAAAAGAAAATGGAGTTGTTGTAAATAATGTTTACACTAACAAAGAATTAATTGAGTTAAATATTTGTTTTACGCAAATATTAGATACTTGTACTGAGATGAATGGTAAGTTTATTTATGCTATGCATAAAAATGTAACTAAGCTTGAACCATTTTTAGATAAATTAAACGCTAAAAGATCTGAAATTGTACAAGAATTATCTGAAAAAGATAAAGATGGAAAACCTATTTTAAAACAAGATGAAAATGGAAATCCTAAATTATCTTATAAAGGTAAAAATGAAGAAAAAGCTAAAGATACTTTTAACAAAGTGTTAACTGAAAATATGACAATTGAATTTCATTACATTAATCTAAAAGATTGGGAAAGTGTAACTGGAGTTAATCTAAATAAAATAACAGGTTTAGGTTTGTTTATGGATAGGATGATTGTAGAATGAGAAAAGATATTACAATATCAAAATTAGCTAAAGCTATGAATAGGCTTGGTTATTCTGTTTTTGAAACTGATACAAAAGCATACAATTTAAATATTGTAGGTGTTAGGTCTTCTAATCCTATAGTAAATGAATTTAATGATTTAATGTGTGTGTTTTGGAAATATGAAGGAAATTGGAATATTTATAAAATGCAAATGACAAGTTTACCTGGAATTTATTGGTTGGCTAATCCTTCTAATCCTTTAGGTTGTGCTATTTTAAAAGAAGGTCAATATAAGGGAGTTTATAAAATTGATAAACATTCTGGAAAATATGATGCTTTGTGTCAAAGGTTAGGAAATGTCACAGTATATCGAGATAATAATCGTGATAGAAATTATGATGAAATTTCTGGTACTGAAGATACAGGTATGTTTGGTATAAATATTCATAAAGCACATGCAGATTATGAATTAGAAACAGTAGATAAATGGTCTGCTGGTTGTCAAGTAATACAAGATCCAGATGAATATGAAATACATATGGATGTTGTAAAAAAATCTGCAGAAATATGGGGAAATAAATTTACCTATACATTAATTAACGAAAACGATTTAAATTAAATATTATGGCACAAACAAATGCAGAAGTATCATTAAACTTAATGCAAAGAGGAATCTCAAGAACTCCCTCTTTTATAAGAACCAGTTCAGCAGGAAGTGTATCAAAAGGTATGCGTTCTATAACTTTTTTTAACGCAGGAGCTACAAATGCAACTGTATTGACAACTAATTTATTACCACAAGAAAAAGTGACAATAGATGCTGGTGGTCAAGGAGATCATTTAGGTGTTGTTGTATATGATGGTACAGGAACAGATTTAGTAATTGTAACAATACAATAAATTATGGCTATTACAGATTTTGAAAAAGAAAGTGCAGGAGGTGGTGGAAGTTTAGATGAAAAAGTTAAAGTATCAGCAACAGATACTACAGAAGATTTTTTACTTAGTAAATTACAGGCAGGATTAGGAATAAGTGTAGTTGCTCAAAATGTCGGTGCTAACGAAAATATTTTAATTACTAATACATTAGGACTCGTTAACACTATTTACTCTACAAATGATACTGTTGGAGCTGGTAGAGAAGCTACATTAACTGATACGTTAAAATGGATTGGTGGTAGTATATTAAGAGAAGTTAATTCAGTAAATATAGTTGAAGTAGCTCAACAAAGTGATTTTGGTGCTGAAGTAGCTGGTGTTATAACTTTAACAACAAATACTGTTTATGTTATAAGAGGACTAATTACTTGTACACATAGACTTTTAATAAATACAGAAGGTATTTCTATAAAAGGAAATGATAGAGAAACAGATGTTCTTAAATATAATGATTCAGCTGGTGATTTTATTACTATAACTGATGTTAATTGTGAAATATCAAACATTAAACTAAGTTCAACAGATGCTACAGGTGGTCAAGTAATTTTAAGAGCGTCTAATTTTAATTATGGAGCTTATAATGATGGAAGATTAAAGGTTTTAACTCTTATAAATTTACAGTTTAGAGATTGTTACGATGTTCACTACATTGAAGGTTTTGATTTAGTAGATATACAAAATTGTCTTTTCTGGTATGTGCAGGCAACAACAATTGGTTGTCATTTTAAAAATGTTTCTAAGTTGCAGTTAACATCTTGTGAATTTGTAAGATGGTTTAGAGAATCTACTATACCAACACCAGGAGGATATGCAACTACATCAATGATTGAATTACTTGCTAATGGAGCAGGAAATGGTTTTGGTGCTGTTAATATTACAGGGTGTATTTTACATCCGCAACAGACTCAAAATGGCATAGATATTAAAACAGGTAGTACAACAGGGTTTGGAACTATTGCATCAAGTACTTTTATAAATCTGGGTTTAACAACAGGTGAAACATTCTTAGGGGATTCTTTAACTCCTGCAAATGGAGCTTATTCAGAAACGGAATGTTTGAAATATGATATTTTTGCTAATCAAGGAATACCAAATAGTTCAGCTTATGGTTCTTTTTATGACTCAACATCAGGCACAGTTACATTAACGGGAGGTACTACAAATTGGATTCCTGTAGAATACGGAGCTGTTCCCGTTGCAGCAGGAACTCAGAGAGTATCTTTTTCAACCCCTGGAACACAAAGGGGATTATTAACCTATAATGGCACAAAAGATATATTTGCTCAAATATCTGTTAGTTTTGTTTATAATGATATTACAGGAGGAACGGATGAATATGATTTTGGGTTAAGTAAAAATGGAGGAGCCACCCCAGTAACAGGTAGTATAGTTGCAACAATAGCAAGTGGTGGTGCTTATTTTGGAGTAACATTACTTTTTACAGACTCTATGGTAACAGGAGATAACTATGAACTACTTGCAAGAAATCAAGGTGGTGCTCTTGGTGACGACATAGAAGTAATATCAGTACAATTTTTAATAAAAGAATAAGTAATTATTAATAAACAAAAACAAAAACAATGAGAATTAATGAAGACCCAAGACAATTTAACAATTGGATAGATGCAGTAGTAAGAATTTTTAGATATTTAAATTCTGCTTTTTTTAGTATTGATTTATTATCAGATAAAATTTCAACAGAAAGTTCATCTGGTTCAGTTCCAGCTCCTTTTTTACAAAAAACAGCTACACAAATTAGTTATCCTGATGGTACAGTGTTACAAGGATGGAAATTAACAGGTGGTATGTTATTGACTGGTTCTAATATATATTCTGAAGTTCAAGGAACGTTAACAGTAGGTTCTTATGATGCAGATCCCTCTAATGCTGGTTTTTATATTGCATATGATTTAAGAGGTTCTGTAAAAGCTATAGAATCAGCAGCTCCAAATAATTTTGATGTAATTAATGCATTTGGTTCAGGAGCAGATATGCAAGATACTACTACAGGTGCTCTTGTTAAATCTGATTATATGGGTATATCATTAGATGATGATGATGTTAATAAAGATGGTGTATACATTATTTCATTAAAAGCAGCTGGTGGAAATGCTAATCCATGTGAAGCTGAAGTATTTTACCAATTTGAATTTTTATGTTACTCAGAAGTAACTCCACAATTAAGTTAATATTTAAAATATAAATTATGCCAATAGAAGAAAAATTTGCAGTAGATGCAACAGTAAAAGATAAAAGAGTTCAAGAAATGGCTTATACTGACGTAAGAATGTCTGTTAAAACCATAACTGAAACAATAGCTATACAACCTAAAACAGCAGTAAGTAATGCTGGAGAAGATGTTCCAGTAAGCGTAGAATTAAAATTTAAAGAACCTTCATTAATTGAATTAGGACAAATAGAATTAGATGCAAAACTTATAAAAGAAGATGGTGCTTCAAGTGCTGATCATAAAGGTGCTGCTGAAATCTTAGAAGATGTAGCTAAAAAACAAATAGAAATTAAAGATAAAGGTGAAAAGAAAATATCAATCAGATATAAATCTTCTCGTGAAATGTTTAGCTCTATTAAATTGTTAATTGCACCACAACCAGGTTCAGATCAATATTCAAAAATTTTGAAATATTCTCAAAAGAAAATTGAATTTCAAACTTATTTAGGTAGTAGAGGTTTTGCTGGCGGTGCCGTAGTTAATTCACAAAATTTATTAAAAGGTAGATCAAATTCTGTCTATTCAATGACTGGTCCAGTTCAACCTGAAGTTAAATATGCAGATTTATAAAAATGGCTATTATAATAAACGAAAATCCAAAAGCATTTAAAAATTGGGATGCAGCTGTAGTTAGAATTTATGAAATTTTAAGGCAATTAAATTCTGGTAGTAGCGGTGTTGGTCTTTTTGGTTCTACATATTTTGTAGCTCCTGAAGGTGATGATTCAACTGGTACTGTTGGTAGTTTATCTAATCCTTGGAAAACAATTTCAGCAGCAAGAAATCAAGCTGTTGCAGATGGATTAAGTTCTACTTTAATATATGTGTGGCCTGGTGTATATGATGAAACAGAATTACAATATCAAGATGGTAAAATGTATTTATCAGCAGGGGTTTTATTACAACCTTCTGCTAAAATAAATGGTTCTACTGGATTAAGTAATGTTGTATCTATAAATCAACCTGAAAAAGAATTTAGATTTTTAGGAAATTGGCAATCATATTTAGAAGTTGGAAAAAGGTTTGAAATATTAGGCGGTGGTGCTAAAGATGGTAAATACACAATTGTATCTGCTGTAAATACTGGAGCAAATACAAGTGTTATTGTAGAGGAAGCTATACCAGATGCAATAGTTTCTGGATATTTAAGAAATACTGAAGCTATATTTAGATTAGGAGCAGATTTATTAAATGCTCCAGCGTCTGCTTATTCTACTAAATTTGATTTATATGGTGAAGGAGACATTAATATTGTAGAATCTGCTGATGGAGATTGGTCAAAAGGAGTAGCAACAGCTTTTGGAGATTCTGAATTTTATGGTGAAGCTGTAGAATGGAGAATGCAACAAGGTGTTATGTTAGGAGCATATGATAATGCTATAATGAATTTTAATGGAAGTTTATTAGAACATTATGGACCAAGTAATGGTGGTTATGTATGTACTGCAAGAGATGCTTCTAAAACTACATTTAATTTTGATGATGTAAAATGTTCAGCAAGTTGGGCTTTCTATGTTAGAAGAGGAAGTACAGCTAATTTTTCTGGTACATGTATTATTACTGCTAATAAAGTTACTCAAACTGGAGGGTTTCAAAATATTGCATGTTCTGATATGAATGCTTCTGGAAGATTTATAATAAATGTTCCTATTATTGATTCAGAAAATTATGTTTTAAATTTCAATAATATATCTGGTGGACAACTTATTATTAATGGAAATATGTATTCTACAGGTGCTTCAGGTAATGGTTTAATTGGACAAAATATGTCAGGTGGTGAAATTATTGTAAATGGTAATATTATAACTGAAACTGGTACTACTTGTTTAACTTTAGGTGGAATGACTGGTGGAGAAATTTATATAAATGGAGATCAAACTTGTACAAGTGGAAATGATAGTTATTTATTAAATGTACCATCAGGAAGCGGTCACAAATTAAGATTAAATGGTTCAATTAAAAATACTAATGGAGGTGTTTTATGTACAGGAATTACTAAAGGAAGTAATGGTTTAGTTATTGAAAATTTAAAAATTATTTCAGATGGAGATAGTATTACTGCTGGAGTTGCACAAACTATTAATGTTATACATTCATTAGCTTGTGATAAAGCTTTAAATGCTAATGTAACTAATAATGTTACAGGAAGTAATGTAATTATAGATACTAATATTATTTAAAATTAAAAATTATGCCACATACTGAAGAAACTTCAAGTGAAGAAGTAAAAGAAATATATTTTGAAATGTTTGGTTATTATCCGGATGATGTTCCACCTAACCCAAATGTTCCAACCCCCCCTGGAGAATAGTTATTAATCTAATAAAAGTGAAGAATGATTTTTTTGGAAATTACTCCTACAAATGTTAATGATATGCACATTAATATTAAGGATGTTATATATTTCGTAGGATTTGTTGTAACTTTATTAACAGCGTGGTTTAAATTAAAGCATGATAATGATAAACAAACTGATCAAATTAAGCATTTAAAAGAAATGGCTGAGGGTTATAAAAAAGATTGTGACTTGGCGTTTATGAATGCTAAACATAGCAGAACTGCTATTAGAAAAGATTATGATGATAAAATTGAAAAAGTAAGGGTAGAAAATAAAGAAACTAAAGATTCTTTAAACACTGAAATTCAAAATTTAAATACAAGCTTAACTGCTGTTAAAACAGATACAGCAGAAATTAAGGGAATGATAAATACATTGTTAAATAAAAAATAAATAATCATGAAAGGATCACACATAGATTTATGGAATGGCTTAAGAAAAGGCAAACCAACTATTAAACCAGCTCCACAAGCTAAAACTTATGGTGGATTGAAAAACTCTACTGATATTAGACCTCAGTCTAAATAATGAGATATTCGTATTCTAAACCAAAGGTTAAAAAGAAAACATCTTCTAAAAAGAAGAAGGTTAAAAAGAATACATCTAAAAAATAAATTATGGGAAAATTATTTGATTTTTGCGGGGGTCGTAAGACGACTTTTGCATTGTTATTATTTTTATCATTAACTGTATTTCTATGCATTAATAAATGTGTTTTTGCAGAATGGTTAGATGGTATTATATGGGTGTTTGGTGTATATGCTGTTGGAAATGGTGTAGAACACGTTGGAAGTGGCTTAAAACGTAAGTAAATGCGTTTATGGTGGATTATATTAATTTTTATTTGTAGTTGTTCTCCTCAAAAGAAATTACAAAGATTAATTAATAAACATCCTGAGTTACTTACACAAGATACTCTTAACTTAATAATTCATGATACTATAGTTGTAGAAAAGTATAATTATGATACTATTACACAGCTGTCTTATCATGATTCTACTATTGTGGTAAACAATGAAAAAATATATTTAAAATATTTTTATGATACTTTAACAAAAGAAATTTATCACGAAGTAACTTGTTTTGGAGATACTGTTTATTTTATTAAAGAAGTACAGGTTCTTGTAGATAAAGTAATTGTAGAAGAACTTACCTGGTGGGAAAAATGGAGAGATACTATTATTATAATTTCAATAATAATTTTATTGTTATTTCTTTTTAAAAAGTTTAGTAAAGTATTGCTTTAAAATAATTATATTTGATAATGAGTTATAGAGAAGTAGAAGTAGAGGTAAAAGTTGGTAATAAAATAGAACCATATACTTTTAATGTAGAAAACATAAATTACTATAGAACTTATACTGATAATTCCGGAGAATTAAAAACAATGATATATTTAAGAGGCTCACTAAAGGGCATTGTATTAAATATTGGTTATGATACTTTAAAAAGCAAACTACAACAAAGTGTTAAAGAGATTGAGCACGTTTCTTGATTCCTGTTAATTTTGGATTCGTAAAAAAAAAGAGAGCGCTTATTTGCTCTCTTTTTTTGTTTGTATAAATAACTTTCTTGTTATTCTAACTTCTTCAGATAATCTGCTTATTTGTTTAAATAAAACTTTATCTGTGTCCATATAATCTTGTATAGATTGTTTAGCGTGTAATACAGTTGCGTGATCATACCCACCATAATAATCTCCTATTTTGATTAATATTTCATTTTTTAAATGTGTTTGTGCTAAAAACATCATAAGATGTCTTGCAAAAACATGTTTACGTTTTCTTGATCTTGTGAAAACTTCTTCTTTGTCCATTCCTAATTCTGAACAAACTAAATTTCTAATAAATTTATAACCATCTAATTTTAAACCAGGAATGGTCATATAAGATAGTATTAATTTATTTTTCACAGTTGTTTCTTGATATACTTTTTCATTAATAATTGGCATAAATTTTCTGGTTTAATTTGCATGTGATTTGCAATGTTAATAATATAAGAAAAAGGTATATCTCCTTTATTGAAATGATGTTGCAATAATTGTGGAGATATACCAATAGAGCGAGCTAATTCGCTTTTATTGATTTTACATTTTTTGCAAAATTTATGTAAATCAAATGTTATAATCATAATTAAATTGTTCCGAAGTAACAAAAATTATTTACGTATTCTTTATCGTAATTATTTAAATTATTTTTATGTACTTCTAATAAATACTCATATTTTTCTCTTCCAGCTTGTAATGTTTCAGTTGAAACTTCATAAATACCTACAGTGTATGGATATGTTTTTTCTACACATATAAACCAAAATTGGTCTAATCCTAAAATATCACAATATAAAGCTGCTTGTCTATCTAAATTGTATTTTTTTAAATTTCTTAGAAAATTATAAGGATTAGGAGTTTCTTTAAACCCTTTTAAATCAACTATATAATTTCCAATATTAATTGCGTCAACTTTACATTTACAATTTATACCATTTAGTTTTTTAAAATATGCTTTTTCTTTTTTTGTATTGTGTAATAATTGTTTTACTTGAGTAATTGCTTCAAGTTTTTCTTTAATTAATGTTAGATGTAAATATAATTCATAACTAATTTCTTGTTTGTTAAGATTTTCGTTTTGAATTTCAATTTTCCATTCTTTATATCTTTTAGTAGCTCTTGGTTTTGCTCCACCAATTTCTTCTATAATTTCTGTATCATTAATGTACCAAAATCTATTATCAAATTCTTCTGGCTCTAAAATAAAACAGTGTAAAGCTCTACCATCTATATATGCTTGTTTTTCTTCTCTCCATGCTGGGTATTTTAAATAAGCATCTAAATGTTCAGGTGAATTATTTAAATGCTTTAGCATAGAGTTTGTAATATAATCTACATCACTAAAATACTTAGTATCATTCCATTCTAATAATCTTTCTTGATTTGGATCATATTTCTTGACTTCATTAATAAAGTCTTTTGCTTGAGTACTTGGTATTAATCCCATTTTCTTTTTTTAATTTTAAAAGGTTTTTTTCTCTGAAGAGGTAATTCCTTTTCATATTCATCTCTTGTTAGAAAGAAAAAATCTTTATTTCTTTTATTTAAGTATTTGACAAATAAAGTCAAATCAAATTTTCTTTCATTTCTAACTGTAACATATTCTGGAAAAAACGTTAATCTTTTTTTATCTTCTTCAGATATGTCTACATCTTTTAAAAGGTTCTTAACTGCTACATCTTTACCTTTATAGTCTATTAAAACTTTTTTAGGTGGATTGTGAGTTATTGTACAATATTTTGAAGATCTAAATAATGCTAACCATTTTTTGACTACAGAAACTTTGTAATTTGTCCAAATTACACCTTCTTTATCGTAATCATCTAATAGAAAAACTTTATTAAGATACTTCGTATTTAAATTGTTTAATAGTTCTGACATTTTTATATTTCAATTTTCTGGGAGTAAAATTTTTATCAGTTAATAAATATCTTTCAGGTGTAAATGTTGCGTTAAATACTTTATTAGGTGTAACAATTTGTATGTATTCATTATACTCTTTCATTACCCATTTAATATTTAATGTTGCTAACCTGGTCATATTTTTAAAATCAAAATCTCCTTTAATTTCCCATATTGAACAATTATTAAAAGCAAGAAACAACGAAGTAATTTTATTTCCTTCATCAATATTTTGATAAAATAGATTTTTAGCACTTTCATTCCACCAAACATGAACATCAGGAGTATATGAATGAGGGTGTAAAACTGTGCTTTCCATTTTTTTATCTTCTACACGTTTCATTGGTTTAATCCAAGTATATGTTACCTTATTAGATAAACTATAAGATTTGTAATGAAATTCATATTTATCTACATATCCATTATTAACTAATGTTTGTAAATACCAATCCATATATTTTTCTTCGTTACTATCGAAATTGTTCATATAACTTATTTATTTTTTCTTCAAAATCTATGAAGAGCCAGTCTAATTTAAGCTCCAGCTCTTCATATAATTCTTCTAACATTTCATTCATTTTTTATAATTTTTATAAAATTCAACTAATGCTAAATGTTTCTTTTTAACTTGATTATTAAATTCTTTTGATTTCTCAGCTTTATTATGACAATTACGACATAAACCAGCTAAATTTTCAATATAATCTTTAGTCTTACTTCCACCCATTCCTCGAGCTTCAATATGATGTACATCTACAGCTTTAGATCCACACATTTCACAAGGATGAAAATCTTGTTCTCCTATGCTAAAAAATTTAGTATATATTTTAGTGTGTTTCTTCATCGTCTTTAATAGATTTTCTTATAGCAATAACTATTAATGATACCATAATAATGGTAAATCCCATATAAATTAATACTTCAACTAATTCTATCATCTTCTTATTATGTTAAAATTATATGGACTTTCATTAAAAAAACTATCATTTTCTAATTTAGCTATTCGTTCCTTAATATTTTCATGAGATTTTAAAACTTCATGAGTAAGGTCTTCCGATTGTTCTGTTCTTTTTTTGCTTAAAGTTGAGGAAAATACAACTCCCCTACTAATTTGCATTTTTGTTAATGTTTTGTTTACCTTTTTCATTTTAAATTCCTATTTGATTAATAAAATTTTCTTCATTAGGATCTGGTATATCTATATTTCTTACAGCCCAATGATTTTGAATTGTTTGTTTAAAATCATTAAATTGTATAGTGTTCATAGACTTTGTAGATACATCATTAAAAATTAAAATTTCTTTACCTAATACATTCAAAGTGTTAAACTTAGAAGCAATAACAACAGATTTATGATATGCGTGTATTTCTTCTTTAGTAAATAATTCACCTTGTATATTGTATAAATCTTGAGTAATTTTTTTTAAAGCAACTCCCCAATACCATCTATTTTGAGCATTAGAACGATTTTTTTTATGTTTCTTAATGTCAATAACAACATCTTTACCTTCTATGGATGAAATAAATGATTTAACTTTTTCTTCATTTAAGAAAGTCAATTTTCCTTTTTCTATTTTAGATATAAATTCCATAATGTTTTAAATAACAAAGGACACCGAAGTGCCCTTTATTAATCTTAAAATGGTAAATCATCACCTTTTTCATCACCTAAAGAATCATCAGACATACCTTTATCAACAACTGGCTCTGCCTTGGGGGCAGCCGTTGTTGATTGTTTATGTTCTGATTCCCATTCTGCTAATCGAAGATTAAACTTCTCCATATCAGAAGGTCTTAAAGGAGTGTGAAAATATGACTGTACACCTTTTATTGTTTCTTCTGGTTTAGAAGAAAAACTATATTCAATTATTTCTTTTATAACAGGTTTGTTAAAATTGTTTTTGTCTTTACCTATGTATTCAGATTTTTTGAATAAAGCTTTTATTTTACTTCCAATAATAGAATTTAAATATTCATCACCTTTTAATTTATCATCAGCATTAGCATTAGATAAAAACTCTTTAAGTCTTTTTAATTTAAACTCTCTGGCTTTATCTGATTCTTTTCCTGTTAATAAATAAAAAGTAACATTACTTGTTTTTTGATCTTCAGTTTCTACTGCAAATTCAATATAAGGATTACCCTTATAATCTTTTCTACTTTCAGAAAGAAGATATGATTTAATCTTAACTATAAATACTCCAGGCTCATTTATAAATTTGCTTGAATTATCAAAGTCTTTTACGAGCTCTAACTCTGCGTTTATGTCCATTATTTATCGTTTTTTTTGATTTCTGTTTTCTTATCCCAACCATAATATTTATCAACTTCATCTAATATTACTTTAATGTTATTATCCATAATTGGAGGTAACATTTCCATTGGTGATTTAGCTGATATTTTATTATATCCAGGTTGTTTATTTGTTATAAATCTATATTCTTGCTTATCGTTTATTTCTTTAGCTTCAGAATAAATTACTATTACAAATTCTTTTTCAACTTTTTTCTTCCAACTACCATCTACAGCTATAAATCTTTCTTCGACTCCAGAATCTCCTTCAACGAATTGATCTATACCTATAAAAATTATGTATTTATCTGTATTCTTAGACATTTCCATAATTTTCTTGATTTCGTTCTTATAAAAATCCCATACATCAAAACCATCATACAATGATTTTGCTTTCATGTATATCATTTCTATTAAAGAAGTAAAACTTTCAATTACTATTATATCCACATTAGGATTTTCAATTGCTTTAGTTAAAGCTGTTTTAAATAATTGAAGAGAATTAATTGGTACATTAAGTTTAAATTCTACTCCCTTTCTAAAAGGAAGAGCTTTTTGTTCAGTATTTAATATTACTGTTCTTTCAGGTGGTAAGTTACGCATTGACGTACTTTTACCTGTCCCTGATGGGCCACATATAAAAATATTCGGTTTCATTTAGTTTTTAAAAATTAGAATTACTAATTCATTTTCTAATACATTTTCGTATTCTTTTTCTATCTTAGGGACTGGTTGAATTTCTTTTTTCCCTATGTTAATTAATTCGCCAAATTTAGATTTGCATCTATGCATAGTTGTTACTTCAACTAATCTTTGTATTAATAAAAAATCTTGCATTTTAGCATTTTCATTTAAGCGAACATTAACTTCTTTCAAGTATTCATCTTGATTAATTTTATATTTTAATACTTTTTTCAAAGTTGATATTTACTGATTAAATTTAAAGATATACTTTAAGAAAAACAAATTATTTGTATCTTTTTTGATGTTTTCTTTTTCTTAAATTTATATCATTTCCTTCTTTGTGAATTTTGTTTTTATAGCGTTTAAGCATTTTAATTTTGAAATATCCCTTAAGATTAATTTCTTCATTTTTTTGCAAAGCTTGTCTTATGCTATTAAAAAAATGAATAACTACAATATTCACCACAGCACCGTCAATCCCTAATTTTTTAGAAATCTCGGTTATAATTTTCGAATGCTTGTAATTTTTCATTTTCTAAAAATTCTACTTCAGAAGCAAATTTGGCAAATTTTCCTATATATTTTAAGTTTTCACTTCCAATACCAGTTGACCTACCTTTTGCTATTATTATTTCTACGTTTTCAATTTCAGGTATTCTTTCTTCAATATCATAATAAGCTGGTCTATAAACAAACATAACCATATCTGCATCTTGCTCAATAGCACCTGATTCTCTTAAATCTGATAATATTGGTTTTTTACTTGCTCTCTGCGATACAGCTCTACTAATTTGAGACAAAGCTATTATAACTAATTTTAGTTCTCTACATAGCTGTTTAAATGCTCTTGATATTTTAGATATTTCCTGTTCTCTTGTTCCGGATTTACTTTTTAAATTAATAGTTACTAATTGTAAATAATCTACAACAAAAAATTTACAATTATTTTTAATATTTAATTTTCTGATCTTATTGCATATGTGATTTAAATCGCCAGATTTATCGTCAATAAAATAATTTTCATTTTCAAAATATTTGGCAGAATCATAAAATGCATTCCAATCTGATGAGGTTAATTGTTTTTTTCTAATCTTTCCTAAATCTATACACCCATGAGATGCAATCATTCTTGTTAACATCTGTTCTTTAGACATTTCTAAAGAAAAAACAGCAACAGGTAAGTTTCTGATAATATGATTTTTAACAATTTCTAATACAAATGCTGTTTTACCCATAGAGGCAGCTCCAGCTATTATAATTAAATCTGATAATTCCCATCCAAATATAAAATTGTCAATTTCTTGAATAAATGTTTTAATATAATTTTTGCCTTCTTTATCTGACATATTATCAATAACTCCTTGTAGAGTTTTGATAGGATTATATTCTTCAACATCTGCATATTCTTGTAATTCAACAATTTTATCTGTTATTTTAGCTATTATATCATCTGGACTTACCATATCATTAGAGTCTTTATTAATCTCATTTGATAGAGTTAATAATTCTCTTCTGGTTGAATAAGCCATTAATAATTTAATATGCTGTTTTATATGAGCATCGGATGAAACTCTATCTGCTATATCGTTAATGTAATCTATTAATGTATAACCTGTTTTTTCAATAATTCTTGCATTATAACCTTTTGAAGTTACTTTATCTGTTACAGTTATAATATCTATTTTGGAATCTTCTGCACATTCTTTGATTGCTGTAAATACGTATCTTGATGATTCTGTAGAAAAACCTTTAATATTAACCTGGTCTGCAAATTCATAATATCTGTCAGGATAGTTAATAAAAGTTCCTAATACAACTTCTTCTAAATCGCTATTATTTTGTCCAAAAAATGTACCTTCTTGTAAAAATGTGAGTTGGTCTGTCATATAATTTATAATTTCAAGGCACACCAAAGAAGGTGTACCTTGATTAATTTAGAAATCTTTAAAAATTTCATTTAATTTTTCATCAGTAAAAAATCCTTGATCTTCTGCATCTTCTGAAACTTTTATTTTATCATAAAAATCCTTTATTTTAAATGCACCAGGTTTACATAATGAAATATAACAAGAATGATGTAAAGCTTTAATAGTAAATTTATTATCATAATATTCACTTATAGCTTGTTTTCTTTCTATATCTATATTACTTGGTGAATCATTGTAAATTTTAGAAATAATTTCAGAATTACCTTTATATTTTGCTAATATAAAAATATCCTGTCCTTTAACATCTCCATAACCATTATATGAACGGTCAGCAATGATTCTATTTTCTGCTACTAATACAATTCCATCATCATATTCAGTAAACACATTTTTAATGCTCTCATTACAACAAGAGCAATTCCAACTAAAAAATCCCATTATTTATCTTCTTTAAAGAAATTTTCAACTTTAGAAAGTAAAGATTTTGCTATTCTTTCTTTACCATTCTGCTCTACTCTATGAGAAATTATTGCTTTAATAAATAATCTTAAAGCTACCGAATTTGAACTTCCATATTGTTTTACAGATGCGTATTTGTTAAATATATCTATAACTTCTGATTCATTTAAAGTAATAAATGAAGATTCATAACCTTGCAGTTTTGTTTTCTTCTTTTCTATTTTATTAGTTAATTCATCAGCAAGTTCTGTAACTTCTAAGTCATAAAGACCATTTACTTTTTTTTCTAATACTGCTTCAATATTC
>Ga0233413_10000665_pt1 | contig 16123 bp, 15 predicted proteins | sample Na_anoxic_6_MG_FD_189019 | JGI IMG/M metagenome (GOLD analysis project Ga0233413, IMG submission 189019) | Seawater microbial communities from Saanich Inlet, British Columbia, Canada - Na_anoxic_6_MG | ecosystem: Environmental > Aquatic > Marine > Inlet | place: Canada: British Columbia... | reverse complement strand
TCTTAGCCTTTTTCTTAGGCTCAGCTTCAGCTTTCGCAGCTTTTATTTTTGCTGCTAGTTTAGATTGATCTATTGTTTCTTCTTCTTTGAGAGATGTCTTTTCAAAAGAAACTGCTCCTTCAATCTTTTCGTGAAGCTCAGGATTGAATCGGAAATCTTTTACACAGAGTTCCTTTCCTGTTTCCTTGCATTTCACTGTTAGTAACTTGTACATAGTGTATGTGTTATTGACTTATTTAGTTATATGTGTTAAGGTTTGAGTATGATTGAAGTAATAATATTTTTCCTTCTGGTCATCTTTGCCACCAGCATTCACTGGGCTCTTGGCGCTATTCTAGTATTGTATGCCCTTTCTAAGGCAAGGAATTAACGCAGCCAATCATAGAGTTGTTTTCCTCCCCAAATAGCAGCGCCTGTTTTAATCAATCCAGCTTTTGAGATTGGGCCAGTCCCAATCTTCTGTTCGATTATTCCAGGAGTTCCTTTAATGTCTACCATAGGATTCATTTCCATAGCATTCTTGGCTTCGTATAACGAATGCATCTCTTGAAACGCTTCCGAGGAAGCCGTAGCGCCACCAAAGTCTATATCGTTAATTGATTTTTTCAAGATAGCTCTGTTCTCTAGCCATAAATCGTGAGCAGCTAAAACTTGGTCACTAGCAGTCACTGATGGATTCTTGATGTTTTCTGGTATCGTAGCGTCATAAGACTTCGCAACATCCCAAAGTTCTGCTTTGTTTTGAGCTTTCTCTATCCTTTTTAAAACCTGTTCGTCGAAAACCTTTTGCATTCTTTTAATAGTCATATCGCTTGCCAGCACGTTAGGATTTTTAAGCTGTTCTGCTTTCACCTTAGCCCAGTCTTGAGCAATAACATCCTTGTCCCACTGTTCCATAGTTAGCTTCTTTAGATCAGCTTCTAAAGGCTTGGCTATGCTTTTGATTTCTTCTGTAACGCTCTTGTATAAAGTAGGCTTATCCATCTTTGCAGCTCCTTCTATTCTTTCAGCAATTATTTCTGAAGATTTAATAGCTTCAGCCTTCGGATCAATAACGTCAGGCTTTTTACCAGTTATTATTCCTTCTTTAGTCTTGGTAACTCTGCCTTCTTGTAATGCCAATCTTTGTTCTGCTGCTGTCATTTTTGGCTTTAGGTTCTCTTGTATCTTTGCCAAATCTTTCGGGGTTGCCCTTGGCGCAACAACTCCCCCTTCTGGGAGAGCTTGTACCGCAGGAATCAATGAGCCGTATCCCATAGCACCTTGTATTGCAGCCATAGATGCTTGCTGTTCAGGAGACTCTGCTTTTGCAATAGCTTCTTCGAGAGCGGCATTGACCTCCTCCTGTTTCTCTGGGGAAGCGTCTGCATAATAGTCTTTTGCTATTTCTGCAAAATCTTGCACGCTATCTGGCTGAATGTCGAACTTAGTAAAGAGGTTCATAAGAGGCTCAAAAGGCTTACCAAGTGCTCCAGCAATAACATTGCCTCCTATTATTAGAGGTCGTAGCCCTTTCCCTTTATCGTAGGTGTCCATGTCTTTGGTGGCTTCCTTGCTGTACTCGTAACCTTCCTCAGCTCCTTTCTTTATTGTTTCAGCTACTCCTACCATGCCGCTAGGCTGTTGAACCATTTTGCCTACTGGAGTTTGAGAGAATTGAATCATTTCCTTAATGTCTGCCCTCTCCTCACGGCCTTCCCCCGCAGCCTTAGATAACTCTCCCAATTGTTCTGGAGACTTACTAATAGCGGCTTTTGTGCCAGCTCCTGCCATGCCTCGAAGTTGCTGTGCCCATGAAGACAAGGAAGGTTTAGTTCCAACTCCACGCTCTTGCATAATCTGTTCTATAGACTTTTGTTTTGGATTTATAAGCATTTTATTGAGTTAATAAATTAAATTTGTCTAGAATACTTTGTAAGCTATGACCTTCCTTTAGCATCGCCTCCAGATCATCGTAAGTCAAATCAATCCCAAGATTAGTGGTCGCTGTGTCAATCTCACCCAACAGGGGGTCTTCCATGTCGAAGGTATATTCAGGCGTTGTGTCTTCTGGAAACAATGAATCGTAAGCCGTTGCTCCAATCTTGTTCTTCAACGTATTGTCTGCGTTTTTTTGCCAGTAATCAGCAGTAGACTTAATCTTTGATATTAACAATTCATCACCGTCGTAAATACTACCAATTATTTTACCAAATTCTACTCTTTCGAAATCTTGTATAGCTGCCCCTGTCTGTGCCCTAGCAAAATCTTCAACCATCATTCTTATGTCTTGCCCTATGGCTTGCATTTCTGCGTCATCCATCTTTCCTATTTTATTCAACGCATCCTGCTTCGTTCCAGCAAATATACCCAAATCACCACCTTTGGCTGTATACGTCTCTATCTTAGTAATCAAATCTTCTCCTATGTCTGCTAGGTTAGCCCTGAGCAATAAGTTCTTTTTGAATTCAGCGTTTACGTCATCAAATGCCAAACCTTTAACGTAATTCTGCATTTCTTCAACCTGTCCCTCTTTTGCATACGCCCTTATTGTTTCTTCAACGTCTTCTTTACTTGCTACTGCAGACACAAACCTTTTGGCGTTAGCTATAATGTCATTGAGTCCTTCCATCTCAACCCCTGCTCCCGAAGGTCTACCAAACTTCATTCCGTCTGTTGACATTTCGTGTGTTTGTATTTGACCCTTTCCTCCGTAGTTTGCGTCCTTAACAGTTACTTTCTTTCCGTCGTCGCTCACACCAACCACAAACCCAGCGTGTCCTATATCTTCTCCGTTCTTAGCTGTATAAGGAGATATAAATACGTCCCCTGGTTGTGGAGTACTTACTTCGTGTGGAGATATTGCATTTATTTTAGAAGCATAATCGTTCCCAAGTCCTAGTCCAGTATATCTATTAACAAACTGTCCACATTGCACGCTCCCGCTCTTTCCATTCCATGAGTCTATAGCAGGTTTTCCAGTTGTTGGATCCGTCGGAGCACCATCTGGAACATTTAACGCATCGTTAGAAGATCCCCATTGCCCAGCGAATTCCCCATCTCCACCACTAGGTGTGTGAGCAGTCCCAGTTTCCCCCGTTTGAGGATCAGCCCACAAGATAGAGCCGTCATCCTGTTGATAGAACTGATAGTTAGGGTTAGCCCTTTTTAGTTCAACGTAAGCAGCCTGGCCATCCTTATCTAAAGTTTGAACAAACTCGTATTCAAGTTGCCCCGTAGTTTTACCCGCTTTCATCAATAAATCTTGAGCTTGAGCCTGTAGCTTAATTGCCTCTGCTTCATTCTTTGTTTCAGCAGCCTTCCCTTGCAACACGGCTGCTTGTTGAATAGCCAAAGCTTGTGGCATAGTCATGTCCGTACCAACAATCATGTTCTCAAGTTGATCATAACTCAAGCTTGCTGCTATTGACCCCAAATTGAATAAGTTCTCTGAAACAGTGGCTGTTTTCTCGCTCATTACCTCTAAAGCCTTCATAGCTTGCTCATTTGCCGCTGTAGCTGCATTCATAGCCTCTGTGTCGATTCTTCTAATATCGCTCTCTATTGAAGAGAGTTGTCCTTGTATAGCTTCTACCAAATCCATGTCTCCTTTTTCCTGTGCTCTTTTGAGCTTTAACAGGGTGTTTTGTCTTTGGTTCTCTGCCGATTGTCTCTGTAGAACTATTTGCCTTCGTTGTCTGTCCATCTCTTGTGCAAATTCAGAAACAACCATTTTATTCCCCATACTCCCAACTGCTTCACGTCCTGCAGATAATCCTGCGGTAGTAGAAGCCTCAGCTCCTTCCATTTGTTTAGCCGCCTTCATTGCGTCAGAAGCCTCTAGTTCTCTTTGAATTGCGAATTGTTTCTCGTAGTAATCCATATCTTCCTGGTTTTGAGTCTTCCGCCATTGTAAGAACTCTTTCTCTGTTTTAAACGGAGCTGGTTTACCATGAAGCTTCTCGTATTCTTCAGCGAAAGTTAAATAACTTCCTTCGTACTGTTCTTGAGCTTGTTCCTCGTAAGTCTTCATGTGTTTTTCTAATTCAGAAGAATCATCTCCTGCATCAAAAACTGTTTCTGGAGTTTCTCCAGTACCAGGAGAAAAAGGAGCTACATAATTGCCAGAACTAGGATATGGTTCGTTGGCAAGCCCAGACGGTCCACCCGAAGTCTTCCACTGTTTGATTGCCTTAGCATACTCCTTAGAACTACTGTAGTCGCTCTGTTTTGGTTGTGGAAGCGTTGGAGCAGAAGGCTGACTACTTCCTTTTGGCGTAGACGGAGTATAGCTCACCTCGTTACCTTTTGAGTCGTAAAACTTCCCAGTGGTCTTGTTCTGGAAATAACCTTTCTTCTTCATCTCTGTCACCTGTTGCTGGGAAATCTCGTCACCTTTACCAACTATAACGTTGTTTACAGGTGGCGGAGCTAGACTCTTGCTTCCTCCTTTTTGGGATTGAGTGCCTTTAGACCAATCTATGTCGCCGTAAGTAGTCGTGTATAACTTCCCGTTCTTTTCATACTCGGCTACCGTACCAGGCGTAACAAACTTCCTATTATTGGAACCTTGCGTCCACTTGCTATTAGTATAGGCTGATTTGTTTAGGTATTTGCCTTTTAAGGCTTCTTGTTTTGTTGCCATATATTTTTAGTTAATTGTTTATAGTGAAAGTCTGAACGCTTTCCATAACACAAACCCACTTCCTGTAGGTGCTGCAGATTTAGTCCAGTTCAAGGTGAACTGTCCTGAGGCTACAGCAGAAACATCTGCTTCCTGAAATCCACCTGAGCCGTTCGTTCCTAATATGTACACACACTCCGTATTATCAGACGAAGCACTCATTCCTTGAGCAGCTCCAGCATTATACCATCCAGTCCACACACAATCATTTCCAGTAGAAGAACTGTATACTCCGCAACCACTACAACCATTAGAATTAGTTCCGCTACCAGCTCCAGAACCGAAGCTAAACTCAATATAGTTTGGGGTGAATCCCAACCCAGTAACATCTAACGTAGCACTTGCATCACTTAAATCCTTGGTTATTGTTCCTACTGCTATATCTAGCGTGTGTTCATGCAAATCACTTGCGTCACTTCCATCTGTTAACGTATCTGCGTCTGCTTTACTCATACCATTAACAGCATCAATATCGATGTCCAAATCTGTTGTATCACCTGCAACACCAGCTTTAACACCAGAGTTGTTAGTTAATTCTATCCCACCTGTCTTTATGTAGTAGTCGCTTCCAATAGTCAGTCCAGCCTGATTACTGTCAGTACCTTTGCTTCTTACTGTCACTGGGTCTGTAGCAACTACTGAACTCTGAGCAAATCCGACTACTGCGTCCATATTGTTATAGTCTTGGAATACTTCTGCATTACCAAAGTTAGTTCCTCCATTGTCTCTATAACAAGCTATAAATTTGCTTTTATCCGAAACCTTAGCAAGTGAAGAGTAGCTCACATCGGTTCCCGATGCTCCATATGGATACTGTGTACCAACTGTTATAGTTGTCCCAGAGACAGATAGTTTGTTGAATAATCCAGTAGCCCCACTGTCGTCAAAGCCTACATACGCTTCCGTTGCAGAAGTAGCTACTACCGATGGATAGTTTGCCGTATCTGTGTCCACTGTCACCTCAACCCCATAAGAAATTGTGAGTCCTGTCAAAGAGGCTACCCTAGCGTCTAGTTGTGTTCCTGTTGTTTCGTTGTAACATAAAATAATCTTGTTTGTAGTGAGTTGGTCACAAGTAGTGTAGGTTATTACGTTTGCCTCAAACTCAACTGCTGCTGCTGCTGCTAAAGCTGTACCTGTCGCCACCAACAAAACGCCTTTACCTTTATCTGTATCATCGTCATCTTGGTAGAATACACCAGCTTTATCTGTATCGAATTTAGCTATTGATATGTATTTAGTTGCTCCTGCCTCAAATGTCTCTACTGCTCCCCACGCACTTATTGTTGTTCCAGAGAAAGTAGCGCATCTCGCTTTACCTATATTCGAATCATTTACATCTGCATAAACGAACACAAGCTTGTCTGTGTCTACTAACGCAAGGTCAGCATATACCAATGCACCAGCAGCAGTTCTAACTACAGAGGCTGCCCCAACTGTAGGTGCTGTTCCCGCTATTGTCGCTATATAAACATTCTGAACTCCACCGACAGGTGCAGTTAAAGCTATCGTGTCATCATCTATACGAATTACCGCACTCGCTTGACCAGAACCAGCCTGTACTTGTACAGCAGTTCCCCAAGTTACTGTTTTATCTGCTGCAACTGTTCCTATAATTAACTGATTACCAGAAGCATTTTGATACAATACCGCAACTTTATTATCCGATACATAAGCTGAATGTATGTATGTAGTTGCACCTGCCTCAAATGTACTCTCCGTTCCTGCAACATCTAACGTACTCAGAATCGCATTCTCAACCTCATCAGCCGAACTTGTCATGCTGACTGGAGCACCTGCAGCTATCGTTTCCTCTGCAGTATAATCTGTATCGACAGGTGTGCTATCTACCGTAACATCAATGTTTAAAGTTTCATTAGCCCCAGGATTCAATACTGATTTCACAATGTCTGTTCCACTAACTGTTATCTTGTCATCTAAATATCCAGGAGTTGTGTCTGCTGCGGTAACCACTACTAGGTTACTAGCACTTACGTCGTTAATCGCTGTCCACGCTACTCCGTCATCTGAATATTCTACCTCGCTTCCACCTGAATTCCATCTAATCCAAGGTGCTGTCGTTCCAACCCCAGTAGACCTGTAAATGGTTACCGTATTCGCTGCTGCGTCTGTTCCAATAATGAAGTCGTCTCCTCCTGTTGCAATTGAACCTTGCACAGCATTAGTCATTATTGCTTGTATAACTGCTGTAATGTTACAGAACACAGGTGAGTCCTGTTGGTGGATCGCTGCGTTGTTTGCGTCTCCTGTTGTCCAGTCGTCTCCAGTTAGTTCTATTCCTCTAACAACTCCTGTTGCTGTTAGTCCGTCTCCACTTAATGCTCCTGCTGGAACATATATTGTTTCGACGTATCCTGCGTCATTACGGATTCCCATAAGGAACGCTTCTGTCACTACACTCCCACTCTCATCTAACGGAGCGGATGTGAAAGTAATAGTCGTTCCAGTTGCGTCTATTGGTGCACTCAACTTAGGAGATGGTGCAGACGGTGTCGCCCACTGGAAGTAGACTATATCTGTAAGCGACGGTAACTTTGTTGCTGATGCCATATTATATTGGTTATATTATTAAGTTTGTTGAACCATTTTTCTACGCCTTATCTTGACCTTGGCACTCGCTTCGAGGCTGACCCAGTTAATGGCGTGTGGGAGCTTGTCCCCATTAGTTATATGTAAAATTACTCTTTGGAAGTTTCTAATAAAAGGTCTACATCCGTCAAAACTCTCTACTAAATTCCCATAATCTAAGTCTCCGCCCCATGCTGAAGTTCCCCAAGCTGCTGTTCCCCATCCATCTTCTCCTAGTTTAGACCTTTGTGCTGTCCATAAGTATTTTAATTTGTCTGTTATTGGCTTACCTGTTCTGTCGTAAATGTCGAATCGTACGCTTATTTCCGTACTAGGACTTAATGAACCTTGGACGTAACATCCTTTTAAGAACTGGCGTGTGAATAAATCACCTAATCTTAGCTCCTGACGGAATTCAGTACCAATAATGAGTCCATCATCATCATAGCCGCTGAAACACTCGTAAGTGGCTGTTTTGGTTGAACTAGCACCGTATATAACTCCATCGTCGTTTATAAATCTACCAATCGTCCATCCACCGAATTCTACGAAGCTTTGGTGGTCAACGTTGTAAGCTATTACGTAATTGTTTGTGTCTGAGTTTTTAGCACCTGTAACAAGAATCAATCTCCTTCTAGCGTCATATACCATATCAGCACTTGAGAGGTCGATGTCGTCAAAGAAGTCTGCTCCTAAGAGAATACTGACGTTCTGTTCTGCGTCACTTTGAGGAAGGTCTTGAGAACCAATCTGTTGTAGTTGCCAAAGACCTGCTTCATTAACATAGAACAGTCCTTCTGTTGTACTCTCTGCTGCTCTTGAAGCTCCAAAGTCTATTCTGTACATCGTGGTCACATCAACCTTACTCAACGTACCTGCTGAATCTATTGTATCTATTCTAAACGCCCATTTACCATCATCTGCAAAAACTACAATGTCTGGACCGAAAGGATGTATTGACCTGACTAATTGACCGTTCCTGTATGACACTATCCCACCATCTGTTGCTAAAATTCCATTACTCCATGTATTGAAAGGTGGATCAGTTCCATCATCTACTTCTGAATAAATAACTGAATCGTCTACTGCTGCATGAAGCCTATTACCTATCACTCTTAAATAAGTTGCAGTTGCAGGACTAGCCGCAATCTGTGTCTCTGCTAAAGCATTGTCTATTCTCCATATCTTATCTACTCCGTTTGAAACGAAGAAGTATTGCCCATATCTAGCTCCGAAGAATCCATCATTAGCAGTAAAGTCTGCTTTAATGATCGTTACTGTATCTGTTGATTTGGTATAAGCTGCTACCGTAGTTCCGTAACCGAACATATAAATATCGTCTGTCCATTTTTCTAACATAGTGATAGGAATGTTTCCTGCCACTTCAAACAACTCTGTTAATCCACCACGTTTCTCTAACCTACCGTCAGAAGTTATTAGGTAATTAACTATCTTCTGGGCAAAGTCTGGAGTAAGTAATTGCGGTAAATCTCTAAGGTTCTCTCCTTTTGGTGCCATCAATGTAGTCGCACTGGTCGGCGATCCACTAGCTCCTTTTACTTGTAATGGTTGGTACATATAATTTAGTAATAAAGTGTAAAGTCTGGTTGACTGTAAGCGTCTGGTTCTTTCCTAAAGTTCCTGCATAGTTCATCCATAATCCTCACGAACCTAGCATCTGCGAAACTCTCTGCTCCTAATTCCTCATCCCATTGGTCATACAAAACATCTATCGCTTTGACCAAATACTCTAAGAAATCATCAGGTATTATCTCCGCACCACCCACTAGCGTATCTAGTGTGAAATAGCCCGTAGAGTCGTCTATCGTCGTTATTTGAGGCATAAAGCGTAATCGATACGTTTCAGCACTCTCAATGCCTGTAAAGATGACATCTGTGCTTTTAATGTAGTATCCTTTGTTTCTTGAACCGAAAGGTAGTCTTACGAGTCTTTTGTCTGTGTCATCTCCGTTAGTATCTATGTAGAAGAATCCACACTCCTTGTCTTCAATGTCTCTGAAGTCTGCTGGTAAAGATTGTGTACTAGGACTCGTGCTTACTGAGTAGGTTGTAGCTTGGTTGATGTATCTTTCTGGATCAACACTCTTAAGTTTCCTGTAAGCGTGTTTGTTCACGAAGTCACACCATTCCCAGAATGTTGCTAATGGAACATCTGTAAGGTCACGTTTGAGCCTGTTATAGGCATCGTATGCGTTTTGTGCTGTAATAGCCATAGTTTATTTGTTAATTTTTTTAGGTTTATTCTTAATCTTGATGGGTGTCTTCTCTTCAATTTCGTCCATTAACTCTACTGCAAGGTTAGCTTCTTTCACTCTTTTTTCTCTGTCTGCCTTGAGTGCGTCTACGTCTATCTCCATCCTGTGGATGTATTCTCTGTAAATCTTCCCGTCCTCTTCAATGAGAGTAGCTGATTGTAGGATCATTCTTGGGTCTTGAATCATAGTTTTAGGTTATTTGAATTTCTTTGGCTTCTTCTCAACTGTGATGTTGAACTCTGCTTCAACCTGGTCTAGTTTCTCAACTAGTTGGTCGTGCTTCTTTCTCAAAGCTTCACATTCCTCTACAACTTTTTCTGGGTAGAAAGGTGTAGTAGTCTCTTTGGTAATCATTACCACTTGCTTCTCCTTTATTACCCGTTCTTTTACTAATTTTGGGTCTCCGTGCATATTATTTTGGTTAATCATCTATTAAAACTATATCAAATCCTGCCGACACAGTTGCACCACTCATTCCACCTGCTGTTCCTTCAACTTTCATTATAACATCTGTCTTACCAGCATATACTGCTGGCTCTATATGTTGATGCTGAATATGACTTGAACCAGTATCAGATATTGCTGACCTATGTTTTAACTGGAATACTTCCCCGAATGGTCTTGCAAAAATATCAATAATGTAATTTGATGATTTACTTGCTCCAGCGATACTTGCAAACCAATCTCTTAAATATGCTGTTTTGCCATTAGGAACTGTGTACATCGCCATTAGTGTCTGATTATTCCCATTATCAACCATCGCTCTTATCTTTGTTTTGTCGTTAGGTGTTCCAGTAGTTATAGCGGTGTTTACATAACAATAAACTTGTCCTGCGAAATCAGTAGCTCCTACGTTCTTCATCCTAAATATTCTCACGAGGTCAGTATCAAGAGCTTTCCTTGTTTGTCCAGTCATAGTAATTGTTTGAACGACCAAGTCATAGTTAGTATCTAATCCTTGTATTTCTACATCTTGTGTATCACCATTGTTATCACTTGAGATTGAATCAATGTCAGCAGTTGTTGAAAATGTATATTGCATTTGGTTGATGCCTCCATCATCAGCACCATCCCAAATATAAACTGAACCATCAGCGGTATCAAAATCTGGTGCTGAACCAAACTTGTGGACAAAGGATGTGCCAGTCACTTCTCCTGCTGCAATGGCTAACCCATTACCTCTATTAGTGATATACAAATTCCCATCTGCATCAGTCTTTACATTATGCCAAAGCCCAGACCCATTTTCTCCAGTCAAAGCAGCCTTCACTAGCGTTACATCATCATCTCCAATTATCTCATCCTTTACTCTGTGAGAAGACGGCTTCGCATTTTGCGTCTTACAAACAGTTTGTAATCTAAACGCAGCCTGTCCTACTCCTCCGTTGGTGTAAACCACTCTTAAATACCGAGAATGAGGATTGATTGAAAAGTTCTTATTGGCTCCAGCAGCTATCGTGTAATCATCCGTATGGTCCCAATTAGAGTTGTCCGAACTTTGCTGAATAGAAAGCCCATCTGTAGCACTAGCAACATCTGCATAAACATTAACGAAGACAACTCCGCAGTTAAGGATGTCTCTGGAAGTTCCTGTAAAAACACCTCCTATACCCAAAGGCGTTGCAGTAGAGTTACTGCTGTCGACACTTCCTTCTAATAGTATTTCTTCAAATCTTGACATAATTTATGGGTTAAATTTTACTTAGAGCTACTTGGTAAGCGTTAGCAGCTTCTAACTCTGTTTTAAATCTTCCTAAGTAATTTGATTTTCCTTTGATTTGGATTACTCCTCTCCAGACCTTCCCGTCTTTAAATACTCCTACATATTTAGACTTTCCTTGGTTTATTAAATTACTTAAGTTCTCTCTGACAGTACATGCACGAATATTCTTTCTGCGATTGTCTAAACCATCATGGTTTATATGGTCAACTATTTTAGACTCTGGTAGCAGCAACCTGTGTATCCGCACCTTCTTTTTGTTTAGGAAGCATTGAGCATACAATGTTCCTCTTCCGTTATTTTGGTCAGGAGACACTTTCCTTACTCCAATCTCTTGCAAGAATTTCCAATCACTTCTATCAATCATCATTTGGGTGTTGGGATATTTCTTTGTGCTTATGTCTATTTTCATAATTGTTTTGGTTAGTACCATCCTTCGGTGGTTTCGTATGTTATTATTATAATTGAGCTATCTGACAATGTTCTACTTGCGTTTACTCCAGTTAATAGCTCCGCTCCATTAGGTGCAATAGTTAATAGATTCCCACTCGAACCACAGTTGATTATCCTTAATTCTCTGCCATCTGTTCCTGCTTGTAGGTTGATTGTTATTGCTCCTCCGTCTGTATCTGCAAATATTCTGCTGTCAGTGTCTAAAACTGTGTATGGACTGTCAGCACTGGTTATTCTTGTTGTGCTTACTGTTGTTCCAGAAGCTGAAGTAGGTATAGTTGCATCAACACCGTCGAAGTCAATTTTTATTCCTGCTGCCGCGTCAATCCATTCACTCTCTAATTGCAGAGCATAATAATTAGCAGAAGTCGCTGCATCAACATCATTGCTAAACCTGACTCCAATCATATTAGTAACGGTCGCCGCAGCGGTTGTGTAAGGAAGTACGTCATAAGCTACTGCGTCAGTCATAGTTCCAGAACCAAAAACTCCTATTTGTGCTTGGTTCCCAATTCCTTCAGTCACCGTTTGAGTCCCGTAGTTGAACACATTCTGTTGATTCGCTAGTAGTCCAGGTGTTCCAGTTAAATTGAAGTTCGTGAACATAAGAGCGTTACTTGTAGTGGAAAAGTGAGTATTAGCATTGTGAGCAGTAGGATTCACATACATTAAATAATTAGAACATGTGACATCTGTTGCTGCGTCTACAATGTCTCTTCGGAAGGTGGCTGTACTTCCCCAAGTTGTTTCAACATATTCAGCATCGGCAGATGACCCAACAACGACATCATCTATGGCTGAAATGTTAATGTCCCCACTTGTAGTAGTTTCTAGTACCAAATCAGTAGAATCAAAAGTTATACCCGTATCAGCTAAAGAAGAAGGAATATAGTTGTCTGTTGTAACATTCTCAATTCGGATCGCTCTGCTATTACTCATGAAATCATCTCCAATCTTGGCAAAGTAACTGTTGGTAACTGACCCAGTTCCAGCTGTAAAAGTGTCATCACATTGTAAGAAATACAAATCAGTCATAGTTGTTGTGTCGTACATCTGTGCTTCCATGAAGTACCCAATTCCTGTTGTCATGTGACCTGTTACTGCTCCTATTGCCACCTTTGAGGCTATTCCTTTACTCACTGTTCCGTCACCATAATTAAAACAGAAATAAGCAGCTCCTTGTAAACCACCGTTAGTGGTAGCCGTAAGGTCAACCCCATCCTTTCGAAGTTCTGCCGCATAAGACACAGCAGTGTAAGTCGAACCATTAGCACCAAGTGTTGCTGGTCTTGCTACTATTGAACCAAACCAAGTCTGTCTTGTTGAGTCACTGGTAGTTTCTCTTATAATCTCCAAAGTGTTAAAGCTGGAAGAAAAATCTATCCTTGTGTCCTCCACTGTGCCATCACCAAAATAAATCGGTATATCGTCTGGCATGTGTATATCATCTGCAAATCTAAAATAATCCTCATCTTCCATCCATGTAAAGAGTCCACTATTAGTTTCTCCAATAAAGTTTAAAGAATAATCCACTCCTGCTGTACCGTCACCTATATTCACTTCTCCTCGAGTACCTCCACCGTTAGGCGCACCTCCGACTAAAGTTAAGTCTCCACCATCTCCTCCTCCTCCTACGCTTGTACCACCAGCAAAGATTATATCAGTCCCATCTCCTGCTCCAGTTACAGAAGAACCGAACGTAAAGGTGTGTCCTCCAGCTAAGTCTGGTACGAAAGCTAATATATTCTCATCTATTACGAACCTCAAATCACCATTGAAAAGAAACGATACATTCCCAGCAGTGGTTCCTCCTATTGGCTGGTAATTGACTATCCTAGTAGTCGTGTCAAATCCTACAGCACCAGGTATATCCCATCCTTCTGCTTGTAATTCAACATAATAAGAAGGCACTCCAAAGTTTACTGCAGTTGCTACTCCGTCTTGAGTCAGAACTAATTTTTCATCTATCTGAACATCGTCGTTTGCTGTGTGTGTGGTTAGAGTTGTACCAGTTCTGTCCCAAAAGCTTCCCGAAACTGCCCCAGAGCCTATCTCTTGCAAAGCAGCTTCAACATTGTCCACAGTGTAGTAACCTCCTGCGTCTTCTAAGACTATAAGCTCAGCCTCGTCTATCGGATTGTAAGGATTTGCTCCAACTCCCATATATCAATTATTTGTAAAATTATAATTAGCACGAGCAGTAAATATAAAACTACTCTTTTCTTCTGAACTGGTGGGTTTGTGATTTTCATTAGTGTATGTGGCTAAATTCTACTATTAGTGCAACTTTACCTCCTGAAGCACATATTGCGTTCACTGCTCCGAAATAGTTGTCTCCTCCTTCTCCGATGTTACAACTTCCTCCTCTTGGGTTAATTCTTACTGCACTATTCATCACAGCATCCTCTCCAAAAGCTAAATACATAACTTCATCACTATCGTTAGTTATCAACGCATAAGCTCTAGTTTCATTAGCAGCCAACAGTTGAGTAGAAGTAGCTCCTACTGTAACTGACGTGTTATTAGCTGGATCTAATAATATTCTCCCCATATTATGTGATTAAAAATCTATTATGTGACTAGACGGTCAATGACTGTTGGTATTGCCCCACCTATCGCTCCTCCTATTAACATCATCCACTTCTGGTTTATTGCCAGCTTTTTCACCTCTATCCTTATGTCGGTCATCTCCTCTTGTATGTGTTGTAAGTGGTTCTCTTTAATTTTTCTAATGTCTCCTTTAATACTACCTATGTCATCGTGCAACATTGCGAACTCTTTGCCTGAAGATTGACGACAAGCCTTAAACTGTGTTTCTAGGATTCTTACTGATGTATCTGGCATACGGGTTATTTTTTAATGGATTTAGTTTTAGCCTTCAGCTTAATTTTCTGTTCTTTCCCATCAAAAGATTTAAACTTAGATTCCTTAAACGGGTTCTTTGCGCATTTCCATTCTGGCGATGCGGAGAACGGGAGTTTAACATCTACCCCAGAAGCGGCTAACTTCTGGAGCATCTCCTCCTTATTTTTAGTGGTAAATCCACCTGTTATTTTTGGCATATTGTATATTAGATTACTGCGTTAGTTATTTCTCTCCAGTAAGTTCCGTCATAGACTAGAGTCAATGTATCTCCAGCCGAAGCTACGAAATCTGCACCAGAGGCAAGTTGGAACTGTGCTCCAGCGCCTGCCGTTGCATGTTTCACTGTAGGAGCTCCATCGAACTGTAGAGTTATCATAGTCCCATTGGTTAATCCTGCTGGGACTGACAAAGTGTTTGTTTGGACTGCACCTGTAACGTCAAAGTAATTACCTGTAACAGTTAAAGTAGCATCATTAGCTGAAGCGATGTCCGAACCTTGCGTTCCAAGAATCATTCCTCGAACTTGAACACCACCTATTCCTGTGCTTATTACCCCGTTAGTCTGGTCATGGGAAAGGCTAACCCATTGGTCATTAGCTGTATCTGGGTCAGTAGCTGAATGGATGAACAAGGTTGGGTCTGTGCTAGGAGTCTCGTGGTCATGGTCTTTTGCAGCATTTGCTTCGCTAGTAACAATCATGTGATGGTTAGCGAGTCCGTCTGTTGCTGTTAAACAGAACTTAAGACCGTCATCTACTCCTTGCCTTATACTTCCGTAACCGCCTCCAGAGAAAGTCATCGTTCCATAGAATGAAGTCAGCCCATCAAACCATGCTGTCCCGTCTACTTCCATTTCACCTGTAACAAATAAGTCATCTGTTGTAGCAGTAATCCTAGTTGGTGTACCACCACCGATGTTCACACTGGTGTTACCTGTAGCTGAGCCTTGAATATAACCTGCTACTGTTAATACATCTGTTCCTGCATCTCCGAAGTCGAAGTCTCCTTCAACTGTTAAGTCGCCAGTGACATCCAAGTCACCATACACCGTTCCACCTCCAATCAAGGTGGCGCTAGAACCTAAAATTTCGTCTTTCATGTTTATTGTGTGTTAGAGAATGTAACGTCCGCTGCGTCGATCTGTCCTGCTGTAGCACCCACTGTGCCAGTCTGAACCTGGATCTGAACGTACGGAACTAAATTGTTTGTTAGTATTTCAGCTATGAGTAGTTGATCCGCATCAACACTAAGCTCAAAATACTCATCTTCAACCTTTATATCACTAGCAGTGGTGGTTGTGATGATTAACGGGTAGTCTGACGTATCACCTTTCTCCCGCTTACCAACAGCTCTAAAACGAACATTTGTAGAGTTGTTGATGTCTACGTTAAGCCATAGGCCTAAACGTGTGTAACTAGCCATAGGAATCAATTCTCCTAAGTTAGCCCAGCTAGCTGTCAAATCCTGTGCAGATGTAATTAATTGCATCTTTTCATTGGTTAATGATTTTGATTTGAGAGGCGAACTTAATCACCTCCCAAAATCTAAAACATTAAG
>Ga0233413_10000664_pt1 | contig 16140 bp, 15 predicted proteins | sample Na_anoxic_6_MG_FD_189019 | JGI IMG/M metagenome (GOLD analysis project Ga0233413, IMG submission 189019) | Seawater microbial communities from Saanich Inlet, British Columbia, Canada - Na_anoxic_6_MG | ecosystem: Environmental > Aquatic > Marine > Inlet | place: Canada: British Columbia... | reverse complement strand
TAACTGGGAATTCCCTGCTGCTTGCAGCAGGGATGGTAACAAAATTTAGCTGAAATCCTTATTATCGGATCTTCACTGAAGATCCGACGTGATACCCCGCAGCTTGCTGCGGGGAGAGTTCATTTAGAAATATTTTATAGCCCTCTCGAAGTCAAGAGGAAGAAAGATCTTTTATTCAATTGAAATGGAAGACGGATTCATTTAAAATAAAATGATGATAACTATTGGCACATTACATATACAAAACTGGCTCATAATGGCGCCCATGTCAGGAAAAACAAACCTCCCCTTTCGCCTTATTGTTAAGAAAATGGGAGCAGGTCTTGTTATTACAGAGATGGTCAGCGCTATTGGTCTTTCCAGGGGGCAGGCAAAAACTCATGCCTATCTTGAAAGTCGTCCTTCTGAAAGGCCTGTTGGCGCTCAGCTATTTGGATCAGAGCCGGATACAATGGCCATATCGGCGCAGATGGTAGGTGAAAAGGGGCTGGATATTGTTGATATAAACATGGGGTGTCCAGTAAAAAAAGTAGTTAAGACAGGATCAGGAGCAGCTCTGATGCGGGATCCAAAGAGGGTGGCAAAGATTCTCACCGCTGTGCGAAAAAGGAGCTCACTTCCATTGACGGTAAAGATCAGGGCTGGCTGGTCACCAGAAGAGGCGAATGCCCTTGAGATTGCGAGTATAATTGAAGACAGTGGAGCTGATGGGATTACCATTCATCCGCGCTTTGCCAGCCAAGGATTTTATGGAAATGCTGACTGGGCCTTAATTGCTAAGATAAAGAAGGCAGTGAAAATCCCTGTGATAGGTAATGGTGATATAACAAGACCTTCTTTAGCCTTAAAGATGCGCTCTGAAACGAACTGTGATGGTGTTATGATTGGCAGGGTAGCGTTAACGAATCCATGGATTTTCAAGCAAACCTTAGACATGGAAAATAAGGGAAGGTATGAAATTCCAAACCTTGATGAAAGATATCAGTTAATTATGGATCATTATTCGCTTCTCATAGAATATTTTAGAGAAAATAGGGCAATAAATATTATAAAAGGCTTTCTACTGTTATACACAAAAGGTCTTCCAAAGAGAAAATTATTACGGGAGCTTATTCCAGAGATAGATGGAAGAGAAAAATTGATCTCTATTACAGACAAATACTTCGGATCCATCAGGGAGGAGATGACTGGTGAAGGTTAAATTAGCAAAAACTGCTGGATTTTGCATGGGAGTAAGAAGGGCAATGGAAATTGCACTATCCGAGGCAAACAAAGGTGACGGAGAGCTTTTCACCTATGGGCCCATAATCCATAATCAACAGGTATTAGATCTTCTTCGATCGAAAGGGGTGGATGTCAAAAAAGATATTAATACGCATGACAAAGGAAGGATAATTATCAGGGCTCATGGTATTACACCGGCTGAAAGAGAAAAGATACGATCTTCGAATCTCAAGTTAATTGACGCAACATGTCCGAGAGTGGCAAAGGTACACGCAATAATAAGAAAATATAGCAATAAGGGCTATACTCCCGTCATTTTTGGAGATGCCAAACATCCGGAGGTTATTGGTTTGATGGGGTATAGCAAAGGCCAGGGTATAGTTATACGTTCTGTTGAAGAGGTCGAAAAACTTCCTGATAAAAAAAAGATAATTCTTGTATCTCAAACAACACAAGATGTAGATACCTACAAAAAAATAATAGATGCTATCAAGGATCATTATCCTGGCGCTATAATATTCAATACTATCTGCGATGAAACATATAAAAGGCAGAGGGGAGTCAGATCATTAGCCTCTGAGGTTGATAGCATGGTAATAGTTGGTGGATATAACAGTGGTAATACCAAACGGCTATATCAGATATCAAGGTCAACAGGTAAACCGACGTTTCATATTGAGACGGAGAAGGAGCTACAGAACTCCTGGTTTTCATCAACAGAAACAGCCGGAGTTACAGCCGGTGCCTCAACACCCAATTGGATGATCAGAAAAGTTACCGATAGATTGAAAACCATGGGTAAAACCAGGCAATATCCAGTTAGAAGTATATTCAAAAAGATTTTTCAATTTTTAGTGAAGATGACCCTTCCTGAGGCTATAGGGGTATTTTTTCTTACCTATGCCGGACTTATTCTATCAAGAGGAAATGCTGATTTTATCCATCCATTTCTTGCCCTGTTATATGTTTTTAGCATGCATGTCCTTAATCGTTTTCTTGATAAAGAGGCCAGCGCATATAACGATCCTGGTACAGCGCTTTTCTACACTACGCACAAAACTTTTCTTATAATTACCTCTCTGATAGGAATATGTGCAGGCCTAATTCTCTCACTTGCTTTGGGAATAGCCCAGTTTCTGCTTTTTCTTGCTTTGACTATCCTTGGCTTGGTCTATAGCATTCCGATAATACCATGGAGACTTGGATATCTGGGGCGTTATGGAAAGATAAAGGACCTTCCTGGTTCAAAAAACATAGCAGAGGCCTTGGCCTGGGGTACAATCAGCTCACTACTTCCTATTATCGGATGGCCAAAGCCTTTTTGGCCTGGTGTTTTGATCTCTTTCTTTTTTGTCTTCTCTATGTGTTACATACGGTCTGGCCTCTTTGACATCCTCAATATGCAGGGGGATTTAATAGTTGGCAAGGAGACTCTTCCAATTGCCCTTGGAGAAGAAAGGGCTCTAAAGCTTTTATTATTATTAAACGGCCTTTTTGGTATATTTATATTAGTATCAACGGCTATAGGGATAGTTTCAAATTTAGGTTATTTCTATATTGTGTGTTTCATAATTTCGTTTTTTTATCTCGAGGCATATTATAAGGGATGGATGAGAGATGGATATTTTCTGCAATCTATTGCAGAAGTCAATCTCCTTTTGGCAGGAGTGTTTGCATTCATATGGGAATTGCTTTAGGAAATGCCCAGGGTTAGTGTAATAATTCCAACATTTAACAGGTCTGAGAAGGTGGTGAGGGCAGTGTCATCTGTCCTTGACCAGGGCTTTAAGGATTTCGAGATAATAGTAGTTGATGATGGATCAACTGATAACACCCATGAAGCTCTGTCCAAATATATGTCTGCGATACAATATATAAGACAGTCGGACAACACGGGAGTATCAGCAGCCAGAAATAGAGGAATAAAGGATTCAACAGCGCCCTGGATTGCATTTTTAGACTCAGATGATTATTGGCTTAATGAAAAGCTATCTGTTCAGATAGAATTTATTGATCAAAATCCTAATACTGTAGCCTGCCAGGTAGAAGAAATATGGATAAAAAATGGTAGACGCGTCAACCCAAAGAAAAGACATAAAAAACCATCAGGAAATATATTTGCGCAATCGTTAAAGCTATGCCTGGTTAGCCCATCAAGCGTGATTATAAAGAGGTCTCTTTTTGAAGATGTTGGTCTTTTTGATGAAACCCTTCCAGCAGCTGAGGACTTTGATCTGTGGTTGAGGATATCGTGCCGGCACCCTATTTACTTAATTGACAAGGGGTTGGTTGTTAAAGAAGGAGGACATGAAGATCAGCTCTCCAGGCGATTCTCTGGTATGGACCGCTTTAGGATTAAGGCTATAGTTAAACTGATCGAAAGTGGAATACTTTCTCAAGATCAAACAAGCCAGGCCATGGAGGAATTATCTATCAAATGCAGGATATACGGAGAGGGATGTGTTAAAAGAGGAAAAATAAAAGAGGGAAATTTTTACCTCTCACTTCCCAAAAGGATTGATAGTAATGGCGAGATCCTTTTAAATAGTACCATGCATTCATTTCTGGAAGAATGACAAATTCTATATATCAGAATTTCTACAACTTATTGAAATAACAACATTTTCAATGGAATAATTACTATATTGAATAATCGGTAACAAGATATCACAACTGCTGAAGTGTAGATGAATTTTATACCTTCTAAAGGATAGAAAGCTTTATTTAATTGCGATACAAATATGGTATAATTTGGGGCGGAGCAAAATTGTTTAATTCATCTTGATATCTGTAATTGTGATGTTTGAAATTCGATCATATAAGGCCTCTATGGAAACCTTCATTTTAGTAGAAAGGTTTTAAAATGATATTGAACTTTCCAATACCATACGTATACTGAAATTTATCCAGATTTCAGGTTGTGGCACGAATTGTGTACTTTTGCTTACTGTTATTTTGTACAATATGTTGTGCCCTGTAACATCCCACCATGCCAACCCTGCGCCCGATTACCACAATAACGCCTCAGCAGTGCCACACCCGCGCCCAATATAATGCCACACAGGCCTCTTAATCAGTGCAATACCGTTACACCTTGCCCCAAATAAAGACACGGAATAAATTAATAAAAATGAGGGGAAAATACATGAATGGAAAGAACAGGTCGACGGCGGTCAATAAAAAGATCAGAATCAACATTGCTCCTAAAATCAGTTTACACCAGTGACAATTGGGATGCTTACTGGAAGGCTTATAGAATGCTGAACAGAAAGCGTCTGTAGGATAACATATTACCAATATGGGGTTATCCCGATGAATACTTTAAGAAAAAGGTCACACTAATTTAATAACTTCGATATCTCAAAATGCATATTGAACCAATACCTAAAAGGATTAATAGCGAAATCAAAAATATAGGGCCAATTTTTAGAGCAACCCAACTCAGGCCTATAACAGGCAATAAACTTGCACGAACTATTAAACGCAAGCCTTCGTAATCTGCTATAAATTCTGCTATAGGCGGTGAAACATCATAGTAAAACTCAACAAACCTTTTTCCAAAAGAATTGGGTAATAAAATAGTATCTCGGAAATTTTTTAAAATAATAACCTCTTCTGCCATCCGAGACCCATAGACTGCGGTTGCGATAAAACAGCCACCGCCTCCTATGTCACCTCCACCAGCATTTGATCTGGCACGCCCTGTTGTCGCGAAAATTTGATCTGAACCAAAGCTTGTTCCATCGCTATTTGTAGCCACAATCCGAAAATGATAAGTGTTCGATGCATTAAGGCCAGTAATAACATTAATCACAGGGACATTGGTCGTCCCAGAACCAACATTTGTATTTCCTGTTGTCAAATCATAATTAGAAGTGTGCCCATACTCAAAATAGCATGTCGTAGAGTTACCATTAGGATTGGCAGTCCCGTTTAATATGGCAGCGTTTGAAGATATCCCTGTTGCTGTATTTGTTGTAACAGTAGGTGAAGTGGCAAATGCAGTTTTGACGATCAACATTGCCAGAATAAAAATGGCTCCAGGCAAAACATATTTTTTTAACATAACCTCCTCCGGGCTTCAGCAAAATAATTCATTTAAGTTAATGATAAAAATGTCTGAACTAACATCCTGTCTCGAATCCCAACGCCTCACATAGAAAAAAACTTCTTTTCCCATTGTTCAGGCCCGAAAAGCTGGGTAGCTAGATGAGTGTTGAAGCGAGCAATCACGTTAGATGCTACCCACTCTTTTGCAGCCGGTAGAGTCCTTTTTTTATGCTTCCCATTATCAACTCGACCTTGCTCAGGTAGCGAACTGGGATTGAGATTGTTTGGGGGTATCCATGCTGCATAGACTGTCGTTGCAGAACCGGCACTCCGTTCCCGCAACAATACCGCCAAAGTAGCTTTTACAAAGTGTTCCTGATGTGGGTTGTCAAGAAAACCCTTAAGAAAAGCCCCTTGTCGGAAAACAATGAGATGGTCGCGGGAACATAGCGTGAGGATCTGGTCATACTGGCAAAGAACTTGGAGGCATGCCAGCCACGTGCTTTCCATCGCCGTTGGGTAAACTGTTCTTTTGCCAACCTGGGCTATCATTTTAGGCATAACAGAGGTGAATTCTCTATGCAAGCCTGGCACTGGTAGTTCAACTGATAATGTATTCACAAAATTTGAACTGTACCACCTGGACAGAGCAGCCACAAGGGTACGCTCATAACCACCATTTGAGTAACGCCTATTATTATTAAAGGAACAAACTTGGGTAGCATGAATATATATCAAGGAATCACCGTAAAGGCTCTGGACCATGGCATTCCCTTGGACCTCCCCCCTATAAAGTCCCTCTGGTTGATCTTTCATAATGTCGATCTGCTGCTCTGATAATGTATGGTCTATGCTGCGTTTTACCAAGCTCTTTTCCAGACTTTTTTCATCCAGTGGACTGAAAAGAGCACCCTGTTCTCTCCACGCCACAAAAAGTGCTTTTCTGTCCAAAGCAGTGATCACAGCAGACCGTCCTTTAGTTAGCTCCCGGACTAAAGCCAAGTAGGTCTTTTGTGGTTCTTGGTTGTGAACTCGCATGTAAGTTGGATAAGGCTTGCAGAATCTCATGTCTTGTGAGATTCTAACCACTGCCTTTTCATAAGGCAAACTGGTACATCCTCCACAGAAAAAATGGGGGGCAGTAATTGCAAAAAAACATAAGGTTAAACAACTTGGATTTCTCAAGCAATGGTTAATGAATCGATTCATCACAGTTTATTATTCTTTTTCAAAGGGAATTAGCGTTTTAACGTCTTTGTTCTTTTACGGTACATTTCCAAAACATCGTTTAGTGCATTTGGATTAAAGCCTGCTGTGCTTAAATATCCAGTTGCCGCTCGGTCAGCCCTTTTTTCGGCCTCTGAATTTTTGCTCCTCCCTAAAATAGATACCATAATACCAGCCACAATAGGTGAGGAAAACTGCTGGCCCAAGCGAGAAGCCATGTCAGGCAGGATCAAATCGCCTGCCTTGGATAAATAAACTTCGTTGTAGTTCTTTATATGTCGTATTTTTCCCATGGACCCCCTAACTCCTTTTACCGCTTTAAAATCTATCTCAGGCTGCATCGCCTTCGCCAGCAAGCCCGATACTGCATGTGATAGAACATAGCTCAAACCAAGGTTGGTCACAATTAAAGCGGTCTCGACGGCCCTTTTTTGTGCGATATTCTTTCGCAAGGTTGTCAAAGTATCATGATGCTTTAAATGGGCCAGTTCATGGGCGAGAATTGCAGCCAACTGATCCCTGTTCTTGAGTTCATCCAACAATCCGCGGTAGATAAAAATGTGGTTAGGGGGGAGGCTAAGCGCTTCTATGAGAGGTTCATTGATGATGTGCACATTGAATTCGCCAGAAAGACCAGCTGCCGGAGCTAGAGTGATATTGACTAGTTGTTTTAAGTGGTTTTCGAAGCGGGGGCAACGGACAACAACAGAAGCCTGCAAAAAGGCAGACGATTGGAGATTGCCCAGTGCCTTCTCTGCTGCGAGTTCTTTTTTGTTAATTTGCGAAGATTGAGCGGGATGTAACGCAAGCAAGGAAACCAGAAAGGCCACACCAGTAAGTACTCTCACCCTGTGTTTGCTAATGCAAATACCGGCTTGACTTGCGGTAAGAGTACGCCAATTCAATGTGACGCACTTATGTTTATTTGATACCCATTTCCGCCAATAATTTATCAATACGCTCGATCCTTTTTTCTAGTCCTGGTTTGGCGCCCAGCAAGGCAGGCATTACCCTGGCCTTCCCTTTTATACCTAGGTCTTTTTGCAAATCTCTAAACAGTATTTTTTCCTCGCTGCATAATTTGGAGAGAATGCTGCTTGCTGAAGCGGGATCGTAGCCAGCCGTGTAAATGTTACGGATGGAAAACTCATCTGCAGCCAATTCGCTTTCTTCCGAATATCCCTCCACAAGCAAGCTGTATGTTTCATCATTTATCCAGCCGACAGTCTCTTGCATACTGATGTTAGCAGCCACTTGGGCTGCCCCGCTTAACGTGCCAAGTCCGACAATTTGTCCAGTGCTCATGGAAGCACTTACGCCCATAGCAGCAGGAGTAAGCAGACCCATAGTCAGGACACTCGCAATCACCCCAAAAGTAAGTTGCATGGCCTGTTTGCTGATTTCAGCAGTCCGTTTGGTATCAGCCTGGTTGTATGAATCATGTCGAACCACGTGACCAAGCTCGTGACCGAGAACCATTGCTAGTTCGTCCCTTGTTTCAAGGATGTTGAGCAACCCGCTTGACACATAGATATCTCCATTAGGCATTGAAAAGGCGTTTGGTATTGGGTTTGACAATACCAGCACACGAACTTGACGGTCATTTATGCCTGCTGCTGACAAAATACTACTCGCCATCTCTTCCATAAGGCGCACTAGCTCGGGTGTATCCAACACTATCATTCGCGCTGAAATAACAGCCGACAACCAATTTCCATATTGTCTTTCGATATTTAGCATTTCCCTGTTTTCAGAACTGCCAGCGGGAAAAGCGGCCGTTGATCTCCTTTCCTTCGGCTGCACCCTTTCAGATCCTCGCTTTTCTGCCTGGCCAAAAAACTTTCGCGACCAGCGGTTCGGAGCTTCTATCTGGGTTTTGAGATGCAGGAAAAAGCTGCTGATTACACCATTCGCTGCATGGCGCACTTTGTTTATAGGGTCCTGGTCATCCTCATCCAACGGTACCCCTTTGGTGGCGCCAGATGTTTTTTCTGCGGCAACGGGTTGGCTTTGCAGACTGGTGGGTGCGAGGGTCTTTGGTGAAAGCCATGCCGCAGTCAATTGAGTTTTGTTGGGCGACACCTCCTTTATTTCGAGGCCTATCAGAGCTATGACAAAACAACGGGTGCTAATTTTTTTGATGAACTGATAAAAATGGTGCGGCATAGTGAGGCCATGAGCGAAAATGAGCACTGCCTGTCGGGGTGCTGGATGTTCACACCGAAGGATTCCTTCCCACTGGGCAAGTAACGACAGACAAGAACTATAAACTTCTTCATAATCCTTCGGTATTGTCAGTTTAACACCTTTTGTCTCTATATCTTCGGCAAGAGGCGTATTAAGAGGCCTAAATTGCTCCTTAAAAGTGGGGTTGTACGGGCTGAGATATCCACGATAGGGGGAAGGGGTGCAACCTTGAAATAACAATGCGCAAGTTAGCCCTACCACAAGCACATGAACACAGCTTTTCAAAAAATACTTGTTCCGGCTAATGAACATGGATCTCCTTTAATTTTGCTCTAATTTTTTCCTGTAGTTTTTTTTCCATCTCGCCCCGGGAACGTCCCACATCTACGCCACCATGATCCAAGGACGTATAAAAGGTGCAGCGTACATACAGCATTGAACCTTCTCCTCTTGGAGAAACCCGCGCTGCGAATACAACTAAGGCAGGCAGGGGAGGGAAACCATAGGCTTGCCAGTCCTTACTCAAACCCTCGAGGCAATCATAACCTTTTATTTCACGGGACCAGGTGATGATGCGGGCTGGGGGATCAGTCGCTTGAATCAAGTTGTCCTTTTCCGAGCGCACGGTCTGATCCAACACGCACCACACTCTTTCGGGAGTGGAGTCGAAGAAGAAAATATTGTCCGCTCTTAAGGGGATAAGGTTGCGATCGAGCAACGGACCGGTTCTGGATGGGCCACACCCAATGGTGGAAACCATTGCCAAAAAAATAAAGACCACAACAGATACCCTACAAACTGGATGAAATATCTTAATAATCATGTTTGCTGATTGTTTTAAGGTGATGTCTTACTGCTTTAAGGCGCTCGTCGATTTGGTCGGCTTGGGCTTCGTTGAAACCGGCCTTCACCATGGGTCGCCCTTGGAGGGCAGCCTTTTGAACTTCTATCAAGACTTTCTTCAGGTTCGGTTCAAGGGCTAAGGCAGCCCTATAGTGTGAGGCAGCGGCTTTCATGTCGCCAGTTTTCTCACAGATTGCGCCCAAGCCCAAGTATGCCGAAATACGGAGAACGTGGTCGGTAGAAAGGATTAGAACCCGCCTGAACTCTGCTACGGCCTTTACGTCATTCCCTTGAGCTACCAGTGCGTAAGCCAAGAGGAGATGGCCCGGTGGATCAACTGGTTTTGCACTCAAGAGGGGGCGCAAGGTGTTTTCACTTTCAGCCGGCTGTCCAGCCTCCAAGAGCACAGCGGCCTTGGTTCTCGTAACTTGAGGATTATCTGGGCTTTTGGCTACTGCATCCTCAATGACAGTCAGGGCCTCCCGGTATTTCTTCTGTGAACAAAGCTCCCATGCCCTTTTGACTAATGCCTCCCTCTTGGTTAAATTTTGGGACCTTTCTTTGATGCCAGTGTCGGCCTCTTCACAGTCCAATCCAGCCAGATGGGTTGTAGAACTGGTATTTACGCACCCACCAAGACAAATCCCAACCAAAGCGACTGTGCCGATGATAAGCTCAGCAATCTGATAACCGGTTTTCATCTGAGTTTTATTCTGCTCACCAAATCTGAGGCGACCTTGGAAGGAAGCTCTCCCGATTCGTATTCTGCTATGCCTGCAGCGAGTACATTGCCCGAACTGGAGGCCACTAGGCTTATGGAGGCAATCTGGATCCTGAGAATGGTTTGCACCTCCCTTACCTGTCCAGAGGAGCTATCGTACAGGTTCATTTGGCTCTGTGTGGCCAGCACCGAAGCAACCAAAATCAGCTCAGCCCCACTGCCACGGGCAAGGTCCAATACGTCCGGTGGCAGGGTATTCTGGAGGTCCTTTCCTTTGCCAGCCTTAGCCCGCTGTTTGTTTTGAAATTCCTTGCCCGATTTTTCGGCCTTAAGCTGACCTATCACTTTGAACCCGGAGGCCATGAGTCTAGCGGCCAAGGCGTCTTCCAAAAGCCTGCTCTCTAAGCTTGCACCCGGCTCCACCCAGACCAGCACCGTGCAGGGCGGCACTGCCCTGGTCTTGCTTTCGCCAGGCGACCAGGAAAAGTGAACCCCGGCCTCTGAGGTACCAAACCATGTGAAGAACAAAGTTCCAAATACAAAAGTGAGCATAAGTTTTCTTGGCAATATCATTAAGCTATTCTCCTTTATGTGAAAAATCCTTTACTTGGTCATTCGTGAGGGAGAAAACGTTATATATCTCGGTGCTGACTGAAAGGTCGGCCGAGGCGTTTGAATTGTTCTTGACCAAGAGGGAAAAACCGTATTCACAATATTTAAATTCTGAATGTTAGTAGATCGAAAAAGGGCGGGGTTTGGGAGCCCCTGTGAAATCCTAAGAGAAGGCATGTTATTTCCAATGTTTCCAATAGGATTGGTATAGCCGATCAGACTTCCAGAAGAACCCAATGGCTGAATTGGTTGAATTGTTCCTGATGAATATGGCAAGACCTTATTCATGATATTTAGATTTTGAGTATTGCTGGTCCTTATTGCGTGACGAACCGCTTGCCCATCTATTGATCTAAACAATTCTTTTATAACAATTTTATTTGTGATTGCTTGGGCATGGGCGTTTTGCGCCATAGCTATGTTGTGGTTCAATCCAGATTTGATGGCTCTAAATTGCAATTGAGTATCGACTATGGAAAGCAGATACATCCCGTGCCCTGCCGTCTTGAAAAAACCGGTATTTTTTCCAAACTTGGCGCAGTTGAGGCCAATTCCTGCGCTGGTGTTAAGGAGAGAGGTTCCTGAACCGATTAGTGTCCCAACCAAATTGCTGGTACGGCCCACGCCCATCTGTTGAGCAAACTGAACCGTTTCCAAACTATTTGCTGAAGCCACCGACCAAGCCACCGCATCAGCAGTCATCTTGAGTGCCGGATTGTGAAGAGAGCCGGCTAATGTTGAACTCCCCCACAAAGTAGCGTTACTAAGTTGATAGCCCAGTCCGGTACGGCTAGTGTATCTTATGGCTTCGCTGTTCCGGGCAATGTTGTCTTGCGCTGAAAAGGCAGCATTATTATAAGCTCCTAACGCGCCCATGAGATTCGTAAATATTGGCCCGCTGTTCCGCGTACCCTCATGATTTAACTCCATTGTATGTGTGTTAGATTGTCCTGCCAGTTTGAAAGTGATGTGCATTGAACCATCTGATTTGAAGGCTCTTTTCATCCAAGAGGATTCTTTCGCTCCAGACAATGCGAACGCATACTGAGGTATTTCCGCCTTAGCGATGACTGGAACGGATGTGGTGGAATTTAAGCTAGAAGCAGAGATCGTGGCGGCCCGCACTTGTGCTCCTGAGGGAACCGGGTTAGGATGTTCCTTGAGCCCCACCATCGCCAAATACTGTCCCACAGCCAGGGCCGTCTTGTGGTCCCAAGGCCAAGCACCTTCTGCGGTTTGATTCTCTGCTGCTGGAACGGCATGGGCGAGGATGAGGGACACAAAGAGGGTTACTAAAAGAAAATGTCTGAGACCGGCGATTAACCTAAAGGCACGCATTTCAATTCTCCTCTGGTCCGAACTATTAGGGCATGGCAATTGTCTTTTGCTTTCACCGAGATGAGTTATTTGCATTTAAGACATAGAGATTATGTCGGTGGTATATTTCATAAATCGCTAAATTTGTCAACAAAAAATTAGGAAATTGTCAGTTACAAATTAAAAGTGGACTGTTTTTGAGTGATTTATGATTTAAAAGTGGACACCTAAAGAAAGAACTATCCGCATCTCTCAAGACAATTTGGTACCAGAAATTACTAGGTTTTGTTAAGCACGCTGAAAGTGAAATTCAGTTCAATGGATCTACTGATCTCCATTATAGAGCCTGTAAACAAGAACAATTATCAGAGACATTATCTTCCATTCATTCTCGGTGCTGTTATAGTTGTTCTTGTTTACAGGTAATAAAGTATTGCTTCATAGTGCAGTCCACTTTTAATTTGTAAATAGTCCACTTTTAAAAAATTCCTAACACAAAAAATTAGGAAATTGTCATTTACGAATTAAAAGTGAACCGTTTTTATTAGATTTACAATTTAAAAGTGAACACCTAAAAATAGGCTTATCTGCATCTCTCAAAACAATTTAGCGCTAGAAATTACTTATCTTTGGTAAGTACGGCGGAAGTAAAATTCAGTTTACTAAACCTATTGATCTTCTTTGTGGAGCCTGTAAACAGGAACAATTATCAGAAACGTTACCTCCAGCTCTCTCAAGGTAATGAGGGATTACTTTAAAGCAACGGAGGTGATTATGCAAAGGCCAGCAAGAGGATACCCCTTAATGATACATTAAAGCTTGACAGTAACAAAAAACTGGAGGAGAATAAGGTCACCTAACCTATTAATCTATTTAGAAAAAACAGGATTTGTTACGTATAGCTGCTATTAGTAGAAATCCTCCCACAAATCTCCTGGCTTATGATTACTATACGTAACATTGACAGGTTGGGTTAGTATTTCTCACTGAATCATGCTATCCTTCCGGTTCTCTGATTTTATCGAATGCCGATTAAAACCTACAATTGCCAGCTCAGAAAATTCTATCCTTTCCCCCTTCTATATTAACATTCTTCATGGGCTATATTTGAATCGGAAATAAAGAACTTCTGCTTTATTTCAAAGGCAAGAATACATCGTGAACTAAGTAATTGCCATGCTTGAAATTCCGTCATATAATGCTTTTATGGAAGCCTTCATTTTAGCGGACAGGTTTTAAAATGATATTGAAGTTTCCACTCCTATATGTATACTTAAATTTATCCATATTTCTGGTTATGGCAAATAACATACAATTTTGTCATTATACCCATAAATAAAGGGGAATAGAGCGATTGGGTTTCTAAGACGTTAGGAAGAACGTATGGCAATCCGTTTTTTTAGCGGAGGCACGAGGGGAGCCCCTTGTAAGCCGGTAAAAGAAAAAGCCTTTCTTCCCCGCCATTCATGGCTTGACAATATGTGCTTGATTTATTCGCATCTTTAGCTGGCCCAAAATGCAGTAGAAAGAAACTTTCTAATGATGTTTCTCCAGAATTATTTTGTTATCAATAAAGGAAATCATTTTTATTTGAGCCTCAAGAATCTTTTGATCTCCGAAAAGATTTGTCATTTTAATTGTGTCACCTTCTTTATGTAACTCATCTACATTTTCCAAAATAAGCTCCTCTTTTCCATCCTGAATAACATAAGCTGATGCCTCACACACTTTTTTCTCCTTCTTTAATAATTTCAATAATTTGATCAATAAGATGGGGAAGAGGTTCACCGGATACACCCACAATCTTAACCCTCTCCTGGGTCAATGGGATTAATATTTTAAAGGCCTTACTTGAGGAGACGGCCTGGGACATCCCTGGAGTTACTTCACCCATCATAGAATTAGCCATGATTATAGCTAATGGGCCGATTATCATATCAACCTCAGGAGCCATGTTGATGATTGCATTTTCTCCAGTCGCGCCTCGATTAGCACCAGCCCTCATCATTTGGGAGGTAGCAACAGAATTAGTCCCCAGGGCAAGTATTTCTACCTCTTCACCAAAGGCATCCCGGAACTTTTTTATTATAACTCTTCCTATTCCACCACCTTGTCCGTCCATAACCATTAATACACTCAAAGAAGGCCCCCTTTAGCTAAAGATTTGGATTGAAACATTTAATAAACCTGTTTATTGTAATAGTAATATCAGTGGCTTGGGAAATGTATTATAATTATATACCAGGCAATTTCAACTTAATAACACTTTTTCTTTTCTTTTTGGAATGAATAGAGATGTGGATACTTTTTATAGCGCTATTGACAGCTGCATATCTCTTAGGTTCAATCCTTTTTGGTCTGTTGATCAGCCAAAAGGTGGCTAAATTAGATATAACCAAAGCGGGAAGCGGAAATATTGGAGCCGCTAACGTTGCTCGTGAGGTTGGCCTCAAATGGGGCATCGTCACCCTTTTGGCAGATACGTTAAAGGGTTTCATTCCTGTTATATGTGCCTATTATATTTTAGGGCCCTCAGCAGAAATAAACGAGGCCTTAAAAGGAATGATCGGTTTCGCAGCCTTGTTAGGGCACCAATTCTCCGTTTATAATCGTTTTAAAGGGGGGAAGGGGGTCGCTACATATCTTGGAGTTTTTTTGGCTATTTCCCCAATTTCGTGCTTGATGTGTGGTATGATATTTTTGATATTCGTCTGGGTATGGAGATATATCTCCTTAGGATCAATAGGGGCATCTCTTGCCATGCCTCTTTGTTTATATTTCATGGGTCACTCCAATGTGATAGTCATCATTTCGTTGATAATATCCTTCTTAGTTACATTCAAGCATAGAGAGAATATTCGAAGATTAGTCCGGGGAAATGAAAGAAGGTGGCAAAAATCAATACTACAATAATTGATCAATCAAACGGCCCAAATCCTCATCAGAATAAAACTCGATTATAATTTTACCTTTTTTACCCTTACGTCTTATAACCACTTTGGTGCCTAATGACTTTTGAAGGTCTTTGGATAAAGACTCTATATAATGGTCTGTTTCGATTTTTGGGTTTTTTGACTTTTTGAGTGTCAAAATCTTTTTACCCAAGTCCTCTGTCTGGCGAACAGAGAGAGATTTCTTTATGATAAGATCTCTGACCTTCTTTTGGGCTGAAAGAGATTCAATAGCAACAAGAACCCTTGCATGGCCCGTAGTCAATTGACCATCTATGAGATCCTGTTGAATAATAGCCGGAAGTTTCAACAATCTTAAGAAATTGGCAATGGTGGAACGATCTTTTCCGACCCTTTTTGAAAGCGCTTCTTGTGTTAGATGAAACTTTTGAATCAACTCATGGTACGCAGATGATTCCTCGATAGGGTTAAGATCTTTTCGCTGGATATTTTCAATCAGCGCTAATTCCAATGTCTCTGCAGGAGACACATCCCTTATCCATACAGGTATTTTATCAAGACCTGCCTTTTGAGCTGCACGCCAACGCCTCTCTCCTACAATAAGTTGATATCCATCCTTTGCTTTGCTGACCAATATGGGTTGGATGAGACCTTTCTCCTTTATAGAATCTGCTAATTCTGTCAGCTCAGAGTCGCCAAAATTTTGTCTCGGTTGATGTGGGTTAGGAGAAATGGACTCAATAGGACAGTAGAAAAAACTCTTATCAGTTTCTGAAATAACTGTTTCTGGAAATAAGGCTGAAAGTCCTCTTCCGAGCGCCTTACGCTTGGCCACCTTTATCCCCTCCTTTTAAGATTATTTCCTTTGCAAGCTCTAAATAACTCTGGGCCCCTTTGGATCGAATATCATAAAGAATGATTGGCTTCCCATGGCTTGATGCCTCGCTTAGACTCACATTACGTGGGATAACTGCGTGAAACACAGAGTCTCCAAAATGGCGCCGAACCTCATCCGCTACTTGATGTGATAGATTGTTGCGTTGATCA
>Ga0233413_10000663_pt1 | contig 16141 bp, 9 predicted proteins | sample Na_anoxic_6_MG_FD_189019 | JGI IMG/M metagenome (GOLD analysis project Ga0233413, IMG submission 189019) | Seawater microbial communities from Saanich Inlet, British Columbia, Canada - Na_anoxic_6_MG | ecosystem: Environmental > Aquatic > Marine > Inlet | place: Canada: British Columbia... | reverse complement strand
GGTGCTTCACTAAGCTACAACGCGTATCCTATGCTAGTAGTTGGTGATGGTTCTTTTACTACTATCGGTTTCCAAACTGATGGTAAAACTGTGAAGTTCAAGATCAAGCATGTTAAACCTGAAAGTGATGTTTCTTATGCACTGGATAAGTTTGGTGAAACAGGGTTCTATTCAATCAAATGGTACTACGGTACTATGATCCTTAGACCTGAACGTTTGGCTGTACTATGGTCTGTAGCTGAGTGGTAAGCACTTAACCTAATCGGTAGCCCTTCGGGGCTACCCTTTATTAGCTAACCGGAAAATATTATGACTGTACACACTAAACAATCTCTACGTTTAAAGATGAAACAACGAAAAGCTGAAACTGAAGTAAAACCAACAGTAAAGAAAAAAGCTGTAGTAAAGAAGAAGTAAATTTAAAGTAATACATCCAACAAAAACCTGCTTAAGCAGAGGACATACAAATGAATGATACAGAAGTAGCAGAAAACACTATTCCAGACGAGTTAACTACTCTTAAAAAAAGAGCTACCAGTCTGGGTATTAAATTTCATCCTAATACAGGAGTAGACAAACTCCGTACTAGAGTAAATAATTTTTTAAATGACGGTACAGCAGGAGATGAGCCTGCTAAACCTTTCACCAAACAACCAGGTAAAACATTCTCCATGATGACTCATGCAGAGTATTCAGCCGAACAAGCTAAAGCAACAAAAAGAAACACTAATAGACAGGTAAGAATTAGGCTTAGTTGCAATAACCCTAACAAAAAGAATGACGAAACCGTATTTATTTCGGTAGGATCTGCCAAACTTGGTACTCATAAGGAGTACATACCTTTGGATTGGGAAGCAGGTTGGCACGTATCTAATATCGTTTACGAAGCGTTAAAAGAAAAGAAATACAGTAAATTTTATACTATAAAAGGCATGCATGGTAAGGATGTAAGAAAATCTAAGCTATTGCCTGAATTTGTTATAGAGGTACTTCCTCCTCTTACAAAAGCTGAACTAAAAGACTTAGCTCAGCAACAAGCTATTGCTGCTAAAGACTAACTTATACTGAGAATCCTAATGGTTGATATTACAGACATAACTACTGGTACCCCTAACGGTACAGGTTACTTTGATAAGTTCATGGACAGTATCAACTCTCAACTGGATTCTCAGTTTAAACTTGGTAGATTGCAGGGTAAGGATTACGCTAATGTCTATTTAGGATCTATGCAAACTGCATTAGCACAAGCTGTAGCTTATGTAGGAGTAGTAGAACAAGTTACCTCTTCTGAAGCACGTAGAATTGCAGAAGTTGCACTGCTGGAGCAAAGAGCCCTTACAGAACAAGCACAAATTTTAGATATTGTAGATGGCAATACTGTGCTTGGAACAATAGGAAAACAGAAAGCTTTACACCAAGCTCAAACAGCCGGGTTTGCCCGGGATGCTGAACAGAAAGCAGTAAAGATTATGATGGATTCCTGGGGAATATCTAAATCTGTATCTCATGATGCTATTGATGCTCCTGATGGAGCCAGAAATGATGATATAGAAGATTTGATTATCAAATTGCGTCAAGGTATAGGAATTACAGAAAGCATCTACAAGTTCAATGCTGATGCTGGTAATGATCAGACAGTAGTTATTAGTAGTTATATACAACTAGACGGTACAGAGTCAACCTCTCCTACAGACTTGGATACGTCTATAGAGATAGCTACATGGGCCTGGACAGTAGATTCTGTTCCTGATACAGCAACATCTCCTACTATAATCAACGCAGATGCAGCACAAGCCACTATTGCAGATATTGGTATAGTTCCTGGAGATTACGTATTTAGGCTTACTATCGAGTCTGATGAAGATACCCCACAGACAGATTTTGATACTGTAACAATTACTGTTGAGTAAAATGTGTTATGGGATGGCCTTTTAGTGGTAAAACAGTAGTTAGTACTTCTGTACAGACTGTCCCTCTTGTCAACGAAAAACCTAAAAACCGTATAGCAGAAGCTATCCGTTTAGCTTCTTCACGCAACGAAGATTTAACGGATACTATTAAATACCAAACTCTTACAGGGTATAAGAGAGATTTAATAAATTGTTACAACTACGCAAAGAGTAGTTATATTTACGGATTACCTACAGCATCTTCTGCTGAAGAATTTATACCTATAGTGCCTATCAGGTATAACGATAAAAATACTAATGACGATAAAACTTCTGAATTGTACATAACAACAAAAAATTTATTAAGAACTACAAAAATAAATCTAGATGATTTTACTGACCAAGTAACAAAAAAGTATAACAGCAAAAATGAATTAGTTAATATTGCTGATCTTGATAAGATCTCAGACATTTTTGTAATATACGGCATAAACATCTATTCTGATACACAGGAAGAAAAGGAGATGCTGTTTAAGCTCTTCAGTAGTTTAGAGTCGATAGCTGGCACTAAAGAAACATTTGATACTGCACTAGCTGATGAAGTACTGTTTACACCTTCAACACTACTGATTAACGAAGAAACCTTCGATTACGATCTTATATACAATTATGTAACAGTTACTGAAATAGAAGGCAAAGTATCAGAACGTGATACGTATACTGTAACTTTCAGTATTAATGGTACACACACGTATGTACCTGACGATCCTTTCGAGGAAGAACTTGAATACCTGCTAGACTATGTGACTATCAGGCATCAAACCACTCTATCTACTTATACGGAAATAGTAATTCATGGGTTATATATTTACCACATGGTTAAAACTGTTTCTGGTGGGAAGATTCACCCGGTTAACCTGGTAGCTTTTACAGAAGGACAAGAACTTACTCCAGAACATAAAAATTTTATAATACCTTTAAGACATTTAGATATCGTAGATCTTCTTACTTCCGAAGGAGATAGTATTATTTCCTCTTCTAAACATTTGCTGATATACGCTTCAGATTCTCAGTATCTTAAATGGTATCAAACAGGAGCATTCCTGAATTTGCTGCAACTTACGCTAAGAGTAATATCTTTAGTATCACTAATTGGAGATTCTACCGGATCAACTGCACAAGTATTACTAGAAATCGGTAAAGCAATAGTTAAACAATATGCTTTTGAGGCTATACTGACAGAACTGTTTCTTAAGTTTGGTGATAACGATTTAGCAAAAGTTATCTTAGCTTTTGCTGCTATTTATATTAGTTATAATAGTTTAGATGAAGCAGCCCTTACTAAATTGAGTACTGCAGAAAAACTTCTCAGACTTACTAGTTCTACCTCCAGCGTTTTAAAGACATACACTAAATCTCAGTACTCTGTGCTAGAACAAGAATATGAAGATTTTAGAAAAGATAAAGAAGCACTAGAAACTGAAATAGAAGAAGCCCAAGATATCTTAAACGTAGGTAACAGGCTTAATCCTTCAGCAGCAATTAATGCTTCAACATACGCATATGAAGATCCTAATGACTTCTATACCCGTACACTGAATACAGCTCCCGGTCAGCTTGTATTTGACCAACTGCATAATTATGTAGATAATAACTTAAACCTTGACTATATACGGTAACCACCATGGCTAATGAAGCATACCAATACCAATCACCTTTTGCTGCTAATGGGTTAGGATCTCTTGACCAATATGCTGGTTCAAAACCATTTTCCTTTGCCCCTTCTACAAATGGGTATAAACCTCCTTTTCATAATTTTAATGCAGCTGATCCAAGCACTTTTACTAACATCCCTCAGTACCAAAGCATGGGAAATGCTGTTAATTTGCCAACACACTTGTTAGGCGCTGCTAATAAAGAAAGTTCAAGTCCAGGAATCATGTCTAAACTACTGGGCAAAGATGGAAAATTAATTCCTGGTCTAGAGGCCCTTGGTGCTTTGGGAAGTGGGATACTTGGACTGAAGCAGTATGGGTTAGATAAGGCTGCTTTTAATTTTAGTAGAGGTCTGGCTAAAACTAATTTATCCAATCAAGCGAATATAACGAATGCGGCTATTTCAGATAGGGCTAGAGCCAGAGCAGTACAGAGTGGAGCTTCTAGAAGTGACCTAGCTGATATTGTTAAAAACCAAACAGCTGATCGTAGAGTTAGAGGTACTGTCTAATGGCTTCTTCCATACCTTATGCGCAGACTGGTATATCCAATCTTAAAGCACCTGATCTGAGCAAAGCTGGAGATCTGTTTAATACAGCCCTAACTAAAGCTACTTCTATGGCAGAAACCGCTAAAGCTAATTTACAGGATGAACAAAAAGGATTATTTGCTACCGGGCTAAGAGAAGCCGGTAATCTGCAAGACTTGACAAATGTTAATATAGAAGGCTTAAGGCAGGCTGATTTAGACAGTGCTGCATTACAGCAAGCTCAAGCACAGTTACAAGAACGCCAATTAGCATTATTAGGTACAGAGCTGCAAGGACAATACGATACTAGATTAGCTGAAAATAAACCCATCGTTGAAAATATTCTTGCAAATAATCCTGCTATTGCAAACTTTGCAGGTGTAGATGAAAGTGGAACTATCAACTTTGCTGAAGGTACTACTCCAGAACAAGAAGCACAATTCGGTGAAGTGTTAAGACAATCTGAATTTGTTCCTGTACGGACAGAGCGTGAGTACACTAAAGATATTATACAGCGAGCTAAAACTGAATTTAATGCTTCTGATGAACAGGCTAAAAAATTAGCTGCTGACCATACTGCGTACAGAAAAAGTTTAAATACTCTTACTTCAGAAGAAAATGCTCTGTATGCAGCAGAAGAAGTTAAACTGGACCAGGCATTAGCTAACAAAAGATTAGGTGCTGATAGACAGTTGGCACGGATAGAGAGAGAAACCAAGCATAATCCTACTGAAGCACAAGCATTGTTGTCTATGAAAGCATCTACAGTAAAAGATACTGTTGATGAATTAGCTAATATAAGTTCTTGGAGGGACTTCTTTGCTGAAAGTGGAGAAGAGCTAAAAAGAACTATAGATGGTCTATACAAGAAAGGTGTTAACAATAATACTGTACAACCCTGGATGGTTGATGATGCTTTACGTACACTTATCGACACAGCTCCTGATACAGGCAGCAAAGCTATAAACATAGACGATATGATAACGTTAATAGATGGTATAGCAAGAGATTCTGTATTGCAGCAAAACCTATTAACAGCTGCTAACGCTAAAAGAGATATTGACCAAAACCTTCTTAACTCAGAACAGAGAACTGTTCAGGATAAAAAGAAAGCATTAGCTAGAATAAAGAAAGATGCTCTTATTAGAGATACTGCTTTTAATAGAGCAGCTTATAACCGTGTTCTAGATAAAGCTGTTGAGGCACAAAATAATGTTGTTGCTGATCCCGAAACTACTGGTGGAGCAAAAGCGTTTTCTCTGTTGGATACAGGTAACAAAAAACCTGCTGCAATTACTGCACCAATAACTGTTGTACAGAAATCAAGAAAAGATAAAATAAAAGCGGCTAATACTGCGGATTCTCCTCTAATTTTTAAAGATGGTGAGATAATAGGTATTGATCCTGACATAAACCAGTTCAATTTAATTAGTTTAGACCCAGAATTGCTATCCTTTATGTCGGATAAAGATGTAAATAATATAAGCAATGCCAGAGTAAAAACTGAAGTAAAAAGAATTAGGACTTCCTATGAATATAGTAAAAATGTTGGTAACGATCTAAAAAAAGTAACAAAAGCTACTACTGACTTTATTGGAGATGTAAAAGACTTCTTGGTAACTCCGGATAAAGCTTATTCTAAAGCCGTAGAAGAAGCCCGTTTAAGAGGTGATACTACGAAAAATTCTGAAGCAAACAAAACAGGAACAATAGAAAGAAGCAGTTTTGACCCTGAATTGAGACCTAAAGAAGAAGAAGAAGTTGTTGATCCTTTAACTCGTGCTGTAAATAAAGCTAGAAGACAGCTAGAAGACAGTAAAATAAGAAATTTACAAGAAGAATTAAAAAAGACTATAGACAGCAATTTAAAAGGCAAAGAAAAGGTAGACAGACTTAACATACAATTAGAGTTAACAACTCTTTTAGAAAGTAGAGATATAGCATCTAGAGTAAGTAGTGAGGAATTGCGTAAGCAAATTGATGCTGCAGAAAAACAATTAAAAACTGATTAATTAGATGTCTACGCTATCTGACGATACTCAACTGTTTGACTCTATTCTTGCAAAAAAGCAAGATGAGTTATTTGATACAACTACTCAGAAACAAATAGATCTTGGTGCTGTACCTTATAGGTCATTAGACTTATCTAACGTGCCTTATAACACAGTAGATTTGTCTAACGTCGAAGATGAACAGGTTGTTATAAACAATCCAAGAGAATTTCCTTATTATCTTCACGATGCTACGGTTCAGACTGGCTTGGGGTACTTGGTCAATACTGCCGGTTCTCTTGTAAGTGGTGGTGGAACTCTTCTAAATTCTGTACTATCTTTTCCCAATATAATAGCTAATGCTGTTGGTGGTGAAGAAAGTGCCATGAATGTAAATATGTTAGATTTCTTTGACATCTTGGGAGATCATGCACAGTCTTTTACTGATAAATTTCATAACCCTCTTCTTACAGAAAAATTTCACAAAGATGCTACCCGGGCTTACCGCGATAACAGTGGAGCAGTAGATGTGCTGATTGGACTTGGTGGCTCTATTGTTAATAACCCTGCAGCATTGCCACAAGTATTTGGTCAGTCGTTTGCTACTATGGCAGCAATGGCCAAGGGTGGTAGTGCTCTTGCAATGGCCTATGCTGGCGTATTCGGTGATAGAGCACAGCAATCAATAGACCGCCATAAAAAAACACATAATGGATTAGAGCCTGATGGTGATGATTTGCGGAACATAATGATTGCTGCTGGCGTATCAGCTGCTATTGAAACTATCGAATCTAAGTTCTTGTTTGGTAAGTTAGGCAATGTAGCGAAAGCAGTTAAATCTAAACAAACACTATTAGGTACAGCGAGGAATGTTGGTAAAGGCAGTACTGCTGAAAGTGTACAAGAATACTCAGCAGAATATTTAACAGAACTGTCTGGTAGAGGTGATACTGTTACAGGCCTACTAGACCCTGCATTGCTGGAAACTCCTGCAGTCAACGCAACTATTGGTGCTGGAGTAGGTGGAGGAGTAAAAGCAGTATCTGGAATTTCTGGAGGAGTTAAAACAGCTGCTTCTAAAACTCTTGATAAAGCATCAAAAGCAATAGATAAAGCTATAGAAACAAGCACAACTAAACGTCAAGAAAAAGCTGTAGCCAGCAATGATTTTATAACTGCTGCAGAAGCAGCTATAGAAAAAGACACCTCTAAATTTACTACTTTCGAAGAACATAAAGATAATCTCTCTTCTGTATTGGACCTGATAGACAAAGCCAATGCAGGTATTGACGCTACTGCAGAAGGAAGCAGTAAAGATGTAGATCGTATTTTAGAATTAAGCAGTAAAGTTAAAATACTTACCGATATAGCATTAGCTGTAAAGTCTGCAGAAACTACTGGTCTTACACCTAAACAGGCAGAAGAGGTTATTAACAACTCTAAAGATGTCTCTGCCGAAGTTAGTGAAGCAGCAGTAGCCACAGTAGTTAATACACTTAAAGCTGGTGGAGATGTAGAGACTAAAACCTTAAGCAGCATTAAAGGGAATATATTTTTTAACGACTTATCTACTGAAGATAAAACAGTAGTTAAAACTTATGAAGAAGCTAGACAACAAGCTACCAGTGTAGGAGAAGTAAATAAAGATATTGTAGAAGGAGATCCTGTAAAAGGCTTTCTTGGAGTTAAGCAGTATAAACAAAAAGTAGCTTCTGCCATACAATCACAGAACTTTAAAGCATTAGTTAAGACAATGCAGGCATTGGTATCTTTTAGAGATAGCCAAGTATACAAATTAGAACATCCTCCTAAGGGGTATAAACAGCATGCAGCTGCATTTGAAAAACAGCTACGTTCTGAAATAGCCTTAATAGATAAACATATTGAGCTGTTTGATGCTCAAGCTAAAGCTTCTTTCAATAAGTCTCCTTTAGCCAATATAGCCCCTTCTAAGCCGTCTGAGCAAACAGACAAGCAATCACAAGCCAAACCTGAGAAGTCTGCTGAAACAGCCTCTAAAGAGCCAGAATCTAGCGATACTGAGTACAATAAGAAGTATGATGCTTTATTAAAGAAAATTGAAGGTATAAAGTATCCAAAACTTAAAGCACATGTAACTAGTCAATTATCTCAAGTTACTCCACAGAATATAGATGAATTTAATTCTTTAATAGATGCCTGGGTTAAAGAACGAGATGATAAAGCTAAACCAAAAACAAAGGCTGAGCCTAAAAAGACGGAAACAAAAGTTAAAGCAGAAAAAGCTGTTAGTACTCCTCTAGAATCTACTGGGACTAAAGAAGTAGTAACGCCTAAAAAATATAGACTGTTTCCTAATAAAGATATTTATGCAAATGCTGATCAAACTACAGCAATTGATTCACTAAAAAATTGGTGGAGTAACTTAACCACTAACCGTATTTTTATATTATCTGGCAGAGGTGGTACAGGAAAAACTACTGTAATAAGTAAAGCCATAAGAGAGATGGGTGTACCTGCCAGTGAAGTACAGTTTGCATTGCCTACGCATAAAGCAAAACAGGTAATAAAAAATTCCGCTAAAGAATTTAGTAACTTTTCTACTATAGCTTCTCTATTGGGATTAGTACCTAGCAAAAAAGAAGGAGAAGATTTTAAACAAGACTTAATGTTGTACGAAAATAGTGTAGAAAGACTACGGACTGAAGGTGTTAAGTTAATTGTGGTAGATGAGGCCTCTATGACATTGCTCAGTACTGTTGAGTCGTTATTAGATCTGGCAGAAGAGATACATGCACGCATTATCTTTATGGGAGATAATGTGCAGTTACCCCCAGTAGACAAGAAAGGCGATCCTAACAAATTAGGTATATCTCCTGTATTCAGCAAACTGACCGGGTTTAGTAATCCATTAAGCGCAGATGTAGATTCTTCAAATACTGCGTCTTTGTACCAGCGTATGAGACAACAAGGTGACTCACCTATACTGCAAGTAACAGACATCTTGGCAGATGCTGTTGAATATGTATATTCTACTATCCGTGAAGGAGCTAAATTTATAAGGGGTAAAAGAAACCCTAATATTATTTTTGACGGTAAAGACAGCAAAACTGCACAAGGTACGGTTCTGTATAAATCAGGACATATTAATCCAATAATAGATGAATTTGTTGAAGAACACCTAGAAGACCAATTCAATGTAAAATGGATTAATTATAATAATGCTGCACATCAAAGTAGTAAAAACATAAGAGCCAGAATACGGGCAAAACTGTTTCCGAATGACCCACATGCTGCCGATGTAGAAAAATATCCTTTTCTGGTAGACGAGCATTTAATGATTGGTGATATTGCGTCTACTTATAAAAATGGAGAAGTATCTGCTACTTCTTTGCACAACGGGGATGAAGTAGTTGTTACAGGGGAAACAAGACAAACTTATATAGATATACCAAAAACGGTAGGCAGCGGTACTTATATAGGCATACCAGTAGATTTGCTTCCTGTTTCAATTGACAGTAAGAATTATGATATTATTATAGGAAATAAGAATACTAAGAAAGCTTTAATAAAGCAGTTCTCCGCTAACCAGAAAAGGTATCCAGGAATAGCAGATAGTATAATTAGGGGACTGACTGAAGGATTAGGGCCAGCTTACATAATTAATACACATAAGGCACAAGGCAGTACATATAAAACTGTATACGTAGATTACAGCAACATAACAGGAACTACGGGTTCACCGGTATGGGTAGACACTTTAAGATCTTTATATGTAGCCACCTCTAGACCTACTGACAAATTAGTTATGGTCGGCAATAAGCTAGAACTTGGAGTAGGTAAAACAGTTAATGAGATAGTCGGAGATACTTCAAAAACTAAAAGGGAAAAAGAAAAAGTTATAACTAAACCTGCAGGAGAAAAAAGTACTGTTCGTGTTGGTGATAAAGAAGTAGAAGTTACACTTACTGAAAAAATTGATGATTATGGTTCATTAGCGGTAACAACTAATGGAAAAATAACGTTACGCAAAGGAATTACAAAAGCTGAAGTTATTGCACGTATAACCGGTAAAACAGATTCTTTAGTCAGTAGACAGAAGAATGTAACCACACAGTATTTACTAGACAAATTTAATATCAATTTACCAGGTATCCTAAATGCTTTACCGATTGAAACACTATTAGAGTTTATTGTTGCACACGAAGTTGGACACACTAAACAGAAAAACTTAACAGAAAAGTATCTTTCTGTTACATCACAAGCTATTGCAAAAAGCTTTAATCTTGAAGATGCTAGTAACAAATATTTAGCTGATAGTGCTATTAAACTAGAAGCTGGTGCACACCGTTATGCCCTGCAGGAACTGAAACTGCTTACTAATACTAAACCGCCAGTAGTTTCTAAATTTGTAGATGAGTTAAGTCAAATAGACACCAGTAAGTTTGTTATTCCAAATCCTTCTGTTTATAAAAAGGACGCTAAACTGTCTGCTTTTGTAGGTATCAGCAAGACCCGGTATAGTACTCTTATTGTAAAAAGTGATAATATACTAAGAGCTTTAAAACAAATGGTTGAGGAAGGTTGTGTCTAAATCTAAATTATCTGTAGAAGAATTATTAGATGCAGGAGTACCTTTAGAGGAACTTTTAACTAACAGTAAGCCTGTTGAAGTAAATGTAACTGTTGATACAGACAAGCTTTCTGCTACTATGCAGAAAACTTTAGTTGATAATATTAATACAGCTAAAACAATTCAGACAACTGTTACTAAAAGCAATGAGTTTAATAAAGACCTACTGCTTAAAGCTTTAGGTGTTCTTATGAAACAGAACAAAGATAAACAAGAGGTTACAGGAATCAAAGTTATAAGAGATCAGTATAATTTAATTTCTGAACTAGAGTTTATTCGTTAATTTATAGGATATGTGTAATGGGTTTTTTCGGGAAACTGTTTGGAAGTTCAGAAGCTTCCACAGAGTTGGTTAAAGCAACTACCTCTGGTTTAGACTATATGTTTCATACAGACCAGGAAAAGTCTGAAGAACGTGTGGAGATGAACAAATTTGCCGGTAACATGTTTATCGAATGGCAAAAAAATACTCAAGGACAAAATTTATCTCGTAGAATACTAGCATTGTCTATTGCAGGTACCTGGTTAACACAGTACTGGGGTTCAATGCTTGTAGGCATGAGAGCTTCCTGGTTTGATCCAGTTGAAGATAAAGCGCATATCGAACAGTTAGAAAGATTACAAAATTCAATAGGGCAAAATGCAGATGCCATGACAGGAGCAATGATGCTACTGCTTGGATTTTATTTTGCAGCTCCTCATTTAGGCAAAATTGTAGATGGTGCTATGAACAAGTTTAAAACAGTAACTATTGGGAGAAAGTTGTCTAATCATGAACTATAATCCAGATGACCATGACAACACTAATCGCAGAGAGAACATGGATATTATTAGTGAACTTCAAGCTGAGATACATACTATGCACGAAGAAGCTAAGAGAGAACCTACATGGTTGCAGAAATATGGAACACTTGCTGTAGCAATAGTAGGATTTGTACTGCCAATGGTTGTAGGCATATCTGTAATGTTTTATAGAGTAGATGCAGTTGAACTTAGTAATAAAAGCAAAATCAGCAAAGAAACTGTTAAATTAACTTTTTCAAATATACACAGCAGACTTAGGGAAATACAAAAACTCCATGATGCAGATAAAAATAGCCTGAACAGAACTATTAAAAAACTGGATGAAGTAGTCAATAAAAAATTAGATGTTAACAATAGTTTGTTAATGCAAATTGTCCAAACTATGCCACGACCTACGAGACTTCCATAGTGAGTCCTTTCTTTTTAGCTGCTGGGGTTAGTTTGCTGTAATGGGTCAGGTTTCAAAAGTTTATTCATTTGGGTTTGATTCAGCTCTAACTTATACAATAGATATACCAACTCATTTAACAAGTGAGTTGGTAGTACTTGTGTTAGCTATGGACTTTTTAACGTCATCTGTCGTGCTGGCTGCTATTGGCCTTAAGGTCTGGAGAGCGTAATGACATTTATAAAAGATAGCATTGCTAAGATACAAGGGCAATGTGCTGCGCTACATGGTAGGAAGAAATAGATGTATCCACGAAAGCTAGAATCAGGATCGTTACGAGCAGCTTTGGGTTCAGCCACGTTCCCTGTACCAGTACACTTAGAGAATGAGCTTCTTGTAATCTTTATTGGTGTTGACTCTAGCACGATAACTGGCGCGGCTGACTTAACTCTTGAGGACTTTATTACCGGCAGTGAAGACTTATATACCTACACTCATGTAGGTCTGGCTACGCCCATAAGGACAACCACAATAACAACAAACGATAACGCTCCCAGGCTAACGTATCATTGGTATGTTATTGAAGGGGCTAATCTGACTGACCAAGGCTCGTATCTAACAGCAACAAAATACGACAGTTCTGCCACAGGTGACCCTACATTTCCAGCGTTAACTGTGTCGGGTGATGCAAAGTCGTTACTACTATTTTGTGCTGTAGGTGGCGGTAGCACTCAAGCACTACCACCAATAGGCTACTTCAACGGTGGGCTAGTAGCACCTGATAGCAATATAGGATCTGTATCCTTTTATACGCATCAAGATGTATCAGCTAATGTATCAGCTATTCAGACAATAAACGGCGGGGCTGTAGACAGGTATGTGTACACGGTAATAGAGATCACATCTGGCGATGGCCTCCTTGAAGGGTATTGCCCAAATACGCCAGCGACAGCGGTATTTGCAGCGGGACATAACTTTAGCAGTCAGGGGCAAGTAGATGCAGACCTAGCGGCAACAATCGGAACAATTGATGGCCTTACCCTGGTTGATAATGTTACTAGCGCTAGCTTAAGCATACTAAACTCACGGGCCAGCTTATTTGATGAATACTATAGTGGCGGTTTTTTTTGTAACAACCTCACTGTTTCAACAACATACGATAGAGATTTACAGATAGTTGCTTGTCCGTTTCCGGATGATAAGGATCTGTCGGGGAAGATTTTAAGCCTTGGAGTCTACTTCGCTGGTAATCGGGTTCTTGATACTTACGATGATTACTGCACTTACTTTGGGCTATACGATGATACGGCTGCTGCTGCATTAGTTTGGAAGATAAAGGGATGGGACACCACGCCAAAGATAAACACCAAAACACTAAGCATCATAGATATTGATGGCGGCTATGAAGACTCAGAAGAGGGTACTTGGCCTGGATCATCAGCAGTCAGTCATGTCATTTTAGGAGGCAGGGTGAAGAGTGGGGTGTACAGCGAGACCTACTTGATGTATCCACTGTACTCACTTGACGAAGCAATAAAACTAGTTGGCGGCAACACTACAAGACCTGTCAGTTTTGATACCGCGTATCGAATTGCTCAAAATGGTGGCTTAAATACAGTTCAGAGGCAGCTTGATCAGTCAACTGGGCAATATTACATAACGCAGTCTTGGTCTATTGGGGACGGTACTAATACAACTGTATGGGATTCATCTGCCCAGTCAATAGAAATGCCTTCCGCTCAAGACGTTATAAACGGTAGGACGCAATCTAAAATAGACTCCGGCGCATTATCCGGCACGATGGATTCGGATTGCACCATCAAGGCGAATACGTGGAATTTCGGAGATTACCATCAATGTATTCTTGCTTCAGGTACAGCTACAGGTCTAGCGACTGTTGTTAACGCTACGCCAGTATTTACTGGTGGATCAGTCACTGGTTGGACCTTTTCTGGATGCCTTGGCTACACAGGCACGATAGGCACTACACTAACTGGTGGTAATACATTCACAGAACTACCAAGCGCTGAGACTGCGTACTTTACGGTTAGCACTGAAGTAGAGTTTAACAAACTAAAGAATAGCCAGTTTCTCAATGCAGTCGGAGCCAGTCAGTCAGCAGTAAAAATAACAGGTGATCAGAGTGGCACTTGGTCAACTGATCCAAATCTTACAGTGTCTGGCAACACTTATGATATTGAATATACAGGTACAACAGATTTTGAGATTCAATCAGCTACTAGCCTGAGTGTGCATGATGGTACTAACGGCGTACCCGGAGCAGGAACACTGACAATCGTAACACCAACAGTTAACACAGGCTTATCATTTACAGGTTTAGTCGCTGGTTCACAAGTCGTAATTTTTGAGACTGGCACACAAACAGAAATACAACGAAATAACTCAACAGCTACAAGCGAATCGTGGAGCGAGGTTTATTCTGCTGATCAAGACGTTGATTACACGATAATGAAAGCGGGGTATTTGCCTATTCGTGTAGCAGGTGTAACAGCTGGAAATTCAGTTATTCCTATTTCAGTATCACAAACATTAGATCCAATTTACGCCTCTAGTCACGGTTTAGCTTATACAACAAATATTACATACAATAGAACAACAAAGGTTTTAACACTTGTTACCAGGGAAGAGGGAAGAAGCATTTATTCTGCATTGATAGCTGAGTTTATAGCCCAATCAACATTGGCTAATACTCAGTTTAATCTAAAAGCTATTGGCCCTGATAGAATAGACTTTCTAGATGGTTGCACAATTGATGATTTAGATCATTGGAAAGGAGCAGGAATGCAGTGGGAAAATACTAGTGATCAAGTAATAGGTAAATGGTGTTCAATCAAATCAGCAGGAACGATACCAGCAGGCGGGCAAGGCGAATATCAACAAGTAGACGGATCAACTACAACAGATTTAAGAGCTACAGGCGCAGTAGATCAAATATTTAAATTCTATGAAGACGCTAATGGAGATGGTACACCAGATTATGACTATTCAACGCATTTAGTTATTGAATACCATATCAACGGTTATTATGAATCAAGAGCAAATGTGCTCAATGGTCTGGGATTAACCGAATTAGAATCGTACGAATATACAGTAGGCATGGAGCCTGAAGCCATGACAGCGGCAACGGGTGATCCTGCTATAACTTTAACAGTCGTAGACCATACAGCAAGCCCTAAAGTAGTTGGTGGTAAGTCGTTTGATTATGAGATTCAGGACGGTGGTACAAATACAGCAGAAGACATTCTAAGAGAGTGGAATTATAACCTTTCTCAGGATGCGACTTATCACAGTAAAAACCCTTTTAACTGGCCTGATTTTGTTATAGAAGAGGGCGCAGACTACGCAACATCAGTCGGTTATGTTGACGGGCAAGACACTACAACGACTTTGCACGGTTGTTATGTAAGCAGAGGTGGTTCTGATCATCCAGACTTCGTGAGATTTCAATCTAATGATGAGAGTTATTATGTTGAACCGGTTACAGCAAATGGCAGCATTACTAGTCTAATTTCGGGCAGCAGAGTACGAATTGTTAGAAATGTAGGGGTAGATAATGATGAAACAATAAATACTGTTGTAGCCGCTGCAGGGTACTCAGTATCCTATACTGATGGTACTACTTACTCAGATGGAGATGTTCTCACTATTACAATAGCTTACCAATCAGGATTAAATGCCAAGAAGATACAAACTTTAACAGCTTTAGTTTCTACTACTGGGTGGTCTGCAGTAGCTAGTCAAGAAACAGATAGTGTATATGAAAATAACGGTATAGCTGGATCTACGGTCACTGGATACTCTGCTGATTATGTAGATGATGCAGATGGATTGAATATAGATATTCAAATTGCCGGAGCTACTTTTAATATTCTCAATGGGTATGCCTGGTATGTGCATAATTTAATGACAGAAGAGGGCATACGTCTTTTCTTTAATGTTATGCAGGCTATTAATGCAGGACACTATGAGTTTAATACAGATATTGCTACTGTAAAGTTAGATAACGTAGGTACTCAAAATTTACTAGAAACTTCTAATGCTTTACTAACGTGTAAAGACGGTAGCGATCCTAGAAGAAATCCCCCTACAGGGGGGTTTGGGATATCTATGAATGTAGGAGATATCTACGTCGCTAATATAGGAGGGTCAGCTTTAACAGCTGGTGAAAAAACTTCTTTGGCTAATATTGAA
>Ga0233413_10000662_pt1 | contig 16146 bp, 35 predicted proteins | sample Na_anoxic_6_MG_FD_189019 | JGI IMG/M metagenome (GOLD analysis project Ga0233413, IMG submission 189019) | Seawater microbial communities from Saanich Inlet, British Columbia, Canada - Na_anoxic_6_MG | ecosystem: Environmental > Aquatic > Marine > Inlet | place: Canada: British Columbia... | reverse complement strand
AATGGATACGTATCTATTCCAAAGGGTCACGCATTACATGGAGTTGATTACAGTGATCTTTACGAACGGGATATAGAAATAGACGTTCATGGTGGCTTAACTTATAGCCGTAAAAGCATGACAAATGAAGATTTATGGGTATTCGGATTCGACACGGCGCATTTATGCGACAATTTAATTAATTGTAGTGAAGCCATGGTAGCGAGAGAAACAATATCATTGATGGAACAGTTAATCAAGTTAGATAAGTGACACCTTAAACCGTCTTTGCAGGCGGTTCATAGACTTTATTTATTATAAAAGAGGTAACATCATGAAGAAGAAACTTGAAACACTAGCAAAAGAGTATGATTTAAACTACGCTGAAGAATACCTGGACTACATTATAGAATCATGGATAAACGGGCAAAAACAACAGTGTCTTGAACTGTACAAGGCATTAAGGACGGAAGATAAAGAGTTCTTTCTTTTCGAGTATCAAACACACTGCAAAAGCATGGACATGCTAAAAATGTTCGTAAAATATGAAATAAACAGATAAAAGAGGTAACAAAATGGTAAAATACATAAACATGAAAAGCTTAAATGAGATAGAAACGGTTGACGAATTCCCTTTCAATACAAAAGAAGAAAGAAAAGAATGCAGGCGATGCTTGAATGAATACCGTATTTGTGACAGCCAGAACGAATACTACTTGTCTCAAAGGGCTACAAAATCATGGGCAGAGTGATACAAAGAGGTTTAAATAAAACCTTGCTGAAATCAAACTTAGACAGCTTAGAAATGTTTATCAATAAGGCTGAAAAACCTGCAATATTTATTGAGATGTGGAATAATATATTTAACTAAAAGAGGTGATATTATGAGAGAATTCAAAGAAATATTAAAAAGCGTAAAAGTTATTCATCTGGGATTGTCTATAAAAGACGGTATGCTTAGAGATAGCTATGTAATATTGATACAAGATCAAAAGTTTGATTACTTTCAGGGGATAGGGCACAGAAAAGCGGTCAGAAAAGACGGAAGGTTAAGCACCATATTGACCTCAAACTTAAAGATAAATGAACACAATTTATTGATATTAGAAAAGGAGTCGAAAATAAAACCAGTTGACCCAAAAGACGTCATCTGTTGTTTACTGGGAGATATGACAGACGAAAACTTTAAAGATTGGTGTGGCAACTATGGCTACGATACTGACTCAATAAAAGCGGACTATATCTATAAAGCTTGCCTTGAAAATACCGAAAAGATGGAAAAGTTGTTTGCATCTGAAGAGCTTGAAATGATGCGTGAACAACTTGAGGATTATTGACAATGGATAATTACACACTTGCGATGACACTTGGACTCCTGTTTTTTCTGATCCTGCTCTTTTCTGAGCTTAAAACCTCCTAATCTGGGAACATCAAACAAGTGTATCTAAAAAGGTGCACTTTCCTTGGTGGTTTTTGATTAATAATTTAATGAGGTGAATGTGATGAAAAGCATACAAGAGATAGCAGAAAAGCACGCAATTCAAGGTGATGAGGTAGAAATTTGTGAATATCTTTACCTTCAGTATGCAAACAACTTCCTAACAGTTTCAAGATTTGCTGAATATTACGGAATAAGTGAATGTTGGGCTAATTTTGCAATAAACATAGGACGTAAAAAGAACCATAAAAAAGAGGTGACAAAATGCATTTAGATGCTATCAAAGAATTACAGGAAAACTACGAAAAATCATTAAAACTTTGTACAGACTTGGAGGAAGCTTGCCAAAAACAATCCGATTTACTCCAGAGATATCACAACCACAGACACAACCTGATTGACGAAGAAAAGGCGAAATTTGCACGGGCAAAGACATCAATTATCGTCAATGCAATATGTATTGGTTTTATGGTGATAGCACCAGCAATTTTAACCTGCATATATTTATTAAAGGTGATAAGATGAAATTAATAACAATTCACACAAGGCACAATATACAATGCGTCAACGAGGCAGGTTATAGCGATGAAAAGTATGAGCGGTGTAGCAAAAAAGAGGCGACAATAAAACTGACGCTTAAAGGTAGACCTGCCGATAACAAATTAAGGCAGCGTACGCATTATTTAAGAGAGGTGAAAATCTGTATAAACCCAAAAGCGGAGGGGAAAGCATGAAACTGAACAAAGACACGTTAAAAGCAATGAGGTTAGTAAACAAAATAGCTGACCGCCTCTTTAAAGTACGATGGGGCGATCTTCTGGACCTTCTATTCATTGGTGGTCTAACAGCAGGTATATTTTTAATTATAATTATGTAGAGGTGGCAAAATGAGATGTTTTATTTATTCCCGACACACAACCAATGCAGGAAACATATTTTATTACACTCCTGCAAACTATGACAATGAAGACATTGAAGATCTGGAAAACTCTGCTGATTTTGTGGAGTTTAAAGAAGAAGACGTGCCTTTTGCGAAAGAGGTTCTGATGAGAAGTAAAAATATGTTTGATATCAAGGTAGGTAAAAATGTTATTAAGTTTTTCGAGGGGCAATGTGATGTTTAAAACACGCCTAAAACCCTCAGACATAGACAAAGACATCAAAAAGCTTGAAACACGGCTAAATATGGGTGTTTTCGCTCTCCTAACAGTGCTTATTGCGGTAAGCTTGTGTGATGAGCAAGGAATAAGTATAATAATTGAGACTGTTAAAAAGATTATAGGAAATTAACTGCTTGCGCAAGCAATATGTATTTTATTAACTATTTGGAGGGGTCTCTATACGGAAATAACACCAATCGTTTTTCTTTTTCATTTCGTTTTCAGCCCTCCCGTGTACAAACAGACGGGACAAAGGGCAATCGATTCGGTTAAAAGTGAAAGTTTTCACAGAATTTATATTTATTACCATTTATTTAGATTCTGTTTTCTAAAAGCAGTCGGGTTCTGGAACAAACACCAGTAACACCACACCGACATCGTTCAATGTAAAAATCAGATTAGCGTAGGGGGCGATTAATTAACCAATTACGGTTGATTAGCTAAACTTGCCCCCTGCTTTTGTTGTAGGGAGGGTACTAATTGACCGATTAATTACCTCAAAACCTTTCCTACACTTTTTTTGTGCATCTTTTCCGTAAAAGGTTCAGAAAAAAGGGTTCCACAACACAATTAAAATAGGGAGACAAAACAAATGTTGACAACAAAAGAAGTAGCTGCAAAATTGGGAATTTCCACCGGTAGAGTTTCACACATGAAAAGAGATGGACAACTAACACCAGTAAGCAAGAAAGGCAACTCAGACTTGTATGATGAAACGGAGATTGAAAAGCTGATGAATGAACGGGATAACCAACATGTACACCAAGATCTTATAGAGTCATTGCTTACAATTTCAAAGCGCAATTCCGAAATAAAAACTCTAAACCAAGAAAACTTTGAACTCACTGCGGAAAACAAAATACTTACTCTTCATACTTCTGCTTTAGAGGGTGAAATAAAAGCACACCACAGAGGAGTTGCGGGGCTTGTCGAGGTGTACGATAAGAAACTGAAAGCAAGGAAAATATCCAAAACATTAGCACTGGCAAACTTAATAGCGATTATTGTGTTCACTTTTTTAATAATATAAAAAGGAGGCGACCATGTATAAATGCATATCCTGCGAGAGAGAAGATGTGTATAGAGGTTGGTGGTGCGACAAATGTAATCAGGGGGTAATGATGGCAATAAAAAAGAATAACAAGAAGTTCGGCAACAAGCGGTATAATGCGGACAAAGCCGAAGCTGAAGAATGTGGTATGAAAATCGATGAGCTTCCGCCTGCCGTGGAGCTTGAAAACCAGTTAAGCAAGGCAAAGACCAAGCCACAACTGGATTTATGGCAAATACTTGGAGAGATAGAACTTAAAGGAGGGGAATTATGAACAATAAATCATTTAATTGCACAGCTTGCGGAAGTAAGTGCGTGCTGATAGCAGTAAACACGGATGAATACCCTGCTGAATTTCCAGAGGATCTATGCCCTATGAATGGTGATCCTGCGGACTGGAAAGACTCAGAGAATCAGATAGTGCCTGTTGCTCTGGAGATAGCCAGACTTTTTGAAGGATTGAAAAAGTTAAAAGTGTATTCATTCACACATTTTCTTAACGGTGAAATTTGTTTTCAGATGCAAGAAGAAGAGTTCTTAAGCGCATTTGACACCTACGTCATAAGTGAGCATGATGATGAGCTTGAGAGATTAAGTTTTACAATTGAAGGTGTGGAAATATTCACACTTAGAGAAAAGAAGGAGGATAATGATGAGTAAAGAACTAGCACAACTAGCCAAAAAGATAGCTACGATAAGTAAGGAGATCGGCAAAGTAGATCAAGATGGAACAAACACTTTTGACAAATATAAATTTATCAGCCATGAGCAGACTACAACTATCCTAAGAACTCTTTTGGAAAAGAACAATATCGCAATATTTCCAAGTGTTGAAAGTTATGAGGAAAAGAACACACTAACGGCAACAGGTAAACAGCAAATCAGAACCATTGTTACGATGAAGTTTCTTATAGTTGATACAGAAACAGGGTATTCAATAGAAAAAACGTTCACAGGAGCAGATCAGGACCAGAAAGGTAAAAGTATGGGGCAAGCAATAACTGAAGCTGTGAAAAGGTTTGAACTTAAACTCTTTCACATCACAAGCAAGGATGATATCGACCCAGACAGCAAAGGGGCTTCGATCAATCCCCGTACAAAAAGTGAAATATTCAAAGATATTTCTGGTGCTATCGCAAAGAAACCAGAACTAAAAGTAAAGATTGCAGAGCTTAAAAATGGAAAGGATACCAACGACCTTACACTTGACGAGCTTCAAGCAATCTGGGAGCAGATAAAATGAAAAAGAAAAACAATGGAGAGAACGACCTGCGGTGTTTAGTACCCACAGGTTTCAAGACAGGCGACAACAAAAAGCCTGTCACGATCAATTGGGACAACCTTCTCTGGCTACTGGAGGAGGTTGAACGACTCAATCCGTTGGGGTTGAGGACTGGACAGTCAAGGCATAAGATGGCATCACAAATATTAAATGAAGCAATGTATAAGATAAGGGGGGAAGAAGAGAATGGCAATTCTGCTGAGTAATAAATACAAAATAGGTACTTCAGGTGCAGGGTATAAAGTATATGTATCTAAAGGCTATAAACCTGCAAAAAGGACAGTTGACGGAGTTGTCGAAAACTATGAGCTTGAAGATATAACCATTGTGGGCTATGTATCCACAATTGAAAGGGCTTTTGATATCTACATTGAAGATAGGGCAAGAAAGCACGTTGAAGACTCTGGTGACATTACAGCACAAGATGTTTTAAGGGTTATCAGGGAAGCCAGAGAAGAGTGCTTGGAGCTTTGGAACACCAAATTTAATAAACACTAAAGGAGAATAATCATGAAATTATTAGAATTATCAGAAAACTTAAACCTGCTATACAACCTGATAGGCGAAGAGCTGACAGAAGAGCAACAACTTCAACTTGGTGAAATCACAATGGCACTTGAAGCCAAGTTGCAGGATAAAGCAGAGAGCATTGTTCAGTTTGCCAACAGTCTCACTTGTGACATCAGTCAAATTGACGATGAAATTAAACGACTACAGGCGTTGAAGAAATCCAGAAAAGGAAAAGCTGAAAGATTGAAGGAATTTTTAATCTTTGCAATGAAGAGAGCAGACACCGAGGAAATAAACACACCAACAATGACAATTAAGTTGAAGAAACTTGCTGACAAAATAACAATAACGGCTCAAGAAGAACTGTCAGAGCAGTTTTTAAGGATACCTGAGCCAAAGGCTCCAGAACCAGACAAACGTGCGCTGCTGGCAGAGTTTAAAAAAACAGGTGTTATACCATCTGGATGTAAAATCGAAACAGACCGAAAAGGTCTTAATGTAACATAACTAAAGGAGAAGTTAAATGAAAGAAAATTTAAAAATCAGCGGAAAAATTCACATGTTACCAAAACAATTAAGTAAGAAAGATGGTTCATTGCTTAATAAATATGAATTCAGGATCATTAAAAACGAGAATTCTGATTTTCCCCCCATAATTCCGTTCAATATGCTTGGAAAGTCGTTTGAAAGCTTCCCTAACGTAAAGATAGGCGATATGGTTGAGGTTGAATTCAGCATTTCTGGGAGGGAGTGGCAAGATCGTTGCTTTGGTGAAAATTTAGCGTGGGCAGTTCGATTAGACTCCTCCCAAACCATGGATAAAGCTCTCCAAGATGCTGTCAAAAAAGATGCGGAGACTACCATTGATGATGACTCAGATCTCCCCTTTTAATGAATCTACTAGCTTTTAAGTTATTGGTAGGCTGGACAATATCTATCAATTGCAGTGTTGGGGTTGATGAAAATCAACTCCTTCACTTGGCAGCAAAACTTCCAGTCGGTTCACACTCCACTATCTGGATGTGTGGTAGTTATTATACTTTAAGTAGGCGATGGAACCGAGTTGATGCTTGGAGAGTGCCTAATCAGGAGATAAATTATGAAAATACTCGTGGCATGCGAGGAGAGTCAAGCTGTTACGAAAGAGTTCAGAGCGTTGGGTCATGAAGCATACAGCTGTGATATATTAGAGTGTTCAGGAGGTTATCCTGAGTGGCATATACAAGGAGATGTGTTGCCTTTACTGAAAGAAAAATGGGATATGATAATAGCATTTCCACCATGTACATATTTAAGCAATGCAGGTGCATGTAGGCTTTACCCTACTAAAGGAAATATTGACCCTGAAAGATATCAGAAAGGCTTGGAAGCAAAAGCTTTCTTCATGGCTATCTATTCAGCTGATTGTGAAAGGATTGTCATTGAGAATCCAGTATCAAGCAGGGTTTTCAAAATGCCGATACACTCTCAGGAAATTCAACCTTATCACTTCGGGCATCCATACACTAAAAAGACTAGGCTCTGGATTAAAGGTTTACCCTTGCTTACACCCTCCGACCTTGTTGAGCCTATTGGTCCCTATTGTCCTGCCGGAACAAGCAGGAAGGACAGGAGTAAGTACGGATCAGCAAAAAGAGGTAATGATAGGGTTAATAGATCAAAAACATTCACTGGGATAGCAAAAGCAATGGCAAACCAATGGAGTAAACAAGGAGATAAATTATGATGATACAAATATTCACAGATCGCAACGAGACCAGTACAGAAGCATGCAAGATGCTCGATGAAAGAATGATAGTCTTCCAGAAGTATGAAACTCACAGACACAAAGAGGTTTGTAGGAACTCACTTCTGAGATCGGGGAGTAGTGACTTCCCAGTCCTGCGAGCCGGCTCAGAGAAGGAAAGTAAGAGCACCTATGTCTCAGGCTTGGAGGTGCTTTCTTTCATAAGAGACTTGGAATTTGGAGGTTGAGTGATGAAGAAGTTAAGTGTACAGGATTGGGGCAGGATGATCGATATTCGATTGCTACTGAAAGATGGGACAAAGTCAATTTTATTGACAAAAGATTTGGAGATGATAAGAGAGCACATATCTATGAATCAGGAAATAACATTTAAACCTATCCTCAGACGTATCGAGGACATGACGTCTGAGGAGAGGGAGGAGTATGAGCTAAACATTGTATCACTTATTAGATGTGCTCCTGAAGACTATCTAGACAGTATCGGCATTGACCAAAGAGGCTACATTAAATCAGGGCTCGCCATAGATGCAAAGGAGGTTGAGTGATGAAACAAGGCAAATTGTTTGACACCCAAAACAACAAAAACACATGCAAGGAATGCAAACACGCCAACGCTGGAGCTTTTATGAACACGATAAACGTTTTTTTAATTGTGGAGTCAGAGCGTCAGGCAGAACGCAAAACGGATTATTAAAGATAAAGCTAAAGAATTTGTCATGTGGAAAATTTGAGTCGGAAGAGGTTTGAGAAACTATTGGAGGAGAAGTGCGATGAATAAAATTATGTTTTTACTGGCGTTGCTGTTTGCAACGTCATGCGGTATCTCTGGAGTGTTAGGCTCAGACAGATATTACAAAGCCAGATGTTATTCTGGGGGAAAGTTAATCTTTGCACATGATGACATTGTAAGGATTCATAATGGGTGGTTTAAGTTTAATGACAGAGAAGATGTGAAAGTTCACGGGGCATGTGTTATCGAGAAACACTACCGATAAAATTGATTCTGACCCGTATGCTAAAATTTGAGCAGGGGTGTCAACTAGAGTAGTGTCTTTTGTAAATCTCGGAAACATCAGCACCGTACTTCTTGGCAACATGAAAAAACGTTGCTATGCCAATGCCTGATCCACGGAAAGATCTGAACTTACGTTGAAGACTGGATATAGAGTCCTTTTGACCACCGCCAGTAGACAACTCCAAGAATAGAGATTCACCTATAGAGCCAAGTGATTCAAGTGCCATAGAAGCTTCTACCCAGTCGTGGTAGTCGGTGATGTTGATTGATCTGCAGATCTCACGGATGATGTTCAGCTCAGTTTCCTGATCGCTTTCAAATTCATTTGGAACATAAACAGGTGTTGGCTTTTCCACAATTGTACGAATAGGAAACTTTTCAGGTTCATCTTTGTAATGATAGTTGGGATCGAAAGACAGGAAGCAAGCTCTAGCGCAGTCAGATGTGTGATCCAGTTTTATGTTGTAGGTTTCAGAAAATCTTTTAGATGCGTATTTATAAACATTTGAATAAAACTCAGGCTCCACAAGGTATGTCTCAAGCATAATACCAAACTTTATTCCATTGCCAGACGGAGATCGAAACATCCAATGGATGTATGGATCTTTCTCTAGTGTGGTGAAAAGCTCTTCCACATTCTCTATCCCATCAACATCAAAGATCATTCCATTTGTTCTTTTTAGGTTTTTTGTGTTCCGAACAACTGGCTCAAAGTGTGATGCCACAATGTATGGCAACTTCTTCTTGAGTTCGTTACGTGCTTTCTTGTCTGAAACACGGCGCAATGTCTCGATGTTCCATTCTTGCTTTTGACTAGTGGACTGCCATTCCAACAACTCTTTCATGGAACGGTATTTAAATAATTGCTCTGGTTTTGTTATTGATTCACCGAAAGAAATTGTTGCTTGCATCTTTGCCCTCCTGATATCTAAATTCACCAAAGTATTTAACCTCTGCTTCCTTTCTAGCTTTTATTGCATCTTCTTTGTTTTTGTATATGCCAAGGTGTATGCACTTGTGCTTGCAACCTATTTTTGCAAGCCAACTGTCACTGGCTTTGTGCCAGGTAACGCCAGTTGTTCCGCTTGTGTTATCTATTGCCTTCACTCTATTCATTGCGTTTTGCTGATTTGTGCATATTCTAAGATTTAAACGTCTATTGTCTAGTTTGTTATGGTTTATGTGATCCACGTAGTTATCCTTGGATCCATTCATTATAAGCTTATGCAGATATATGGCTTTTTCTTTACCTCCAGAGCATACATATAATGTACCACTTAAATACCATTTTAAATTGCTACAACGCTCCACGTCCTCAAGACTAATTAGTGTCCTAGCTTTTTCAGTTTGCTCAACACCAAGGATATGCCTGTTATATAAAACAATTTCAGCATAATTTTCGTGCAATATTATTTCGTTAGGGTCGCTAGAAATTCTTTTAAAAATTTTGCCATATTTTTTAATTTGCCTATCATGTGTATCGCAGTAGCCTTTAGCTCTGTAGCTCCTATTGCATCCAACAACTTTACATTCTTTCATTATGACACCTCGTTAAATAGTACTGGAATAGAGTATATATAAAGGAATAAATACAGTCAAGTAAAAATTAATAAAAAAAAATAACATAAAAAATTTGACACATAGATAAAATAATGCAAAACTATGCTTGTGATTTTATTTTAATGGAGGTTTGAATGGTTGAAAAGTATTTGAGAGCAGAAGAGGTAGCGAAAATTTTTGATGTAAAGATTGAAACCATATACCAATGGCGAAGCAAAGGCTTGATTCCCGACATCCTAAAGCCACTTAGATTTAGGCTATCCACTGTTGAGCAATGGTTGAAGGAGAGGGGGAATAAATAATGTTCGATGGTTTTTTTCTAATGCACAGAGCTTTGCTTGATAAGCCTGTTTGGAAAAACTCAACTCCCGAACAGAAATGTATTCTCGTTGTATTAATCGAGATGGCTAACTTTGCAGACAAAGACTGGGAATGGAAAGGCAAAAAATTCAGTGTTAAAAGAGGTCAATTCATAACCAGTTTAGCATCGATAGTTGACAGGTGTGGAAAAGGCGTCTCAACACAGAATATCAGATCAGCTTTAACTCGTTTTGAAAAACTCCATTTTCTAACAAACGAATCAACAAAGACAGGAAGGCTGGTAACTATCTGTAATTACAACACATATCAAGATATGGGAAAGTTCCTTAACATAGGTGCTAACAAAGAGGTAACAAAGACCCAACAAAGAGGTAACAAAGAGGTAACACCTAAGAAAGAAAGTAAAGAATTAAAGAAAGAAAAGAAACCTAAGAGAAAGATTGTTTCTCATGGTGAATTTTCAAATGTTAAATTAACTGATGATGAGTTGTTAAAGTTGAAAACATCCTATGGAGAAACTCAGACACTCGCAAAAATTGAACAGATTAGCATATACATAGAGCAGAAAGGCGATAAATATAAAAGCCATTATGCAACTGCAATAGCATGGTTTACTAAAGAGGGAGTAGAAAAGCTAGGTGGTAGCAGTGCTGTTGTGGTGGAAACTGAGTTTGCAAAAATCATAAAAGAGGTTACAGAAGGGCGAATGTCCAAAGATGAGTTGAAAACTATAGTCAATGAAATGATCTCAGACTCACCCAAGGTGGGTCGAGAATTGGCTGACAGGCTCAAACAGGAAGAATCAATAGTAACACTGCTAGGGAGTTAAAATGAGCGTTGTACAGGAAAAATACAAGCAGCAATTTTTACAAGATGGAATGGAAGAGGAATGTGCAGAGAGTTATTCTGGATTGGCAAGCAGTGCTGTTGATAAGGGGAGAGAGAACAACTTCCTAGCAGAGAAAAGCTCTTTCATCAAGAGACTTAATGGTATGGTGGATGGAAATCATGAAGCTTTTATTAAGCTCTTAAACGATGGCTCTAAAAAGCTAGACATCTTGCATGAGGATATTTTTAACAGAGTGGAGGATTTCAGCTTACTGCAAGATCTGGCAGAAAAACATGATAGAGAGTGCGATCTGGAGCTAAACAACAATGTGCGTGGATATAGACTAAACAGCTATAGAAGCATAGAGAGAAAACTAGATGGGATCAACAACGGAATACAGATCTATGCTGCCGACCCTAACGTGGGAAAGTCGGCAACACTGTCATCATTGGCTATAGATTTGCTGAGATCAAACAGTACGCCTAAGATTCTATTTTACACCATTGATGATGAAAAAAGTGAAATATACGATAGGATGTTGGCTATATGCTCTGACAGACCAATCAATGTTGTGAATAGGAAGAGAAACAAGATGGATGAGGAGGCAGTTCAGAAAGCTTATTGTGAATTGATAGGGTACGGAAATGCGAAAAGACTTTTCATTTACGACTCGCAATCTTTTAAAAATGCCAAGCAACTATGCTCTCACATCAGCAAGGTTCGGGAAGAGCTAGACAACCTGATTGTGTTTATTGATGGGGTTACAAATCTGTCCGTTGAAGGTAAAACTCTTGAAGAGCGTGGAACCAATATGGCTTTAATGCTACATAATGTGTGGAAGCCAACAGCAACATCATCAGGTTTCCCACTGATAATATCCAATGAATTAAAGAAAAGAGACGCAGGAAGAAAACCTAAGAAGTCAGACATAAAGGGATCTACAAAGTGGGAGTTTGTAGCCAAGTGCGTATTTCTTCTTTACGCTGAAGACGAGGATGATTTTAATAATAAAAAAAATATGAATGTAATTTTCAACTTGGACAAGAATAAATTCTCACACCACAAAGGAGCAATGGCTATGGAGTTCAAGCCAGAAAGAAGCATGTTTGTTGATAGTGAGTGGAATTAATTTAGGAGGTTTAAGGTGGTTGAAGGTGTTAAGTTGTTGAAAAACAATAATGAATTTAAACATGATAAGGATGCTGTCTTTAAAATATTTGAAGAACTCAAAGAACTAGGGCTGACAAAGGAGAAAGCATTTGAAGTTATATGGATGCTTCAAGAAGTTGTTCCACTGCTCCCCGATTATTACGAGATGTGCAGTGAGTGTGAATGCATATATAACTTAAGCGAAGGTGGGGAATATGTTGAGGACACGCAAAAGTTTTACTGCGAATCATGTCGCCCACCATCCGTGGAGGAAGCTGATGAGTAAGCCGTATGATTACATCAATGTGCCAGACAAACATGCTGTGGTCGTTAAGGATAAGAAATTCTTAGCTTTGATCTCTCACGAGATTCCCATTGAGAACAGAGAGGAGTTGTGTAATTTAATATGCACATACATGGAGGAAGCTGATGGTAAATGCTGAGACTTGGGGAAAGTATATCAACTGTGACATAACCTCAAGAAAACATGGTGTGGTAACTCTAAGAGGGTTACTGCAAAGCAAAGATGGAGTGTCGCTACAGGTTGAAAAGGGTGGAGATAGGTTTATGGTTCCATCGCATATGTGTAAAAGCTTAAATTGGAAAGGAGAAGCTGATGAAGAAACTAACTAGAAGTGATGCTGAAATAACCCTGAGTAAACCTTTGCTAGGAGCAATTGAATGTAACTGTGGGTGTGGGCAGAAAGAGATTAATGTAAATCTGATACTGCTGATGAATGACATCATAGTAGAGTTCGGAGTTAGTGTGCTTTACATCACATCTTGGAATAGGTGTGGTCATCATAACGCTTTAGTAGGTGGCGTGGAGAACAGCCTACATACATATGGAGGAGCTGTTGATGTTGTGTTTGCAACTAAGCATGAAGATGGAAGTGAAAGTATCGTTGATGTAGACGACGTTCTCCAGCATGTGTTGAGTAAATACCCGAAGAATGTTGAAATTGGACTGTACTCCAAAGGAAGGATTCACTTAGGGTACGATAGCAAGGGTGGAGATACAAAAACGTGGGATGAAAGATGAGAGGAGGAGTTAAATGAATAAGCAATTTGCAAAAAGGCTAGAGGAATATTTGGATTCTGAGTGCAGTGACTACGGGTTGTCATATGCATGGAAATGGTGCGAAGACACCGAAAGTTGTGAAGTAACAGTGGATCGAGACGATACTCACACAAAAAGCTTAAATTTCAGGTATGACAAGGACGATGACAACTTAATTATAGAATTAAGTGAGGACTCTTTTGATGTCACAAGAGAGTATGACGAAACTGTTAAATATTTCTGGATATTGGTTGCACCTGCATTATTTCCAGAAACACTTTAAAGGAGGGATTGGATGGCTAAATATATAGCATGGAATACATACGGTAATGATTTCGAGTTTTTCAAAACTGAAGAGGAAGCTATAAAGTTTTGTGATGAAGAGATTGAAATGGCGAAAGAAGACGCATGTGAGTACGGGTGGTCTGACCATGTCGAAGGAGGAGGTATTGGATATGCTAAAATTGTTGCAGAGTCTACATTGGTTGTAACTGACTCAAGAGATAACTACCCGTGTCTGACAGATAAGTATTCAAATGCTGAATGTTCAAGCTGTCAGTCCCATCCGAGTTGTAAAGGAACTGAAGAGTGGGATTACGAGGTTTTTGACGAGATTTCAGAATGTGTCTTGCAAAAAAAGGAGGATTCAAATGACTGAGACCTTGGATTTTAAATCCAACGAGGAGCTTTACACAAGTTGGTGGCTTGAGGAGATGAAGGAAACAGGGTATGTTCTTGACTACAGCTACGAGAGTGTAGAGATCCCCTTGTGTGATCCTTTGAGAATAAATTACACCAAGCATTATCTCACAAAGAAGAATAAGATTCCTAAAACAAAGCCGTCAGAGAAGAATTTATTACAGGGGCATGTCTATACCCCAGATTTTACTGTTCGGTTCACCTCGGAGCTTTTTGACGTACTGTATGGCAATTTAAAAGAACACCTTCCGAGAGAAACTTTGTTCTATACTTTTAGAAGGTTTGGCAATCCGATATATTTGGAAGTTAAAGCGTTGCAAGATAGGCAAAATACTTTAAGGGAATTTAAGATCAACCAGAAGTGGATGGCAACCATAGGTGTCTTCGTAAACCTGTTCCAGCCTGAGAAAATGTTTGAGAAGACGTTTACACCGAAGAGGTACTACCTGACAGACAAGAGCATGAGACCTCGCAAGAGGAAATGGGAATATAAAACGCTTGAAGAATTTATTGGAGGATTGAAGTGAAGAAAAGACCATTTGAGAAAGATGATATCTACACGTGGGTTGATAAAATGAAAGGAGAGAGTGATAAAAACACACAACTTCGCAAAGGTCCATCTGTGCAAGAAGCGATGGCACTTTTCAATCGCTTGGCATCTAATGATGACAAACTTGAAGAGGAAGCTTGGGAGGGTGAGCGAGAGAAGTCTGACCCACCTTTCTACTCTGTTTACTCTGATGAAGAGATAGAGTCAATGAGGAAGGATGTTGAGGAGCATATGGAAGATGCCTACCATGCCCATAAGTACGATGAGGGGAAGGAAAGGTACGATCTGATTCCTATTGAATGCTATGAAGCTATCATGGGAAAGGGAGATTTTTTCTGGGCTAAAGAGTATGAGACGTTTCGCAACAGATATAACATGAGTGCATTGAAAGGTCTTGTTGGCGTGAAAAGAGTTCTAGAGTACGGACTTGAGAAGTACGGTGTGAAAGATTCCTGGAAGGAAGTTCCTGATGCCAAGCAAAGATACATGGCTGCATATCTTAGGCACACAATTTATGAAGGCGAATATTATCTAGCAAGGGATCATGTTGATGCCGAAAGTGGATTACCAAGTGCCCATCATGCTCTCTGCAATATAGTTTTCCTTTTGTGGTTTGAGATTCAAGAGAGTAAATAACCTAGCGTTCCGCTATGACCGTGAGTTCTTTACGGTTGAAATCAATTAAGAAATTAAGAAGGTGTTGAATCTGTTTCAAAGTATTGGATCATAGGGTCATCGCCACTTATAACCCCCTCAAACTCTCCCCAATGTATTGTTAAGTATGCTGGCTCTCTGTAAGCTGGAATAACTCTGGTGTAATACTCGCTTGACCCAGTTGAGCTTTTAACATAAACAGTTACTTGCTCGCCCACACCTGTAGAGATTTTAATATACAAATTCAATGATTTAGTATCCCAATTAACTGCGCTTGCTGGCAAGTACACTGTAAGAACGTCTGATCCGCTTGTTGCTGTCATGTTCAATTGTGCGTGAGTATAGTTCCTCCACCTGTAACTACTTGTTCCTGACAGGCTGTCCATTGGATCGGTATAAGTAGGGTACGATCTGCGGACAACGTCAAAACGTGAGGTTGATGTGGCAATAATGGTTATTGACTCACCAACTACAGTAAGGTATAAAGCGTTTCTGGTTGTTCCACTTTCATAGAAAGCTGCTGTGTCAGAATCATTTTCTGAAACTCTAGCATAGTAGCAGTCATCTGTGGTAGCTCCATAAGTGGGTTTAGTGAGTGTGAATGTAATCTCTTTACCAAGTATGGTTGAAAGTAGTGGCATCTCCACTTCTAAAATCGGATAAGAAGCCGATGGTGTCAAGGTGTAATTCGTAGCCATTGGTGCTGTAAGTGTTGTGTCTGATGTCAGCTCTGTAACACTGTAGGTGTCATAGACAATTGGGGTCTCCAGTTCGTACTTTGCAGTCCCACCCTTGTATGTCAGCACTTTCCCATCTACTGGTGTGAGGTCTGTGTCTGTCAAGTCATCTAGCGTTGTTGCAGGTGCGATGAACTCATAGTCACCACTTGATGCTCTTGCGAGAACATCACCAATCGAAGGTGTTGGTGTCACAGATACATCGGTTAAAGCTTCCAATGTTGTGCTTGCATCTGATGCATCAATCTTTACCTTCAACACACCATCATCTGTGTAAGTTGATAGAGAGATGTTATCTCCACCATACATTTTATCACGGAGGAAGTCTTCGTTGCTATCTGAACTGTTTACTGCCACTTTGAAGTCGTCTGATACTCCTGATCCTGTAGTTACTCTTTTCAATAC
>Ga0233413_10000660_pt1 | contig 16170 bp, 22 predicted proteins | sample Na_anoxic_6_MG_FD_189019 | JGI IMG/M metagenome (GOLD analysis project Ga0233413, IMG submission 189019) | Seawater microbial communities from Saanich Inlet, British Columbia, Canada - Na_anoxic_6_MG | ecosystem: Environmental > Aquatic > Marine > Inlet | place: Canada: British Columbia... | reverse complement strand
CGCAACTTGAGTGCTTTAGTCTTAGAAGAACCGTTAAAATTCTTTGCGGGATCGATATATTTTTTGGTCTATTATATTCATTTTATAATCCTTTTTTTATAATACCTACTCTAATTGCGGTGGGAGGATACTATGGTGCAAAACATTATAACAGTTGTGCCATACTTACTTATCTTATTTTTATTACTCTAGATTGGATGACTAAATTATCTCTTTATATAGCTAATGCCGTTTCTAAAGATCCTAGTTCTATAAATGTTTCTGCGGAAACATGGTGGTGGATTTTTATAATTATATCCACTGTTGTTGATATATGGATATCAAAAATTGTATATAAATATTGGAGATCTTTAAAAAATATGCCTGTATTAGAAATGACAGAGTTGAAAGAATTAACAAATGTACAATATCATTTTGTGTATTGGTAAATTAATTAGTAGATATTCTGTACTACACTACTGGGTGACAAGGGTCTCTCCGGAGCGTTCGGGGGATTTGTTCTATATCCCATGTTCGTTAATATCAAATGATTTCTATTACTAAGTACTTCTGCAACGTCAGCTTCTAGACCAATGGCTCTATTAACTATATCTATATCATTCAAATAAATTCCTAAAAATAACATCAACTGTTTATTTCCTTCTTGATTGATGTTAGATTCAATATGCGAAACTAAATTGCGCGTAGATATTTCTTGTGCTGAGAGCATTGGTTCTTGATTACTCATAATTGATTATATGTAATCTTTATTATTATATATAATCAATTTTTAACACTGCCAATTATTCCCACATAATAAACATGTTACAAATGTTGTCATTGGTTCATCCGCTGACCTAGTTTGCATTTGATAATATGAACACTTTCTTTTTTTGCATTTAAAGCAAAAGAATTCATCTGTTGCTGCCGATAAATCTACAACCCCTTCACTCTTATCACGTTTAATTTTTTTGTCAATTAAATATTTCCATTTTTCCGGAAACAACTCTTGGTGTGTCATAAATGCTAATTCATGTGCTTTGAATTCTCCATTTTTTAGTCGTTTTAATAACTCTTTATTTTTAACAGTAGATTTTGCATTTAAATTTAATAAAAGACCTTTAAATTTATCAACATAAATCATTACAAAAGCTTTGTTATCCCATTTTCTCACAATATTCCTGAGATGCGCAGTTTGGATAGCATAATTAAATATGCCTTTTTCTAAATTAAGAGATAATTTCTTTCTTCTAATTATTTTATTTAGTTTTTTTCTAACATTGGTGCGAAATATATCAGCATTGACTATTTTCATATTATTTTAATAAACAATAAACTATTTATATGCTTATTCAATTTTAATATTCATAAGATTCCTCTTGTAACTCATTATCTGAACCAGAAATTAATGAAGGCATGCTAGAATCTGTTTCTGGGTCTTCATCATTTTCTTCATCATTTTCTTCGCTACAGTCATTGTTTTCTTCATTCTTATCACTTGTATCTTCGTGGTCTTCCTCTTCTTCTGTACCTTCTAATGAATCATCCGTATCTTCATTGTTTGAAGGTATCCACTCCTCCTCTTCCTCATCCGAGTCTCCAGTGTTAAAAGCTACTTCCCCATCCTCTACAACAAACCCATCTTTTTCATAACCTTGTTGAGTTAAATTTTCTGGATCAACGTATTCTTCTTCACTTTCTTCCTCATTATCATCTAAATCTTCAAATCCCCCCATTAATTTCTCATAGATTGTCTTCCATTCCTCAAATGTAAAATCTAGGCAATTTTCCGCAGTGGGATTTTGGTCAGAATGCCTAATAACAACCAATTTCCCGAAGTATAAATCACTATCTACTGGAGGAGGCAACTCATATTTATTTTCCGTATTTGCTCTTCCTGCATTTTTAGAATATACTGATACAAAATCACCTTCATTGATTTTCCAAGTATGTCGTTTTGCAAAATCATTATCTTTTCTAAAACCTGCTTTTTTATAAATATTTTTTAAATCTATGTTTTTTTTCCAATCTAAATCGCATAGTGTCCCGTTCTTTTTTATCACAACTATTTTCATTTCTGTTAAATATGTATGGAATGGGTTTAAATAGTTATTCAATTTATTATTATCATGAGATATTACACAGATAAAGATATTCCTAATAACTGGTCACAAATGCTTATCAAACAACTAACGGAAACACAAAAAGAACAATGGATACTAACCCATGAAGGATTATATAAATATATTAATAATATTTTGCATAAATTTAAATTACGGTTATCAGACAATGAATCAGACAATGAATCATCCATTATTGAAACAAAATCTATAATCAAACCATCAAAAATAAAATGGGTCAAATTTGATACTCTATATAATATTCCTATTAAACATCAGGTTCACGATATGAAAATTTATAGTTATAAATTACATCCTAAAAGCATAACTACATTTATAGTTGAAGAATATGACGGTAATGTAAATGACTATTATTTTGAGAGCGATGAGGCATTTGATAACCATTCATTGCTTGAAGATATTAATTCGTTCTTATCTCTACTTAAGTAATCTCTGAATTATATAATGTTATGGTTTGTAATTCGGCAACTGCTATTATCATTAATTTTGATAGCTATTGTGCATTATATATATGAATTTTTTAAAAATAATTTAACTGAGCCAAAAATTAAAGATTTAGTAAATAAGCCAAAGGTGAAATATGAACAAATTTATAAAAATGTATCCTCTAATATTGAACAAGCTGAATCATCGTCAGATATGAAAGTGGAATTGCAAAATTATCTTCAAGAACTATCAAAAGAAAATAAAGATAATACACCCGATGGAGTGATGACAGGAAATAATTTATTTGGTAATAATTATCAAACTCTTTAAAGGTCTTAAAGAGACATTTATATATTGATATACAAATGAAACTGTCACGACATGATTTATCAAGCTTAATGAAAGACTTTCCTAATGTTGAACTATCTTATGAAAAAAATATACATAAGACAGTTCCCAGTTCCAATATTTATTTAACTATTCCAAAAGGTAAAAAATATTTTGCTTGGTTTAGAAATTGGAAAAAATACAATGTCTGTGTTTTTATGGAATTAGATAAACGACGCAAAAATATACAAACTATTTTTATTATGAACGTCTGTTTTGATCCTTTATTATGTTCTGGTGTAGGAACAATTGTATATGGGACGCTCTTTCATATTAATACATATGCATTTTTAAATGTAGAAGACATTTTCTATTTTAAAGGATCCAATATATCTGTCAATACACAGTATGAAAAAATAAATACTCTACAAACAATCTTTTCTAATTATCTCAAACCATTAATGTTATCATCATCCGACATAGCATTTGGTTTGCCCATTATTGATACAAATCATAGTAATCTTATTAAAAAAATTCAAAATCTACCCTATTCTCTTTATTGTATTCAACATCGATTATTGCACAAACGACGAACTTTTCTTAATGAACGGGTTAATATAATTAAAAAATATGAATTTAATTTTACTATAAAAGCCACTATTCATCCTGACATTTATCAATTATACTATAAGAAAAATACAGAATTAGTATGTTATAAATTTGCCTGCATTCCGGATTATAAGACCAGTGTATATATGAATAGTATATTTAGAGATATTAAAGAAAACAATAATCTTGATAGGTTGGAAGAAAGTGATGATGAGGAAGAATTTGAAAATATTTCAGACGATAAATTTGTAGATTTAGAAAAATCGTTAAAATTTAAATGCGTTTATTTAAAATATTATAACTCCTGGAAACCTTTGATACAAACGGAAGAATTAATATGTACTGAAAAGGACATACAAAAAATAGAAAAATATAATGCTCGGTAATATATATACATGCCAAAACGAAAAGGTGGAAGAAAAAAACGAGGAGGCAGTAAACAAAACCTTCTAGCAAATGCTAAAAATGTACATGACCCAGCAAATTTAAGTTCGGACCAAGGGTTAATTAGTGGATGCGCAGGTTGTGTTGGTGGAAATATTGCAATTGGTTCTGGGTGTACACTTACTAGTCAAGCAGCAGCACAAACATCTGCCACACGTGGAATCAGTCGATTAATGAATGGTATTAACGGACGACAAGGTAAAATTCAAACTGGGGGTTTCAACGCATCAACAACCACTTTTCAAGATTTACAAAAGGCGGCGGATCAGGGTCTTGGTTATGGTCGAACACCCGTTACTCCTATAACTAATTGTGGTGTTACTAGTTCAACCTCTATGGGAGCTGGTCAAAACGCTAATGCACAAAAAGGTGGTGGTGTCAGTCAAACCGCCTCTTGTGTCGCTGGTTGTAATAATTTAGGAACTCCTGGATACGGACTAAATATAAAAGGCACAAGTGACTTAAATGCTACTTTAATGGGGTCAGGATACCCCGTTGTCTCTCCATATAATACTAATAAATGCGGAGGAAGAAAAACACGAAAACGCCGTAAACACAAAAAACGACGCACAAAAAGAAAACATAAAAAGAAACGGCGCACAAGAAAAAAACGAGGAGGTAATAGAAAATGTACTAGAAGAAAAAGAGGAGGGGATGTGAGCAGATTACAGAAAATGCAGCAAGCATGGCAACAATATATCGGCTTTCCTCCCCAATTAAGAGGTGGTAGTTATAAAAAACGCCGTAAAAGAAAAGGTGGAAAGCGAAAAACAATGAAGGGAGGATATGCACAGTTTGCTAGCAATGACCCAATGACCCCAGGATTTTCTTCACCAAAACCAGGACCTCTTCCATGGGCAACAGGGCCTTTAAGCAAATCAAGACAAATCAACTGTCAAGATAATTATGACCACTATACCGGCAAAAGCAGTGCTTCACCAGTATTAGACCAAGCAGCGCCTGTAACACCATTTGGTGGAAGCGCATAAAATAAATATACTAATAGAAGGTGTTAAACGAAAGAGTCATATTCATTTACCGTATCCATTACTATTATTACGAGATTAGTAAAATACCAAAATAAATTGATTTATATATACTTAATTATAAATCAATTCAAATGAGTTTACGAAATATTATCGATGTTGAAAACGAAATACAAGAATGTAAGAATGCATTAATAGCTCTTGAAAACGAAATAGCTAAGATAAAATTATGTAAAATTACCGAAATATCGGAAAACCAATTAAGTAAAATAAAAGATTTTAAAGTTATTTGTTCTTATGAAGAATTAAGTCCTTCGGAATATGCACTATATAAAAATTGTGAATTAAAGGTATCCTTTACAAGGCATTCTATTACAAGAAATCTACATATAAAATACGCGAGTAGACAACCAGACGATGACGGGGATAGATATAGCTCAAGTATAGATTGTGATATTAATTATAATAAAGGAAATGACCCTATTATAAAAAAAATACTAGACTTTGAAGACGAAGATAAGGACAATTGGGAATATTTAATTAGACAATTAAACAGTTAATTTAGTTTACTTTATCAAACAAACACCTTGCAATAAATTATTTAATTGTTCCGGTGGTTTTTTATGATTTAAGCGTTTTCCACCAGTACTAAGTGTGCGCCTTTGATTGTTATTATATTCCTCTAAATTTGCCATTGTAATGGTGAATTTTTGTTTTCTATACCAAGTGCATCTTTTTTGCCATTGTCTTTGGAATAAACTATGCATATCTACAATATCATAGACTGTTGCATTGGATTGTTTCTTACGCAAAATTCTTCCTACTGCCTGTCTTACGTCTGATTTAGGGGTTGCCATTAATAAGGATGTTAATGTTTTAATATCCAATGCTTCCGCTGCCATAGCATAAGTTGCAATAATTACTTTTTTAGTTTCACTTATTTTCAAATCTTTTTGTTTCATTCCACCAATATAATACCCGACTGTTGCTATTTTACGATCTTTTATAGCATCATACAAATATTTCAATACATTCTTATTATGAGCCAGTACAATAAATTGTTGCGCAGGATTCTCTTTCAATGAATTATCCAATACTTTTATTATAAACTCAGTTCGTCGATTAAATTCACACAATTTCTTAATCATCTTTGAATAATGAACCTGTCCTTTAAAATTGTATTCCACCTTTGAAAATTCTTCGTCGTCTATTTCATAATTTATACCGTTTACAATAACAATATCCTTGCTAGTATCCCTTTCTTTTTTATACACAACTCCCCCAAGAAACATTTTAATTACAAAAGTTAATCTGTCTTTTCTATCCATTGTTGCTGATAATCCCAACATGTATTTTGTTACAATTTGAAACAAAGCATTACTAAATACCTCTGCTGCTATATGATGAGTTTCATCAATTATCGTAAGACCGAAGTACTGGAATAAACTTGTTGGGTATTTCTTCATAGATAGAGATTGAAGCATTCCTATAACTATATCTTTTCCTTCAATATCTATTACTTCCCCTTGAATTCTCCCTACCTTGGCTGTAGGAAGGAATTGATTTATTCTTTCCGTCCATTGCTGTAACAAGAACTCTTTGTGCACTATTACTAGTGTCTTTTTCTTTAATTCGGATATGATTTTCAAAGCCATGACCGTCTTTCCTGCACCACAATGGACTTCTAGTAAACCTGCTCCTTTTGTTTTAGCACTTTCAACATATTTTTTGACTATGGGTTTTTGAAAATCTCTCAAGGCGCCAACAAATGGGATATCTATATCTTCGCCATCGGAAATTTTAATTGCATCTGGTTCTCCGTAAGTATCTACACCATAAAATCTGGGCACGTATATTTTATTGGGAGATTCACGATATACAGGGAATGGAGTAGGTTGAGATATAGAACTTTTAGGCACAAATGCCTTCACTGTTAGTTCTTTTCTTATTAACTCCTGTTCTTGAATAGTTATATGTTCTTTCTTAATACTATATCCTTTGGGTCCCAGATAGGTGGCGATGTCTTCATTCATTTATATTAAATATATCGATTTATTTAGGTCGATTCATTATTTCAATTTCTTAGAATAAAAAATATAACCTTATGATATATGACAGATTTATTCAAAATCATGAAAAAGGATACCCATCATTATGTATTGGCGGTACTACTTATTATTTTCGTTGTATCTGATGTTCAAGTGCCTGGAATTATTGGTGAATTAGTTGATACTATCCTTGGGAAAATTGTTGTTGTTATGTGTGCTCTTAGTTTATTTGCAGCACACCCTGTGGTTGGTGCAATTGGTCTTGTAGCTGCTTATCAACTTATTATGCGGTCACAAGGTCTTCAAGCGGCTTCAATATATATACCCAGTGAAATCAAAAAGTCGCGCGTGTTAACTGCTATGAATCAATTCCCAGTTACTGTCGAAGAAGAAGTTATTTCCAAACAAATCCCTTATGTTTTTAAAAGAACTGCACAAGGTAATACACCATACAAAGGTGTGCAGGACAAATTACACGGTGCTGCAAAAATCAATGCTTCTAATTAATTAATAATAGTTTTAATAAATATTATTAATTATCACCTCCACCTTCAGGAATTTTAAGTTCTGCTTCACTTGCTACTGGTACACCATCAAGACGGGTGCGGATCATCGGCCATAATACATAATAGAAAAATACTCCCCCGGCCAATATTGATAAAAGTACAATGATTATAATAAAAGCGGGGCTTTTGGTGATTTTTGACAAATCCATTGATGGTTTTTTAGGACTTGTATCATCACCACTCGTAGACGTAGATGTAGGATCAGTATCATAATATTCGGTACATTCCATTGCTTGTGATGAACTACTGTCTTCTGTATCATTTGCCCCATTTGAATTATATGCAACAAAACCTTCTTTAAAACCACCAACAAAACCTTCTTTCTTACTAGTCTTTGCTGCTGGTTTTATTGTTTTTTTGATTAATTCTAAATCAGGCGCATTAATAACCGATGCATGCTTATTATCAAATACAATCATTGTGGCTTGCATATTGCAGGGAGGATAAGGTGAATCACCGATATAATGATAGAAAGGTGTTTTGGGTGCGGGCATCACATTATTTAATGACCAATTTTTAACATTTACTGTAGTTGGGTTATTTTTTTCAAGAGGAATATGGGATGCAAATTGTTTGAAAAAATTTACAGAATCTCCTGTTCCTTTATTGGTTTTAATAGGCAAACATACCATGAAATTTTTTGTTCCTCCACTATGTTTTAATATTAATTCTGCATCTGTATGTTTACCGTCGAATGTGTGTAAGGAAGGAACATATAATCTAACACTATCGAGGCTAAGCCCTTGAGAATTATACGTTACATTATTTTTTCCATCTGTTTTGATTTCTAAATAATCTCCTTTATTAATTAATTTACAAGTGCTATTAGAATTGTATTTAAAATTAAAACTACAATTTTCTTTGCACTTATCTTCCTGTTGTGTTTTTAATTTCGTAGCTTCATTGTTAGGGCAACTCATTTAATATACTAATATAATAAAAAAATATTATTTTATTGTATATACCATGACCATTACAAGGAAACGATTGAGAAAAAGAATCAGAGGAAAAAACATCGTAACCCTTAGAAAAAGAAGAAAGTCTAAAGGAAGGAAAAGAAGAAGTTTTAGAAAGAATAGATATACTAATTTAAGAACAAAGAGTTTGAGAGGCGGTAACCCAAAATCAAATAAAAGAAAAAAGAAGAAAAAATCAGCAAAAAAAAAGAAAGCCATACAGCGACAAAATAAAAGAACTAGTAAAAACACACAATCTAGAATAAAAGGACCAGCAACAGTAGCCAAGAAACCTGCAACAGTAGCCAAGAAACCTGCAACAGTAGCCAAGAAACCTGCTACAGTAGTTAAGAAACCTGCTACAGCAACTAAGACAACGGCAGTAGCCAAGAAACCTGCTACAGCAACTAAGACAACAGCAGTAGCCAAGAAACCTGCTACAGCAACTAAGACAACGGCAGTAGCCAAGAAACCTGCTACAGCAACTAAGACAACAGCAGTAGTTAAGAAACCTGCTACAGCAACTAAGACAACGGCAGTAGCCAAGAAACCTGCTACAGCAACTAAGACAACGGCAGTAGTTAAGAAACCTGCTACAGCAACTAAGACAACGGCAGTAGCCAAGAAACCTGCTACAGCAACTAAGACAACGGCAGCAGGCAAAGGTACACAGAAGAAAAAACCAGAAGTGAAAAAACCAGCAGGCAAAGGTACACAGAAGAAAAAACCAGAAGTGAAAAAACCAGCAGGCAAAGGTACACAGAAGAAAAAACCAGAAGCCGTAGCAGCGACGGCAAAACCAGCAGTCGTTAAAAAAACAGAAGTTGTTCCACAAAAGAAAGTAGTTCAAAAAGCGGTGACACAAACCGCTCTTCCTACAGTACCCAAGTCACAAGTTGTGGATATAAATAAGGTGAAAGAAGAGGCAAAACAAGCCAACAAAAGTATTATTAAAAAAGCCTCGGCTTTAGAAAAAAATTCTGTCGCCACAACAAAACAAATCGAAGGCGCTAAAGATACTCTTGTAAACGCAGTCAATAAATCTTTTAATTTAGTAAAAACAGCAATAAATGCACAATCGAAACAAACCAAAACTTTCGTTAAAACCCTAGAAAAAACTACACAACCTATTAAACCACTAAAAACTCCTAGTGGTAAAAAAGTTCTTAAAATCGCTATTATAACTAACAAAGATGCCCAAACTTTAGTCTCTAATCCTGGTGGTGGAACTGCTCAATCTGCAATGCGGGATACAGCAAATATTGTAAATGCACAGAGATAGATATCAAATTAATATAATCTAAATCATTTAATTATATTAATCACTAAAAGCTCTTTGCCGTTGTGTTACTGATGGTAATTGAATTTCTAATTTCTCTCCAATTGATGTCTTAAAATCTATCAAAGCTAGTATGATACTATCAATTTTACAAATCAACTTCACCTCTGTTGGATATGTTTTTTTTAATGTATATAATCCAGTCATTAATGAATTTGCTAAATCTTTAAGATTTTTACCCAAAAGTCTATACCTACCATCATATGTCATTTTTAAAATATTTAATACTTTATCTAAATACTTCATAAATTTTGAAAAATCTTCATCTAGATGATTAAATGTATGAGAACGACCTTGTTTTGTCCACCATCTTCTAAGCTGGACAAAATACACTCCCTTGGTATGTCTATAGTATACACCACTACTATCTCTAGCAAGCTTGTCTCCCTCTTCTAGTTCACCTATTTCTTTAAATTTTGTCGAATAACTATGATATTCATCTTGTAACTCTTTAAATTCTTGCTGACGAAAATTCAGTGTATTTAAACCTAACTTTTCACTCATTGCCATAAATGCCATTTATATATTCGCAATATTTTAAAGATAAGGAATATACCGAGGCAAAGCATTCTCATATGTGGTCACTTTGAAAGCATCTTTGTAACCCTCCACATATATAGTATCACCATTGTACAAGTCATCGCATCCATATTCATTTGTACAACTGCGACCGTTGCGTGATACCGGTAATTTAATCCCTTGATGTTGGTCACTGATTGTATAGTATTGCCATTTGTTACGATTTGTATGTAGGGGTCTGCCCATTAGAGGTAAAATTGTTTCTTTTCCATTTAATCTGGTTAATAAACCGACTTGACGGTATGCATCATCAAATCCTCGTGTTTTAATATTAATTGGGACTCCTCGAGGATCGATTGTAGTTCTCACTGGGGGCATGAATCTATCGAGTTTCAAAGGTGGAGAATACGGATTCATTAAAACATCACGAGGTGCATCAGTAGTAGTCACATTCCATCTAGGAAATGCTTCACCTTGGGAAATTATGTCTCTGTTTACAATAACGGTTGACTGATTTGGAGAGAATCCTGAATAATAGAAATAAAGTCCAATTAAACCTAATACACAAATTAAAAATGTAATTGTTACATTTTCAATACAAATTACTCCTGGGGGACATTTGCGACGGGCCATTTATATTAAATGTTTATTTTTTTTTGCCATTTGGCAATTTGATACCACCCATCTTACCCATTAACCCTTTCAAATTATCCATGCCACCTAATTTATCCAACATACTTCCAGCTTGTTCCATAAGAGGAGCGAAATCCTTTAATTGACCCATTAATTCTTTTTGTTGGTCCATTAATCCCTTTGTATCCTTCGTTAAGTTTTTCATACCACCATCACCCAACATCTTATTAAGATTGTCGTATGCTTGTTCCATAGTAGCAGCATAATCTATTCTAGTACTGTCAACCTCATCTTCCTCCTCTTCAGTTGCAGCTCTTGCAGCCTTTGCTGGTCTTGATGAGGAAAATCCACCTTTAAACTTCTCCTTCTTCTTTTTCTCCTCCTTCTTCTTTTCCTCCTCCTTCTTCTTTTCCTCCTCCTTCTCATCATTTCCTTCTTTAAATCCTTCTCTCATTCGACTACTGGCATAAAGGATGTTTGTTCCTAATATGGCCGATCCCAAGATAACAATCATATTTTTACTAAAGTGGCTCGCCAATGCACAAATAGCAATAAATACCATCAATGAATTAAAATCCTCAATGGCTAAATATCCTAAAACATTGGTTACCGCAACGAATAATACTAAATACAATACATACTTGTTCTGGAGTAGTTTTTCCATTATTATATATATAAATTAGATATAATAATATATTTATTGTGCTGCTTTTGCTGCTGCTGCTCCTGCATCGACGTGAGCTTTCGCTTTCCCTGCTGCACTTGCCTCGTTAAGACACTTACACTGTGCATCACACCCTGTAGGGCATTTGGCAGCATCACACTCACATTCTTTTTTTTTCTGTCCTAATGCTGCACTAACTTTTTCCAAAGTCTTGTCGACACCTTCAAATCCTTCCTTAAGACGACCGCAGCCGAAAAGAATGTTAGAAACGAAAAGACCAATAAAAATATCAACAGTGCGATTATTGGTGAATTGGTTAGCAAGGTATGCTGCACCTCCTAACACCAAAACACACTCGATGGATCCAAGTGAAACATATCCCAAGACATTAATTACCATAAGAGCAACTGCTACGTAGTAAAGGTATTTATTCTTCAACACATTGTTAAAATTCATCTTATATATAATTCAAATATAAAAAATTGATTTAATGCCTATTTGAGAAGATAATCCTAAATATATATGGATGATTTTGTCGAATTGATTGAACCAAATTATCAATTGGCTATATGTGAACTATATCATCCATATTTTCATGGTAATATCAATGACGAAGACAACAAACTTAAAAATTATCTTTACAATTCTTACTTATGTGCTTATACTATAGAAGATGGCGAATTATACGACCAAGACATATATCCGTCTCGTAATGAAGGACCTTGGGGCTTGAGTAGAGAACGAGCGTGGCCTGATGTAAAACACCCTTCAATACGCAATTACAATCATATTGTTAAAAAATATGCACTGGATATTGTACAAATGATTCATCTAAATACTGGACATCAAATGTGTATACCAAAAACATTTTGGCTGAAAATAATTCAGCGAAAATATAAAAATTATTATAAAAAATTACAGGAACGAATTCGACGGGCTAAACATCCTAAAGCATTGTTGCGACGACAAATTACAGGAAAACGATTTTAACGATGTTTCCTGCGCTTGCGTTTGTGATGTTTCCTTGTTCTCTTACGTTTCTTATGTTTACTGCGTAAACTTTTTCTCCTAGATTGTCTTAATGAACGACGACTAATTGCCGCACGAGTAAATTTGTAACCACCCTTGTGTTTCTTTTTCTTTCTACGGGTCTTTTTTGCCTTTTTCTTTCTACGACCACCTTGAAGAGGCACAGGACCAGTATCACCAGGGTCCCTATTACCCACAACTACACCAACAGCTTGGGCTATAGCATTAATTTCTCCAATTAATCCGGCCATCATCTGTGGAATATCCACATGTTGAAGTTGCTCTGCTAAATCTGCCATAGCTTGTGCTTGTTGAGGATCAATATATCCCTGTGCATTTACAGCATTAATCAAATCAACTAATGCTTCTTGTGCTTGTGCTGCTGCAGCTGCGGCTGGCCCTATAAGTGCTGCTTGAGCACCAATAGATAACAAACGACCATAGATTTCTCTTAAACGAATAACTGCTACTTCACGGAACTCATTTGCTTTACCTGCTACATAATTTGAATTTTGTATATAATTTGCGCCCAATTCTGCATTTTGCATTGCTAATTGCCACGCATCAGTTCCTCCTGGTGTACCTGCAGGGACCGCCGCCGGTTGTGCTCCCGCTGGATTTAATCCTAATGCTGCTAAATTTGCTCTTGCGGCTGGGAGTGCTGCAGGGGCAGCATATGGTGTAACTGCGCCTGGTTGATTTAATTGATTTGCCAATGCATCTGTTACAAGGTCTGGTGCCCCATAAGGACCAAGGGCAGGTAATGGTAATAGATATGGAACTCCTCCTGGATTTGCTGCTGGGACTGCTGCTACTCTTGCTGCCATTTATATATATATTAATAAATATATTAAATCATAGCCTCTCTTAACATTTCTTGAACAATTTTCAATCCTTGTTTATAAACTTCGATTAAATGTCTATATTTCTTTTTACTAGTACCCATAGTTCTCTCTAATTCATTACCTTGCATTTTTAATCGGCTTATCTGTGACATTACCCCAGCTAGATCAGTGTTTCTTTGTTGAATTAGAGATTGCATGGTTGCTAAACGCGCCGTTATAATTGCCATTTTTAATTCTAAAAAAGATTGTACTGGTTGATTAGGATCTAACGGGGTAATTAATGGAATACGTTGTTGAGCCATTACTTATATATTCCTCATATTAGTTTGTAGTTGTTGTTGTGGTTGCTTATTTGTTATTCTATCCAATTCACCTTTTATATTATCCATTTCTCCTAAAATCTTATTCTGTTGGAAACGCGCTTTATTCGCCATTTCGGCAGATAATCCTGCTTCTTGTAATATTTTATCCAAGTAACCCATCAACATTTCCAACTGTTTACGCTCTCGTTCTTTTTCATCTACTATATATTTATGGTATCGTTTGTAGTCCCTTGTCACACTTTCTAAAAACTCGTTCTCATTTTGAACCTTCTTTGTCTCTTCTAAATAGCCCATAACAGAGTCCTGTGTTTTATTTATTTCTGACTGTAATAGCTCGATAATTTTATCTCTATTTGCTAAATCCATTGATTAATATAATAAGAGATTATTTTATTTTTTCGTTATCCGCACCACTGTAGGCATTAAATACTAATTGTTTTTAATTTATCATACCATTAGTAGTGCTAAAGTATTTTATTTAAAAATATTTAAATATTTAGTGATATTATTTAGGATGTCGAAAACTCAAAATGAACCTCTTCTTGCGGAAAATCCCAATCGCTACGTTATGTTCCCTTTACAAGACCAAGATATTTGGCAGAGTTACAAGAAAATGATGGATTGCTTCTGGCGAGCCGAAGAAATTGATTTTTCAAAAGATATGACACATTGGAAAACTCTCACCGAAAAAGAACAATACTTTATCAAGATGATATTAGCCTTTTTTGCAGCCAGTGACGGTATTGTCATAGAAAATTTGGGTGCACGTTTCATGACAGAAGTTCAATTACCCGAAGCAAGAGCTGCGTATGGATTTCAACTCATGATGGAAAATGTTCATTCGGAAACATATTCTCTCCTCATCGATACATATATTAAAGACGAATCGGAAAAAACAAAATTATTCACGGCATTAGATAACTTTCCATGTATTAAAAAGAAAGCCGACTGGGCTATTAAATGGATTAATGATAAACGTTCATCTTTTGGTACTAGATTACTGGCTTTTGCATGTGTGGAAGGAATCTTCTTCTCTGGTGCATTTTGTTCCATTTACTGGCTTAAGAAACGTGGATTAATGCCTGGATTAACTTTTTCAAACGAACTAATCGCCAGAGATGAAGGCATGCACACTGACCTAGCCGTACTATTATTCCGTAAATTGGTGAAGAAACCAAATAAAAAGAAGGTCTATGACATCGTTCAGGAGGCCGTATCTATCGAAAAAGAATTTATCTGCTCCGCTCTCCCGTGCAAACTTATTGGCATGAATGCTAAGCTTATGTCTCAATATATCGAATTTGTAGCAGACCGTATTGTTCAGCAATTGGGATTTGATAAAATCTACAAAACAGCAAATCCTTTCGACTTCATGGAAATGATCTCATTAGAAGGTAAAACGAACTTTTTTGAAAAGCGCGTTGGAGATTACAGTTTAAGTAGTGGTAATAAGAATGTTAATGCTTTTGACATGGAAGGTGTTGATTTTTAGATTCTAATGCGGAAATGCGCTTATCTTGTTCTTTTACAATTGTTAATAACGAATCTATTATGTTTTTTAAAGTTCTAATATTATGACCAGCGCAGAATTGTCCATTCGTTTTTATAAATTTGTTTACATGTTTATCCAATTTGTTAATATTTTCATTTTTAATCATATTGTCTTCTATTATATTTTGACGTATTGATCCCACTAATTCTGTAACAAGAAATTGCAAGTTATCCAGGTTTTCTAATTTATCCATTTCTATAATTATAGACAATAAATTTATATCGTTAAAAGCTTATTGTCTAAGAGTTGTTTGGTTATCACAGAACCATTTATAGGTTTCTTTTAATCCATCCTGGAGAGAAGTGAATTTAAAACCTGGGTAATATTTGTACAACTTGCCATTGTCAACGGTTTTTTTCATACAACCATCGGATTTATTTGTATCCCATTCTAATTTATCTTTACTAATATCCATGGCATCTGCCAAAGAACCCACCATTTCTTTAATTGTTGTCTCATCATTACAACAAATTAAAGGCTCGGTATTATCATATTTATTGTCTAATAATACATCACACATAATCTTTGCAAAATCTCGAGCGAACAGAAACTGACGGTATGGTCGCCCTGTTCCATAAACAGTGAATTTCCCATCTTTTTTCGCCTTCTCTCCATGAAAACGATTCATAATAGCTGGAATAACATGTCCATTCTTAATACTGAAATTATCATAAGGTCCATAAAGATTTACTGGTATAACACATATATACTCTGAGCCATATGCTTTATTGTATTGCCGACATTGAAGTTCTAACATTCGCTTAGCATATGCATAACCCTCATT